>Ga0302173_10001905_pt1 | contig 10278 bp, 5 predicted proteins | sample I_Fen_N3_1_FD_198785 | JGI IMG/M metagenome (GOLD analysis project Ga0302173, IMG submission 198785) | Peat permafrost microbial communities from Stordalen Mire near Abisko, Sweden - I_Fen_N3_1 | ecosystem: Environmental > Terrestrial > Soil > Wetlands > Permafrost | place: Sweden: Abisko... | reverse complement strand
TGCTACAAATCACTTGATAGAGTATTTTCCCAATATCCCAAGCTATCAAGCTTTTAATAAAAGACTTAATAACTTACATGAGGCATTTAAAGAAATTACTGCTACCTTAGCAGCATTATTTGAAAATGAATTCTCGGCGGTTACTGAAAGTGTTATAGACTCGTATCCGATAGCGTTAGCAAAAGACAAAAGTTCCTATAAAGGAAAAGTAGCAAATTTAATATGCAATAAGGGATATTGTGCGACTAAAGACTTTCATTATTATGGTTGTAAATTACATGTTATTGCTCATGTAAGGCCAAAAACAACACCTTATCCTGAATATGCGTTAATAACTTCAGCATCAGAGCACGATTTACAAGCTGTTAGAGAACTCATAACAACCTTTGAAAATCGTAATATATATGCCGATAAAGCATATATTGATTCAGAGCTAGAAGCATTAGCACAAGCTAATGGAACGACCATTTTAACACCAGTAAAGAAGAAACGTGGACAGAAATTATTGGATTCAGCTGAATCATTGCATTCTACTGCCGTAAGCCGTATTAGACAACCAATAGAATCACTTTTTAATCAAATTGATGAAAAAGTGAAATTGCAAAATGCATCTAAAGTTCGCTCTTTAAAAGGTGTTTTAACTCATGTATGGGGTAAACTTGCAGTATTTATGTTATCTTTTTGTAATATAATAACTGTCTAAAATTTACAAACGGGATTATTTTCAAAAATAATCCATTTGTTATTTTCAGAATATTGAATTTTTTCAAATATTGATTCGCATAACAATACATAGCTTTAGGAATAATGACGGTAAATATATAAAATCAGTCATTACAAAAATTTCTAAGCCTAAATTGGTAGGAAAATAAATTTATAGCCATTAGAAGGAGGAGAATGTTTATGAAATTTTATAATTACTCGCGTTGGACAAAAATTGAAAATATTATGAATAGTTTAGAAACTCCTTGTATAGTATTATTGTCAGATAATTGGAATGATTTTGGATACCAAACATACTATTTATCTCATTTCATTAAAGAAGATAAAACTATTATTGAATTAGGAGGAGTAAAAATATTAGATAGAGATTCTAAATGTACATCGATAAAGGATAAATTTACAGAACTAGAGAATCAATATTGCTCATTAGGAGTATCAATGGATTATTATGAAAAGCTCGGGACTTTGGGAAAATCAATTTATGAACCAATATTATTAGGACTTAAAGATGCTGCATATGATGAAAAAATAAAAGAATCATTTATAAATCTTGAAGGATTTCAAGATTCATTGCTACGAGAGGTTTCGTCGAGAAATGCATTAAATAATGCAAAGGCTATGTTAGAAAAATTAAAATTAGAAAATAGTTATAACTTTTCTTATAAAACTCAAATAGAGGGGGCAGATGAACCTCATGAGGTTAAATTTAATTTTGGAAATAGAAATCCTTTACCATCTAGAGTTACTGCTATTGTAGGTAAGAATGGAACTGGGAAAACGGCAGTATTATCTGATCTAGCATTTGATTTATCTGAAGAATATAAAGTAGCACAAGAAAAATTTAGTCCTAAGAAGCCAGAACTTGGTAAATTAATTACAATATCATATAGTGTTTTTGGTGGGTTTGAAAAGAAAAAACAAAATAAGGAAGATGACATAACCTATCAAAATTTTGGTGTATTAGATGAGAAGAATACTTACAATAAAGATCAAATGTTAAAGAACTTAGAAAAATCAATTGATAGAATCTTAGAATTTGAAAGAACAGAAATATGGATTGAAATTTTAAGCGAGTTTAACAATAAAGAATTTGTTAATTTTATACATCAACAAATAGTTATGAAGCATGATTTTAGTCTTTTAGGTAAATTGAGTTCAGGACAACGAATGATATTTGAAATTATCACCAACATAGTTGGAAACATAAGGAATAATAGTTTGATAATATTTGATGAACCTGAAATTCACTTACATCCAAATGCTATTGGATTATTAATGAAGGCATTATACTTTGTACTTGAAAAATATGAATCTTTTGCAATAATAGCAACTCATGTGCCGCAAGTTATTCAGCAGATACCAGCGAAATCTGTCATTGTTTTTGAAAGAGAGGATAATATTCCCATAATTAGAGAACTTCCAATTGAAAGTTTTGGAGAAGATCTTACTAGCATTACTAATGAAATTTTTGAGACAATGAATGTTTTTGATAATTATAAAATAGTGTTAAAAAAATTATATGAATCAATGACATATGATGAGATAATTGCGCTTTTTAAAAATAAATTACCATTAAATGCAAAAATATATTTAAAATCTTTAGAATAAGAGTGGTGATATAAATGAAGAATTTATTAGCTTATGAGGAAGAGCAAGAAGAAACTTTAAAATTAATATATAATGCAAAAAGATCAAAAGTGAAGTTAAAAGATAGTGATGATGAATATGATGTCAAAGAATTAATTAAGAATAAATATGATGCAATTACAGAAAGATATAATGATTATGATAGGCTAAAAAATCAACTAGAAGATATAAATGATTCTACATTGAGTGATTTAGAAAAAAAAGCAATGATAAATTGTTATGAAAAATCTACAGGATCATTGAGTTCTTTGAAAAAACGAATTAGATTGAAGCAGCCCAAAGAATTACAAAGTATTTGCGCATATTGTGGAATAAATTATCCAGGAACATTTGATCATTACATCCCTAAAACTCCATATCCTGAATTTTCGGTTTATGGTCCAAACTTGATACCTTGCTGTGGTGAATGTAATTCTAAAAAGAATGATGATTGGATTTCAGATAAAAATAAGAAGCGTATTTTTTTGAATTTTTACTATGATTCAATTCCAAATTTTCAAATAATTGAATCTATAATTACAATAGAAGATGATGTGCCTAAAATACAATTTCAATTTATAAAAAATAATAGTGATTATGAGTACAAGAAGTTAATAAATAGCTTTACAACTGAAAACCATTATATAAAATTAAATTTATTAAGTAGATTTAAAGAGAGCTGTAATTCATACATAAAAGAAAAAATAAATTCATTAAAAGCTCATAAACAATTTGATGAAGAAAGTATTAAAGAATTTTTAAATGATGAATATGTAGGACTTGTTGAAACTTATGGTGCTAATTATTGGAAAAGCGTAACAATAAAAGGGATGATAGATTCTATTGATTTTATAACATATTGTAGTAAATAAGATATAAAGTCTTTTTGTGAGTTTACATAAACTTAATAATTTACACTAGGATCTAAAATGTTAGTACAAGCTATATTATATAAATGTACAACATTTTAATAGTAGGTTTGATTTATTTTTAATTATGAATACTATAGTGAGGTGATATGAAATGAGTAACGATAATTTTATAGAACAGTTACAAGAAATATACAATAAGGGAGATGTTGTACCATTTATAGGTGCAGGACTATCAATACCATTTAACATTCCCAATTGGGGCGATTTGATAAGAGATTGTGCAGTAGAAATGGGGAAAGGAAATGAAAATGAAGAATTAGTCAATAAGATTATAGATATTAATTTGAAGAAGTATGATTATTGGGAAGCAATACGAATGATAAAGCACCACCTAGTACGTTCTGATTACGATATTCAAGAATATATAGTTAATGTCATAAAAGAAAAAGTCAATTATAAAATAGATGATATTAAACATAATTATAAGGATTTGTCAAAGTATGATTTTAATACATACTTAACAACTAATTATGATCATATTTTAATGAAGTATATTGAGTCTCATGTGTATCCTACAAATTTGAAAGACTTTAATGACAGAACACAGATATTATTGAACAATGAAAAAGAAAAGAGGATTTTACATCTGCATGGAAGCATAAGTGATGTTAGTAGTATAGTTATTAGTAATGAGAAATATAAAGAATTATATGAAAATGGACAATATAAAAAACTTTTTTCACTTTTTACTGGTGTAAAGACATTTCTATTTATTGGATTTTCATTTAATGATATTTTTATTCAAAAAATTATTAATGACAACAATGAATTTTTCAAATCAAAACATTACATAATATTATCTAATCCATCTAATAAAGAGAGAGAGTGGTTAAAAAGAGAATATAATTTAGAAACTATACAATATGATGAAAATAATTCATCTCATTCTGAAGAAATTAGAAAAATAATAGATAGTATATGTAAAAAAAAATAGAAAATGAGATGTATATTAATAACAATTCAAAATTAGTATACCAGATACCAGCTGTGAATCGACTTTTTACAGGAAGGACTAGTTTACTAAAACATATTAAAAATAGATTGAAAGAATCTTCAATATTTGTGATAAATGGAATGCCAGGTGTTGGAAAGACTCAGATAGCCAAGCAATTTATCTACAATAATATAGACCAATATGATAATATTTGTTGGATTAATGCAAGCGATAGATTACGATTAAACAATGAATATATTTCACTTAATTCATATTTGAAATTAGATGCATCAAATGATGAAAAAGTAATAATTGAAAAAATAAAAGAATTCTTTGAAATTGGAGATAAAAATTTAATTGTATATGATAATGCAGATGAAATTGAATTTGATGATTTAAAGTCTTTTTTCCCAAGAAAAGGTGCAGATATTATTATAACTACCAAGAACTTAAAATGGGATTTAGAAAAGATAGAAAATAAGCCTGTAAAATGTTTTAATGAATTTGAAGCTAAAAAATTTTTGTTGAGCAATTCGAGTGCTAGGCAAAAAGACAATATGAATGATGAAGAAAAGTGTTCTGATTTAGCAGAAGAATTACAGTATTATCCATTAGCTTTAGAACAGGCTAGAGCATATATAAATAAGAGAAAAATTTCATTTTCAGAATATATTAAGTTGTTTAAAAAATATAAATTTAAGCTTATGGAAGGTAAGGCTTCAGACTATAATTATACAATTATAACTGCATTTAAAATATCATTTGATAAATTAAAAGAAAAAAATGATAGAAGTTTTGAATTGTTAGCATTATGTTCTTTTTTAAGTAATGATAAAATTCCTGAATATGAGTTGTTTTTAGAAAGCAAAGTATTTGAAAAGGTTAAATTAGATAATATAATAGACAATTTGATGAGTTATTCTTTATTAGAGAGTGCAAATGATTTTATTTATATACACGGAGTTATTCAAGAAATAGTAAGATATGAATTGGAAGAAACAAATGAAACGGAAAAATATGTAATAAAAATTGCGAGAATGATTATTGAAATATTTCCAAAGGATACTCAAAACAAAGAAAGTGTTATATTAGTGACACAGTTAATTAACCATATTATAACTATTTATAACCATTTATGTAAACTTGAGAATTATTCAGAAATAAAAATTGAGATTACAAAATTAATAGGTATTACATTGTATAATTTTGGACAGTTTGCAAAATCGTTGCCTTATTTTTGTGATTATAAAGAATTTTATGATGTTAGAAGAATTAACAATATCAAAGAGTATGCTATGAATTTAGAACTGCTTGGACTTATATATCATCGTTTAGGAAAAACTGATAGAGCTTTAGAAGTGTTGTCTGATGCAGAAAAAATTATTAAACCAACAAATGATAATTGTTTAGCATTAATCTTTAGAAGTATGGGAATAATATATAAAGATGGTAAAAAAATTGAATTGGCATTTGAATATCATAGTAAAGCCCTTGATTTAGCAAGAAATGATAATGATGATAAGCTAATAATTAATCAGTTAATTAATATCGGAATCATTTATAAAGAAGATAAAAAATATGAAGATGCATTATCAATTTATAAAGAAGCTGAAGATATTTTAGAAGATAGAAAGGAACCTATGCTAAAAGCAAAGATATATGGAAATAAAGGGAATATATATAAAATATTAGGTACTCATGAAGCGGCTATAAAGTATTTTTTTAAAGCTTTAAAAGTATTCAAAAGGCTAAATAATGAAGTATCTATAGCTATCACATTAGATAACATTGGTGGAACATTGATTGGATTGGGAGTACAAAAAAGTGATGATAAAATAATACAAAAATCAAAAAAGTACTTTGAAAAGTCTATTGATATTTGCAAAGAAAATCATTATAAATTTGGTGTAGCAACTAGTTTATTAAATATGGGATGGCACTATATATGCTTAAATGATAAAGAAGAGGCTATTAAGTATTTGATAGAATCCAAAACTTTAGCAGAAGAAATTAAAGCAAATAAAATTATAGATATTTGTGATTCAAATTTGCAAAGTATTATATAATTAATATAAATCATTGTAGAAAAATTAGTGTGCCTATAAAATATTAGATTTGTTTTCTTAAGTTGTGAATTTAAAATAACAGTAATAGTTCATTAATAAAAACTAATTAAATTATAGAGCTTAGCTTAAGAAGTGATCAGAAGAATTGAAATTTTCACCCATCTTCCGACTAGGAACAAGATATGACATATAATTTTAATATAGAATATGTAAAGATATGTTTTGAATCTAAGGTTTGATTTGTTTACAATAACAAATAGATATAATAAAATATTTGAAGTTATGATTTAATAAAACTATTCAACACACCCCTCACGTTGAAACTTAATGTTTAACTGGATAAGTAGGGTAGTATCTTTAATTATAAAATATGAGTGATAGGAAGTTTGATTAAATGGAAAAAGAAAGATCCGATTCATGGAGCAAAATCCAAACAGAAAAAAAAAATGCAATAGCTAGAAAAACAGTAGATTATAGCACATTTGAATATGGAAGTGTTATTCCTACAAGATATCATGAAGCTTTTGTAGAACATTTATCTAAAGAACTAACTAAAGGCAGCAAAGTTGATATAACTATTATTATGGATAATCATAAATATAAAGGATCTGTTAATTTTCCTAATTTAAATAGAAATACTGATGTTATAAGATTATCATTCAATAAAAAGTTAAAAGAATTTTTATCAAAAGAATTAAGTACAAGTTATCAATATATTATGAAGGTAAAAGATCAAGGAGCTAAGAACAGTATAATTAAAATACCAGCAGAATTTCAAGAATACATGGATTTTTACAAAGGTGAAGAAAAAGACACCTTCATAGTAAAATTAATTAAAAGAGCTGAAGAAGCAATTGATGATGGGATTTATGAAGACTTAGAAGACAATGACATAGAAGATATTGAAGAAACTTCAAATGAAACTGAAATAATCTCCAGTTTTGAAGTTGAGCCAACTATAGAATATATATACAATTACATAGTAAGCCAAGGCTATACCTATGAAAAATCATTAATTAAAAATATTTACATATCACTAAAAACAAAGCCTTTTGTAATTCTTTCAGGAATTTCAGGAACAGGTAAAAGTAAAATAGTAGAACTATTTGCAAAATCGCTTGGAGCTACAGCAGAAAATAAAAGATTTAACTTAGTTCCAGTAAAACCTGATTGGTCAGATAGTACTGATCTTTTAGGCTTTAGAAATATTGAAGGGAAATTTACACCTGGAATTATAACTAAGATTTGCTATGAAGCTATGATGAATCCTGAGCTTCCATACTTTATTTGTTTAGATGAAATGAATTTGGCTAGAGTTGAATATTATTTTAGTGACATTTTATCTCTAATGGAAACAAGAAGATTAAATGAAGATAATGAGATAATAACTAATACCCTTCTTAGTGAAGAGCAGATAGGAAGAGATTCTGTATCTATTAGTACTTATGGAGATGTTTATATTCCTCAAAATTTATATATTATAGGCACAGTAAATATGGATGAAACAACCTTTCCATTTAGTAAAAAAGTTTTAGACAGGGCAAATACAATTGAGTTTAATAAAGTTGATTTAAGTTATTCTTTTGAAGATGAGGCTTCAAGTTCTGATAATTCAAATACTAATGAAGAAATTAAAATTTATCATAATGATTTCTTAAAATCAGAATTATTAAAAATTAAGGATTGCAAAGAATTTAAAGATACAGCACAAAAGGCTATAGCTGCACTTATTAAAATTAATGATATCCTTGAAAAATATAATTATCATTTTGGATATAGAGTAAGAGATGAAATAACTTTTTATATGATTTATGCAGCTAAAGACAATTTAATGAACTTTGATGAAGCCTTTGACTTATGTGTAGTTCAAAAGATTTTACCTAAAATAAGTGGAAGCAGCAGTGAAGTTTTGGACATGCTTTTTGATATATTTGAATTATTTAATGATTATAAATTTTCTAATAGAGAATATTTAGAAGAAAAAGAATTGAAAGACTTAAAAGAAAAATTTACAGCTTCAAATGAAGGTTCTGATAAAATAAATTACAAATTTAAATTAACCAATGAAAAACTTATCTATATGATAAGGAGGTTCATAAGAGATGGATTCACAACCTTCTGGCAATAACAATGAGCTTATATCTATAGAGACAGAAAATATAATCTTTGTACTTAAAGGTGAAAGATATGGTATAAGTGATGAAGCCATTTTAAGGATTAATTCATTAAATAATGAGCTCACTGAATCTGATATTAAGTATATAAAAGGATTATATCTTAAAGAATATTCTAATTATGAAATTATAATTGAAAGTAAAAATAATGCTAATGTAGGGTTCTATCATGAAAACATTCATATAAGAAATAAAGTAACTCCAATAACTTCAAAATCAAAAAACTTAAGTGGTGTAATAAATTTCAAAGGAGATATTGGCACCACTGATTTTATAATTAAAGTTAATAATAAGCCAGAACTTGAAATTATCTTAGAAGTATATCCAACAAAGATAAGTTATAAAGAAGATTATAAAGCTATCTTAAGAGATGTTAGTGAAGAAATTTATAACTTAGCGTATGGATTTTTAGGAAGAACTTATTTATCTTCTGAAATAAATAATAGGACTAATAAAAACGATAGTGAATTTTACAGTATTTTAAATTATGTTTTTCATAAGCTAAAAAAGTCCATAGACATAATATTATATAATCCATATCATGAACTTCAAAAAGATTCTAATGTAGTAAAGTATCATAAAATAAGAAGTGCATCAAATGAAACAATAAAATATTTAGAAAAAAGACCATATTTAATGGAAAAGATAAATGGTACATATTTGCCTAAAGAAGCATTAATCACAAAGAAAAATGTGACCACGAATACAAAAGAAAATAGATTTTTAAAGTTTATGTTATTAAAGATTATTGGCAAGATAGATAAGTTTATTTTAAAGTTAAAAAAGCTTAATAACAATGATACTGAAATATTAGAAAAATTATTGAGCTTTAAAAAGGAAATAAATAAAAGAATTAATACTTCAATTCTGAGAAATATCTCATGTGAATATAATGAAGCAAATCTTTCTTTAGTATTTTCTATGGGGAATGGGTATAAGGAAGTTTATAAATATTATCTTATGCTTCAAAAGGGGTTAAGTGTTAATTCAAATGTATTCAGTCTTTCAATGAAGGAGCTTTCCTTATTATATGAATATTGGTGCTTTATAAAGATAAATTCATTGCTTAAAAAGAAATATCAATTAGTAAGCTCTGATCTATTAAAAATAAATAAAGATGGAATTACAGTTTCACTTAAAAAAGGTGTAGAATCCTCCCTTACCTATTGTAATGCACAAACAAATGAAAAATTCAAAGTTTATTATAATTCTAGAAGAAGTTCCAAAACAGTATCACAAAAACCAGATAATATATTAGCAATGCATAAAGAAGGCAGTGTAAAATCTTATGAATTCATATTTGATGCAAAGTATAAGATAGATACATCTCCAGAATATATTCAAGCTTATGGAAGTGTTGGTCCTAAGGAAGAAGATATTAATACTATGCATAGATATAGAGATGCAATAATCTACGATTATAATAAAGATAAATTATTAGAGCGTAAAGATAAAATAAAAAATCCTAGTGGAGATATAAATAACTGCATTTTTGGAGCTTTTGTATTGTTTCCATATGATAATGAAGAAGAATTTAAAAATAATAGATTTTTTAAAAGTATTGAAGAAGTTAATATAGGAGCAATACCATTTTTGCCATCAACAACAAAACTTATGGAAGATTTTCTGGATGAAATTATTGAGGAATCTTCATATTCAAGTTTTGAAAGAGTAATAGAGCCAGTAGGGAAAGCAGATTACTTAAAGGATGAGTATTTTAGTAACAGAGAAGTGTTAGTTGGAGCATTAAAAAGTAAAGAGCAGTTAGAAGTTAATCTTAAGCACAACTTTTATCATATACCTGCTAAGAAAATTAATTTGGC
>Ga0302173_10001902_pt1 | contig 10288 bp, 10 predicted proteins | sample I_Fen_N3_1_FD_198785 | JGI IMG/M metagenome (GOLD analysis project Ga0302173, IMG submission 198785) | Peat permafrost microbial communities from Stordalen Mire near Abisko, Sweden - I_Fen_N3_1 | ecosystem: Environmental > Terrestrial > Soil > Wetlands > Permafrost | place: Sweden: Abisko... | reverse complement strand
GCCTTTGTCGTACAGTACACCTATAATTTTAAAGTAGGTAAAACTGTTGATAAACAGAAACATAATGTGGATCAACCTGCTGATGAGAATAGTTTTATTAAAATGCCTTTTTGAAATATGTTGATTGTTGATTGATAAAGAATACGGGTTTTTAAAGTTTTAAGACTTTAGAAACCCATATTTCAAATTATCATCGTTAACCCGTATAAAATACAACTGAATAATCATTATCGAGTTGATTATTACGTGCAAACAATAGTTGGTAAGTCAGGAGAAAGCAATTCAGTTATGACGGTAAATAAGTATGAGTATCAAATAAATTAAATGATTATAAAAAATATAGGCCTTAAAATACCTTTGAGTAGATTCCTAATGGTTTGATTATTTTTTAATCTTTCAATATCATCACATCATCACATCAACACATCATCACATCAACACATCATTCTTCCCTCCACCTCTTCGTCAATTCACCGTATGCATCAATCCGCCTGTCCCTGAAGAAAGGCCATATCCTGCGAACGGTTTCAGTGCGTTTAAGATCAATATTCACTATCAGATTTTCTGCTATGTCATTCGGGGCCTGAACAAGTAGTTCGCCCTGTGGACCGGCAACAAAGCTGTTTCCCCAAAACTGTATACCATTGGTTACTCCCGAAGGGTCGGGTTCATAACCGGTCCGGTTGCAAGCTACAACATAAATACCGTTTGCAACAGCATGTGCCCGCTGCGCAATCTGCCAGGCCATCATTTGACGTAATTTCTCATCGTCAGTATCCTTACTTTCCCAACCAATGGCAGTGGGGTAGATTAGTATTTCGGCACCAGCCATGGACATTAACCTTGCAGCTTCGGGATACCATTGATCCCAGCAAACCATTACACCAAGTTTTCCAAGTGAAGTCTGAATGGGTTCAAAGCCTAAATCACCTGGTGTGAAGTAGAACTTTTCATAGTAGGCAGGGTCATCCGGAATATGCATCTTCCGGTATTTGCCGGCTATAGTTCCATCTTTCTCAATGACAACAGCTGTATTGTGATATAAACCTGTTGTCCGTTTTTCGAACAAAGAGAGTACCAGAACAACCTCAAGTTCCCTGGCCAGTCTGCCAAATGATTCTGTCGAAGGACCGGGTATCGTTTCGGCAAGATCAAATACTGCAGGGTCTTCTGTCTGGCAAAAATACAATCCGTTATGGAGTTCCTGCATGATGATCAGTTCTGCTCCCTGTTCGGCACAGGCGCGGATATTAAGTTCCAGTTTAGAGACGTTCTCAGAACGATTAGCAGTATTGGCTTGTTGGATAAGACCTATTTTCATGGTTTTGAGTATTAATTGATTGTAATCATTGAAGCTATTCTTTCAGTGATAGTAAATATGAAAGCCTTCTACTAAATTTTAAAGATATTTCTATCGTGATTATTATTGGTATTCCATCTTGTTAAGAAAAAATCTGTTTACATATGGCTTACCTCTTACCACTTACCTCTTGCTTATAACTCTTTACTCCCCGGGTATTGCATGGTCACACAATGTAGCGATCCATGTTGCTTAATTAATGCCAGGCAATTAATGCCCACTATTTCACGATCTGGAAAAGCTTTTTGCAGTTGTTGTTTCGCTATCTCATCTTTTGGAGAATTGTAAGTTGGCACTAATACTGCTCCGTTTATGATCAGAAAGTTAGCATAAGTGGCGGGAAGGCGCTCGTCGTTGAAGTACACTTCATCAGCCATTGGAAGAGGTATCAACCTGTAATATCTCCCTTCAGGAGTTTTAAACATACGAAGTTCTTTTTTCATTTTCTTGAGTTCGTAGTAATGCTCATCCTCCATATCATCGCATTTTAAGTAGGCGATGGTACTTCGGTCACAAAGTCGGGCCAAAGTATCCACATGACTATCCGTATCGTCGCCGGCCAGATAACCATGATTCAACCAAAGCACCTGTTTCAGTCCGAAATACTCTATCAGCTTCTTTTCTATATCCTCTTCGGACAAGTTGTTACGGTTATCAGAAAGCAGGCATTCGGATGTTGTAAGCAACGTTCCTTCCCCATCAGATTCTATGCTACCCCCTTCGAGAACAAAATCGAAACAGTTCTTATGTCCAAAATCACTAAAAATTCCAGCTGTATATAGCTTCCGTGTAATCAGGTTGTCGTAATTGGCAGCAAACTTCAAACCCCAGCCATTGAATGTGAAATCGTAAACTACCGGTTTGTCGTCCTCCAAAACGGTTATTCCACCATGATCGCGCGCCCAGGTATCGTTTGTTGGCATTTCTGCAAACGTAATTCTGGATAAATCAGCATCGCCAAGTAGTTGCTCCACTTCGTCGGTGTCGGAGCAAACAATCAATAAGTCCTCATGTTTAATTATTTCACGCGCAATGTTGACAAAGCATTCGTTTACTTCGTCGAGCATGTCAGCCCAATCTGTGTTTTTATGTGGCCAGGTGAGCTGAATAAATTGTTGATTTGCCCATTCGGCAGGCAATATCTTTGTTGAAGGGTATTCCATAATTTACTTAAAATATATTTCCAGTTAATTCCTTTGCAAAAATACAAAAAAACATCTATTTGTAACGGTAAAAACAAAAAGTCGTAAAAGCTGCAAAGAATTGACGCGTTTTGAGTACTTTTGTGCCGCAAAAAATAAAAAAAATGAAAGATATAGTAATACTTTATTCGGGTGGGATGGATAGTTCGGTGGCCATTTATAAACATGCCGAAAGAATCAGACTGGCTGTGACCTTTAATTACGGATCGAAACATAATTTACGTGAAATAGAATATGCAGCCAGAAATTGTAAAAAACTGGGTATTGAACATCATGTAATTGAAATAGATTTAAATAAAATGGGTTTTGTGTCCGATTTATTAAAGTCGGGAGGAGCCATTCCTGACGGTCATTACGAAGACAAGAATATGATTAAAACTGTTGTGCCGTTTCGTAACGGGATTATGTTGAGTATTGCAGCCGGTATCGCAGAAAGTATTGGGTGTGATAAACTGATGATTTCGAATCATGCAGGTGATCATGCCATCTATCCGGATTGCCGGGAAGAATTTATTGAAACAATGAGCAAGGCGATAAGTCTTGGTACTTACAACCATTGTCAGATTCTGGCACCTTTTACGAATCTTACCAAACGCGAAATCGGATTAATGGGAAAAGAAATAGGCGTTCCGTTTGAAGATACATACTCGTGCTATAACGGTCAGGAAATCCATTGCGGAACCTGTGGTACCTGTACCGAGCGAAAAGAAGGACTGCTTGGGTTTGATCCGACGATTTATCAGAAGTAAGAGGTGAGAAGTAAGAGGTGACACTGAGTAAAGACAAAAGATTAAAGACAAAAGATTAAAGACAAAAGAGTAAAGACAAAAGATCAAAGACAAAAGAGTAAAGACAAAAGATCAAAGACAAAAGAGTAAAGACAAAAGATCAAAGACAAGAGATCAAAGACAAAAGAGTAAAGACAAAAGAGTAAAGACAAAAGAGTAAAGACAAAAGATCAAAGACAAGAGATCAAAGACAAAAGAGTAAAGACAAAAGATCAAAGACAAAAGAGTAAAGACAAAAGATCAAAGACAAAAGATCAAAGACAAAAGATCAAAGACAAAAGAGTAAAGACAAAAGAGTAAAGACAAAAGAGTAAAGACAAAGGTGTATGGTACTGAAATAAGTTTGTAACAAAGTAAACTAAATTCAGATTTTGAAAAGAAGTAAGAGGTTAGATGTCTTAAGGAAGATTAAGCAAGATAGAATGTATTAATTCTTTCAGATCCATAAAAAAAAACTATTTTTGTATCAACGTATAAATATTCGAAAATTCATCTCTATCATTCAAAGAAAATGGGAAAAGTATTAATTATCGGCGCCGGAGGCGTGGGAACTGTAGTAGTAAACAAAGTGGCCCAAAATCCGGAAGTATTTACTGAAATCATGCTGGCAAGTCGCACAAAGTCTAAATGCGACAAAATAGCCACAGACATAAAGAACAGGTTTGGAGTTACAGTAAAGACAGCTCAGGTTGATGCCGACAATGTCCCTGAACTGGTCAAATTGCTGAATGATTATAAACCTGAATTGCTTATCAACGTGGCACTCCCTTATCAGGACCTGAACATTATGGATGCCTGTTTGGAGAGTGGTGTCAATTATCTCGATACAGCCAACTACGAGCCCCGGGATGAAGCGCATTTTGAATACAGCTGGCAATGGGCATATAAAGATAAATTTAAACAAGCCGGTCTGACGGCTATTCTGGGTTGTGGTTTTGACCCGGGCGTGACCAGTATCTATACTGCCTATGCCGCAAAGCATCATTTTGATGAAATTCAATACCTAGATATAGTGGATTGTAATGCGGGTGATCATCATAAAGCATTTGCCACCAATTTTAATCCTGAAATCAATATCCGTGAGGTAACCCAACGTGGAAAATACTGGGAAAATGGCCAATGGGTGGATACCGATCCTCATGAAATACATAAAGCCCTGAATTATCCGGAAGTAGGACCAAAAGAATCGTATGTGATTTACCACGAAGAACTGGAATCACTCGTTAAAAACTATCCGACTATTAAGCGTGCCCGTTTCTGGATGACTTTCGGACAGGAATACCTCACACATTTACGCGTCATACAGAATATTGGCATGGCAAGGATTGATGAAGTGGAATACAACGGTCAAAAGATTGTTCCTATTCAGTTCCTGAAAGCCGTTTTGCCTGATCCTGGTGAACTGGGTGAAAACTATACAGGACAAACTTCCATCGGTTGCCGCATCAAAGGTTTGAAAGATGGAAAGGAAACCACCTATTATGTCTATAACAATTGCAGTCACGAAGCTGCTTATAAAGAAACAGGTGCCCAGGGTGTCAGCTACACGACCGGTGTTCCTGCCATGATTGGAGCTATGATGTTCTTTAAAGGACTCTGGCGTAAACCGGGAGTGTATAATGTGGAAGAATTTAATCCTGATCCGTTTATGGAACAACTCAATATTCAAGGATTGCCATGGCATGAATTGCATGATATTGATCTGGAATTGTAATAATACAATCTATATCAGATAAAATTCAAATTATATTTTAATAGAATGGGAGCAGGACTTGAGGTCTTACTCCCATTTGTTTTAGTGAACTTATGGTACTAAAGAAAAGTTGAACTATCCTTTAGTTTATAAATAGAAGAAGAAGAGATGTTGAGTCGCTCCTTCTTCTGTTTTATAAACATTCATGATTGAATGAGTTTAGTATATCAAACATTTATCAGAAATTATAATCAAGTCCTACTCCGATTACATTATTTGTACGGTCATACACATCGGTTCCTCCCAACGAGGTTCCATTATAACCTTTGGTATTGGTTGCCGGATCAAATACTTTATCCTTATCAACCACTTTAGTCCATTTATCGTATTTGGTAAAGAAGTAAGCCACATTTAATCTCAGCTGCTTTGTCAGGTTAACTGCTCCACCAAACCCTATTGAAACAGAATTTAAACTGTAACTCATATCTTTTTGATAATCGTCGGTAACTCCTGTACGAGTGAGCTGACCACCGGCACTGATCAGAAAAGTTTTATTTATTGAATATTCTGCACCCAGAAGGTATTCGTTAAGTCCGCTATTTATAGTATTCTGACGATCTTTTGGTAATTTAGCATCTGTATCATAAAAATGATGATAACCGCCTGATATTTTTACTTTATCCAACGTGTATTGAGCACCAATGGTTAATAATGCCGGAATGTCATTTCTATTGACTTCTCCATCAGGATAAAGGCCGGTATTGTCGACCCTTGTATTGTTCGTGACATTTAATTTGGTTCCGAATTCGTATTTTAATCCGATAAGCAGATTCTTTAATGGATGGATATCAAGTCCAAGAATCGGAGTAACTCCCCAGCCTATTTGCTTACAATCTACCTCTTTATCTGCTGTCTTTGCTGCATTTGCAGTATATGAACTAGCCGCCGCCTTATAGCCGCCTTGTACCTGTGTGGCGGTATAGCCACTTACATTTGTTTCTAAGCCGGCACCAAGGGCCGAAACCTGGGCTGAAGTAAGCACTCCGGCAGATACTAACTGTGACATGGTGTATGAACCATAACCTGCCGTTACAACTGGATCAAGTGATGAAGACGCTCCGTTTGCCGCAGTGGCCGCATTTGTAAAGAATGTATTGGCCGGCATCATGTTTCCACTTGGGTTTAATGAAGGATGTTGCGGATTTATCTGAATGTTTCGTAAATAACCGTCATAACTACCAGTCAGGTAATTGATTCTTATCCCTAACGATCCTGAAATTATTTCATTGAACTTATAAGTGCCGTTGACCTGAAAGCCGAAAATAAATTGTTTTCCGTTCAGATATTGCTCCATGGAATAACCTGTGGTATGTACCCCGGCAGCAGTTAAACCCATTGGAATCATGGAAACAGGAGCTTCGAAAGATGGTAACCCATTCGAGAAAGTAGCTTCACCACCACCACCGATAATTGCAAACGAAGCGGATAGTGCCAGCTTGTCTTTTTTATAAGCAGCTTGGAAGCTTGGGATTAACAGTGCTTCTGTTTTAGCATTATACACTTTTGTTGCATTGCCTCCATAAGCCGCAAAAGGAGCAAAAGTGGAAGTCACGGTACGTGTCTGAAAAGCACTTTGATTGGTCAACGAAAAATGAAAACCATACGGGAGATATATCAAACCGGCCGGATTGGAATAGGCTGCATCAATATCGGTTGAGGCATCCTGTGCAGGATTTCTAAGAAAATGGACACTTTGATTGGTGTTTGTTAGCAGTCCACCTGCGAATGCCGAAACTCCAATCGAAAAAGCGGTAATCAGTGTAAATAGTTTTTTCATTAATTGATTTTTTTTAGGATGAATGAATATTTTCTGCATTCCAATTATGATTGTAATTGTTACAAAAACGATGCGAAATTACACAAAAATATCAATTATGTGCAAATTTATGAAAACCGAATGGTCTGTTTTTTTACTCTTTCAACGTGTGAGAAGCATAAATATGTGATATTTAGTTGTTTTCTACAACTAAATAAAGGTAAAAATATTTATAATAAATATTAAAATATATTCAAATACTTGATAAATTCAATACGTTTCAGGTATTTTAGAAAGCAAGAAACTAAAACTCGAAATAATCAGGATTACCAAAATGTATCTATTCTTACAGAGACACAATAACAAGGAAGTGGAATATTTGCTTGATTGACATGAAAGCAATTTTGTGTTTTAAATTAAAACGGCTGATAAAAATTGTCGACAGGAAGCAAAAATTAATATTAAGATTAGTAGATGTTAAGGATAAACATATAAAACTATAGTCGTTCTATCTCATTATCCGAAACAAAATATGTAGAGAAGCGAACTGTGGTTATTTTTACAACATGTTCTTTTAATAGTTGATTCATAACAACGGGGCAGAAGATTATTCAGCACTTAAATATAAATCAGTATCTTTGCACAAAAAATAAAAATAATGGATTTTTCTAAAATACTCTCTCCCTGTTATGTCCTGGACGAAGCAGCGCTTCGTAGAAACCTTGAACTGATAAAATCAATGAAAGACAGGGCCGGAATAGAAATTATACTGGCCTTTAAAGCTTTTGCCATGTGGAGTGTTTTCCCGGTTATCCGTGAATATATTCCCTGTTCCACCGCAAGCTCCCTTGCTGAAGCGCGATTGGCAGTAGAGGAAATGGGTAGTAAGGCACACACATACGGCCCGGCATATACCGATAAAGAATTTCCAGAAATCATGAAATGCAGCAGCCATATTACATTTAACTCACTGGCACAGTTCGAACGGTTTTACCCGCAAACACAATCCAATTCTATATCCTGCGGATTACGTATTAATCCGGAATACTCGGATGTGGAAACGGATTTATATAATCCCTGTGCACCGGGATCACGCCTCGGTGTAGTGGCAGATCAGCTGGGTGATACATTACCGGCAGGAGTAGAAGGATTGCATTTTCATACTTTGTGCGAATCGTCTTCCTATGACCTTGAAAAGACGCTCAATGTGGTGGAAGAAAAGTTCGGGAAGTATTTTTCTCAGATCAGGTGGATAAATATGGGTGGCGGGCATTTAATGACGCGTGAAGGGTATGATACGAACCATTTAATCTCTCTGATGAAATCGTTTAAGGCAAAGTATCCCCATTTACAGATTATTCTCGAACCGGGGAGTGCATTTGTTTGGCAAACCGGAGTTTTGGTGTCGAATGTAATCGATATTGTCGAAAATAAAGGTATAAAAACTGCCATGCTGGACGTGTCGTTTGCCTGTCATATGCCTGATTGCCTTGAAATGCCTTATAAACCTGTTATAACAGGCTCTGTTGATCCTGTCGAAGGCAAGCCGTCCTACCGTATGGGAGGTAATAGTTGTCTCTCGGGTGATTACTTTGGTGACTGGTCGTTTGATCAGGAACTTAAAACCGGTGACAGGATTGTTTTTGAAGATATGATTCATTATACCATGGTAAAAACGACGATGTTCAATGGTGTATCCCACCCGGCAATGGGTATCTGGACGAAGGAAAACAAATTCAGACTGATACGCGAATTTGGCTATGAGGATTATAAAAACAGGATGTCATAATCTTACTCAACTCAGGTTATGGATTTTTTTAACTTAGATTCAACTTAAATTTAAACTAAAACTTAAATACGGTGTTTAATCTATTGTAAATTGACTTTCTTTTAGTAATTATCGTTCAAATATTTAAAAAATATTTCTATTTAGAGGGTCTAATCGCCAGGCTCCTAATCAACTACTAACTTTAATTTAAATAAAAATGGAAAGATTACAACAATTTCTGGTCACTTTTTCGTGGCTGTTGCCTTTCATTATTTTTTGTGCTCTCTGGGATATCATCTGGAAATTAATCGGAATGTGGAAAGCCGGTCGAAACAATGAACCTGTATGGTTTATTTGCATTGCACTTTTTAATACCTTAGGGATATTACCTATCATTTACATCCTAATGGATAAAAAAAAATCTGATAGTAAAGCTACTGAATCATAATCAACCGGCTGCTCATTATTACCGATGTTTTACTGGCTAATTTAAAGCATCGTTATATATAATTAAACCCGTATGAACTACAAACTCATTTTTCAACTGTCACTCTTCGGACTGGCTATGGCTATTGCGACTGTATTCTGGATTCCTTCGAATATTGAACCCGTTTACTGGTTGATTATCTTTATTATCTGTGCCTATTTTATTGCCTTAAAAAGTTCGGGGAAATATTTTATTTCAGGTTTCTGGGTCAGTATATTAAATTGTATTTGGATCACTGTAATTCATATTATTTTCATTCATGATTACCTGGCAAATCATCTTCCGGAAGCAGAAATGTTAGCTAAAATGCCTTTCTCTGATTCACCCGGATTGATGATGTTACTAACAGGACCTGTAATTGGAATTCTATCAGGATTAGTGTTAGGACTATTTGCATTTCTTGGATCCCGAATACTACAAAAGAAATAATATTGTAATAATAATGATTGTTGGGGGATTCCCCTGTCAATCCGATAAATGACCTATAAGGAATTGGTGCCATATAGGAATGTAAAATTATACGAATGACTGATTCTTCAATGAAAATTGAACTCCGTGTCGACTGGAGTGAACTGGATGCTTTCGGGCATGTAAATAACCTTGAAATAATGAAATACATTCAGGCAGCACGTTTGAATTATCTCGAAAAGGTTGGGTTAATGAAATTACACGATGATGAAAACAAAGGGCCAATATTGGCTTCTATTCACTGTCAGTTTCGAAAGCCTCTTTTTTATCCGGGACAGGTGGTCGTTCTTTCAAAGGTTGAATATATAAAAAATACGAGTTTTAAGATTCAGCACGAGATCTATAACGAATCGAATGAACTTATTGCAGAAGCTCAGGATATCATAGTCTTTTATGATTTTACAAAGAAACATAAAATTGCTATAACCACCGGGATTAAGCAAAAGATTGAAAGCATGGAGAATTCTCATTCTGATTTAGAATATAAACTAAGACTATAATTCCTTGTTACTTGTCAGTTTTAATTGGGAAAATACCATTAAATTTAGATTAGAAATTAAAATCAAAATCAAATTATGAAATTCCTGGGTAATTTAATATGGCTGGTCTTTGGAGGAATAATTATTTCTATTGAATACCTGATCTCCAGTTTGCTTTTAATGGTCACCATCATCGGTATCCCTTTTGGTATTCAGACTTTGAAATT
>Ga0302173_10001901_pt1 | contig 10290 bp, 7 predicted proteins | sample I_Fen_N3_1_FD_198785 | JGI IMG/M metagenome (GOLD analysis project Ga0302173, IMG submission 198785) | Peat permafrost microbial communities from Stordalen Mire near Abisko, Sweden - I_Fen_N3_1 | ecosystem: Environmental > Terrestrial > Soil > Wetlands > Permafrost | place: Sweden: Abisko... | reverse complement strand
AATTAATTGTTAAAACTTGGGTTAATGAATTAACACCAATTAAAGTAGAGTTTAATTATTCAGTAATTAGAGAAAAGGATCAAAAAGAGATTGCTAAAGGAAGCACTTTACATGTCTTTGTAAGCAAAAATTTTAAGATAATTAATATAAAAAAAGGTCATCCAAAAATATTTGAAAAATTACAATCTTTAAACACATCAAAGTAGTTGATATCAATAAGTCAATGCTAGATTAGTTGAAGGAAAACAAATATAAATAATTAAATGAAAAAACTAGTTACAAGTAACATTAAGTAACTAGTTTTTCTTTTTTAAAATAATACAGAGAAAGATACTGTCAAAAGTAAAAAATTGTTAATACAATCTCATACATGTCATTCTGGCACAAAATTAAAGGACTTTAGATTTAGAGAAGCAATTTATATATAGTTATGCTAAATATTTGAATATTTGTGGTTATGTAGTGTATGATTAAGCAAATGGACAATTGTAAATCATTACGAATTATTGAAAGGGGGATTATTAATTGATAAAACAAATAGCGAAAGTAATTATATTTACAATAACAATTACTTACAGTGCTCTACATTTTCAATGGTTAGAATTTTATAAAGGTTATAGTTATTTAGAAGACAATCTTTTATTCTCAATAATATTTTTGTTAGCATGGCTACTATTTAGTTTTTATTGGGGAATAAATCAAGAAAAAAAGTATCTAAAATTTATTAGTATATACTGGGGCATTGGAATTATTACTTCTTTACTTATCTGTATTTTTGCTAATACTCTATCATTTCTATTTCCACTTTATATATGGTACGGTGGACCATTATACGGGTTTAGATATGCGATACTTATGGTATGTGACATAAGTATCGATAGACCAATTTTGATGTTAATGACTTTACCGTTGGGAATATTATCTTGTTTTATAGGATATTGGCTTGGATGTTGTAGAGTAAACAAAATAAGCATACAATTGAAAAAAAATATATTAATCGGCACTATTTTAATTAGCAGTTTATTTATTTATGTATATTTAAATTAAATTTTAGATTCAAAGCACAATTTTCTTGAATCGTGAAATAATGGAACTCTTGAAAAGGAGCTCCATTATTATATTATCAACACTATTCGTTAACATAGCCAAACTCTTAAAAAATAAAAATGGGTTTAAAGATTCAAATAAATATTTAAAACAAGGAATATTAGTTTAAAGGTAAATGTTTTACAATTATTTTGTTGATTACTTAAGAGAAGCTTAAAAAAGCTAAAAGTATAGATATAATTACGGTCTAAAATTAAATCATACAATAGGAAAGAAAGAGGTGACTTATGATTTTTAAAAAAGATATTATGGATAAAAAGAATTTACTTAAAGAATTAGATTTACTAGGATATGGAGATAGAATAAATAAAATGGCGATACTAGGTCGCGATAATAATGGATCAGAGAAGTATTCAAAATTACTTTCTTCACTACTAGAAGGTGGTGATTACGAAGCACATCTTGCATTAATTGGTGCTGGTGTAACAAAAGATTCTAATATTATTTTGCGTGCATTAAAGCATCCTATGGATAGTGTTCGGAATAAGGCAGCAGGACTTTTAGCAAAAGTGGTTTCAGATAGTGATATTGAACGTGAGCTAGTGAATTTATCTCATGATTGTCGACGAAAGTTATTGCACAGTATTACTATTACAAATCGCCAAGTGGTGGCAGAAAAATTGCTACCGTTTGTGTATTCTAGATGGGGAGCAAAAGAGGCATCAATTTTACTGTCAGCGTGCACGACAGAAACTGTTAGCAAATGGCTTTTTGATATGGGCTATGTTGTGAAAAATTGGTACAAATTAGCGGTTCGTCATTCTGATGTGGTTTCAGAGTATTTTAAAACAACTTTAGAAAGTTCACCACTTAGGGAAAGGATATATGTTTGGAGGAGGTTTTCATCTGCAATTGAAATTTTGAGTATGTCAAATGCAGATTTTATTTTGGAATGTGCAATAAATTTGGGGCCAATGAATATAATACACTCAGTTCTAAAACAACAACTTGGTACTTTAGTTCGTAGAAGTCCTGATAAGGTATATATGCTACTTACAGCAAATGAGTCTCGAAAGGATCTTCTACAGTATGGTGTGCCAAAGGGTATTTTAAAAAGAAAATATGATTTATCAAAAGATCAATGGATTGAATTAGCTAAATTATTAAAAGATAGTCCTAAACATATAGCGAAATTACTTCATAATATGGCTCCTTCTAATCATGAATATATTTTTGAAGCTGTGTATGAAGAAGGCGAACGTAAAGAACGGATTTTTTCAGAAACCTTACTGTATGAGTTACCAAATAAATTGCGTGATAAGGAAGCAGCACGTATGCTTAATCTCCATGGAATCTATGGTAACAAAGAAAAGGTTAACATTACTGCATGTCGTTTTATTGATAATTCAAGAGAAATTCTTCAAAAAGCAGCACAAGCATCAAAAGTAGATGAACGGGCAATAGCACTTGTATATTTAATTAAGAGTACTGGGCTATCAAGATCTGGTGTTCTTGAAACCTTGGTATTTTTAAGTCGTATAAAAAATGATCAGGATCTTGTTAGAAATGCAGTGTTTTCAGAACTTTCAAGATGTCCTGCATCTATTTATACGGATGAGAATGTTAAAGAACTAACTTTGCTTGTTGATAGTGTTATTGAAGCTAGAGATACTTCGCGTGCTACACAAAAGGCAACACAAAAATTAGCATTTAATATTATGCGACATAATGTGTTAAATTCTCAAAGTGAGATTTTTAAGTTTTCTTTAAGCACAATTGTAAAAATAACAAAGCAGACTGGACAGCTTTCATTACCATCACTTGAAGAAAATTTGCCTAGAGGTATAGAACAAATTATATTTGATGCCATGTATCCATTAGTTGTGGAGGCAAACAAAATAGAGAAATATAATTTTGTTATTGCACTGGCAAATTCATTAGGGAAAAGGGGCTATAGCATAATAAAGCTTCAAAATTTATTAAAGGAAGCAACAATGGCAAAACCAGATAGTATAGCAGTACAAGCGGTAAAATATTATCTTGCATCTAAAAAAACACGTGATGAAAGAGTCAGAGAATTGCTAGCTTTAGATAAATCATTTATTACAATAAATGAAGTGTTTTTGCATCTGCATAGAAGACGTCAAGAGTGGTTAGATCCATTTATTTCTGGTGATGTTATAAGAGGCAAGTTTTTGACTGGTAAAACAATTTATCTTTTGCCAGCTGATAATGGATTTGATAAGTGGTTACCATATCAGCAAAATACTTTTAGTTCTTTGCTAGAAAAAATTGCATTTGATCCTAAGCGTAGTCTTTTTGAGCGTTCTAGAGTTATAAAGATAATGGCAAAAATGCCTGATTTTTCACCAAACAAAATAATAGAACTTTTAAAGGATAAGGAAGTAGCTATAGTAGAAGCTGAACTTCATGCACTATCATTAATACAAGAACCTGAAAAATCACTTTCAATTCTATTGGAGAATTTAGATGGAGACAGAGCAAGAGTCGCAATGTACTCTATACCAAGATGTATTCGCAAGGTGAATCCAGTTTTATTGACTTCAATGCTTGAGGAACTTTTAAAACGAGATAAGCTTAAAATCACTGTTAGAAAAGAGGGAATTAGGTTACTAGGTACTTATAGATGCAATGATAGTATTTTGATACTAATGAATGAGTTTGAAAAAATAAATTTGCATAAGGATGTAATAATTGCAATAGGACATGCAGCAAGACAGTTTTTAGATGATGAAAGGGGATGGAATATATTAAGTGCAATAGCTTCTTCACCACAAAATGATATTGCAAAAAGTTTACTAAACCAAGACCCGAGTGGACTTCCATTAGATTATAGACTTAGATATTTAGAATTAATCATTAAAATTGCAAGTCATATAGATGGGGATGTTAGACGAGATGCTTTTAATAGTATGAAACGTTGGACAAATGGAAATGAAGAAATAATTGCAATTTCAACTGCTAAGGCTATTGTTGATTTAGAAGACAGTGCTATATGGAATGTTGCAATGGACATATTGGTAGAAGCATGTAGTGATGGTAAGATCAATGAATTTGTAATAGGTGTTTTTAGAGATTTGGCTAGTGCTAAAATAAATGATAACTGGAATGCTGATAATCAAAGAGATTTACCTAGTAGGCAACGTCTAATTAAATTAACAAACAAACTTACATCTTTACCAAACTTTACTCGTTTAAATCTTACACCTTTGTATTTGGGAATTATAAATTGTCTTAAATCAAATGAGACATTAAACTATGTTTTGGTCAAATTTTATATAGCATCAATTGACTGGAATAATGTAGAAGGATATATTGATTATGTAAATAGTATTGCAAATTGCATTAAAAATCAGCCATACCTTTTAAACAAAACATATAAAGACGTTGCAGAAAATTTAAAAGATGGTAAAGGTTATTGGAATCCAGAAACAGTATTACAAATTGTTGATCTAATATGTTCTGGAGGCTCTTATGAATCTCAGTTTATGGCGCTTTCTTTGCTTGAAGTTGTTGGAAGTGATTTACTGTGGAGAACAGATTGTGCAGAGCGTCTAAGATTATATAGAGAGCATAAAAATATTAATATTAGTTCACTTGCGTTAGATATTTGGACAGTAATAGATTAATAAGTAAACAAATATTTGCTTCAAAGTATATGATTATATTTGTGGTAAAATATATCCAGAAGGAAAATTAATGTATTGTGAAATGCATAAAATATAAAAATGCATTTCACAATGCATTTTTTGATTTTATGCATCTATTAGTACATAAAGTTTGAATAAATTATTGAAATGATGTAAAATATAAAAAAAGTATGGAGGATTAATTATGTTTTTTTTGTTTTATAAGGATTCATATATAGCAATAATTGGGGATATAAAAAAGTCTAAAAAGCTTAAGGATAGATATATTGTGCAGAATCAATTGAAAAATCTATTAAATAATATTAATGTAAAATATAGAAAAGATATTTCGTCAAAATTTACGATTACGCTAGGAGATGAGTTTCAAGGTTTGTTACATGATGGAAGTAATGTTATGAATATCATTGAAGAAATACAAAGAGATATTTATCCAGTAGAAATTCGTTTTGGAATAGGAGTTGGACAAATAGCTACTGAAATTAATGTAGATATGGCAATAGGTGCAGATGGTCCTGGGTACTATAAAGCAAGAGAAGCAATCGAATATCTTAAAGAAAATGAACGAAAAAATAAAACACATTCTTCAGACATTAGAATTGAAATAGATGGTGATAATGGTAAAGCGTCAATAATGATTAATACCATTTTATCATTATTGGCAGTTGTAAAATATAATTGGACAGATAGGCAGAGGGAAATAATATGGGATATTGTTAAACATCAGGATAGCCAGGCAAAATGTGCAGCAAGATTAAAAGTTGCACAATCCACAATTCAAAGGAGTTTAGTTAATGGAAATTACTATGCGTATAAAGATGCTATGGATACAATAGGTAATGTATTAAAGGAGATAAAGAAAGATGTTTAAAGAATACTTTATTTTACTATTACTGGCACATATAATTGGAGAGTTTTATTTTCAGAGTGAAAAAATTTCAAAGAAAAAAGAAATGAAAATAGAATGGATATTATTACATAGCATTTTATACTGGGGAGCATTTCTAGGAGTTTCTATTTTAGTATTTTCAAAAGAATTATTTGTTTCAGGAATGGCATTGTCAGTTATTCATATGGTAATAGAGTTTATTAAGTTTGAGATCATTAAGCATAAGCAAAAGAAAAAGGGAATTTCATCGATAGAAAAACGAGATCTATATGTATTAGAGCAACTCATTTATATTTTATGTGTATTAGTTGTAAGTTGTTATTTGACATATGAGAATTATCAGATTAAAACATATTATATTTTCAAAGTATTCTTTGATATAGTACAAATATCAAAAATCAATATGCTATACTGGATTACTATATTATTAGCAATACATAAACCAGCTAATCTTACAATATCACATTTAATTTCAGCATATAAGCCTAAGAGAAACATAAATGAATTAGATTTTACGGAAGATTATATGGCTGGAAGATTTATAGGTACCTTGGAAAGAATCGTTATTTTAATATTTATTGTAATTGGTCAATATTCTGCTATTGGATTGGTATTAACAGCTAAATCAATAGCCAGATATGATGAGATAGCTAAAAATAAAATAACAGCGGAGTACTATTTGTTAGGAACCTTACTTAGCACAGTTTTTGTTATAATTTTATCATTTTTAAATAAATAAAAATGAAGTATTGTTTGGGCTGGCAGTAGCTCAGTTAGTTATTACATTTATATTGAACTTAACTTCATCATTATCAGAGCAGCAAAGGATGATTGAAAATAAAGATTATGATAACTTTACTAAGTATCTTAAGGTGCCTCACTTTGAAATACAAAATAAAACTCTTGGAGTTATTGGCGCTGGAGCTATTGGTCAGCAGGTAATGAAAGTAGCTAAAGCTTTAGGAATGAACATATTTGTATACAGCAGAACTCCAAAAGATTTAGGGGATTCAACTATTAAATTTGTTAGTCTTAATGAGCTTCTTAAAGAGTGTGATTTTATCACTTTGCATTGTCCTTTGACTACTGATACAAAGTATCTTATTAATAAGTCCACGTTAGAACTTATGAAGCCACAAGCTTGTATTATAAATACTTCAAGGGGTGCTATTATAAATGAACATGATTTAATTGAAGCCCTTAGGAATAAAAAAATCTCAGGGGCAGCCCTTGACGTTCAGGAACAAGAACCTCCAGAATTAAATAATCCACTTTTTAATATGAAGAATGTTATTCTTACTCCACATATAGGCTGGAGGTGCCTTGAATCAAGACAAAGACTTGTAAATTTATTTGCTGATAACATCGAAGGATTTATAAATGGAAGTCCTATTAATATTGTACACTAGTATTATAGAAGTATTTTGTAAAAATTATATTACAGTAGAATAGAATATTTTTTGATTTATAGAAAATTATGAAGAATTTTTTGTTAAGATTTCAAATAGGCCGTCTATTGCTTAAAAGATAGACGGCCTATTTCTAGCTAAAGAAAATCTTTATAAAGCCTTGAAACCTACTAAAATAATGTACAAGTAAGAAAAATTATGATAAAATTTAATTAGTAAATAATAATTATTAATTAATAGAGATTAAAAAGATTAATGCAAATAGAATTAATAGCATAGGTACAGACAATAGCGTTTAAGGAGGTCAATGTAATGAAGAAAAAGGTACTTAAAATAAATAAATTAACTTCTCAATGGGAGACAAGTGATCCTTTTATATTTTGTGCACATCATAAGGATGCTTATCCAAAGGGAAATAATGAAATGGGACCAAATGCCTCTCTAGAAGGTAGGAATATTGGCAATGACTTTCAGGGAATAGACGGTTTTAATATGTATCACGGTGATACTATTCCAGGATTTCCACAGCATCCTCATAGAGGTTTTGAAACAGTTACAATAGTGTTAGATGGATATGTTGATCATGCAGATTCAGCAGGTGCTACAGGCAGATATGGAGCTGGCGATGTGCAGTGGCTTACTGCTGGGAGAGGCTGCAATCATACAGAAATGTTTCCTTTAGTTAATACAGAAAAAGATAATCCGTTGGAATTATTTCAAATCTGGATGAATCTGCCTAAAAAAGATAAGTTTGTAGAACCACATTACAAAATGCTTTGGTCAGAAGATGTGCCAGTAATACAGTCTAAAGACAGAAATGGAAAAACAAGTACAATAAGACTGATTTCAGGCTATTATAATGGTACTAAAAGTTTGGAACCTTCGCCTAATTCATGGGCAAGGGAAAAGGATAATAATGTAGGAATCTGGCTTATTCGCATGGAACCTGAGGCTAATATAGAGCTTCCTAAAGTATCTTCTACCTTGAACAGAACTGTTTACTTCTATGAAGGAGATAAAATAAATATTGATGAAACAAGTATTGATACTTATCATAGTGTAAAACTTGCAGGAGATGAAATAATAGAAATAAAAAATGGTTCAAAGGAAAGCTGCCTCCTGCTATTAGAGGGAGAACCAATTGGAGAACCTGTTGTAAGTTATGGACCTTTTGTAATGAACTCGGATAAAGAAATTAGGGATGCTTTTGCTGATTATAGAAGCACTGGCTTCGGAGGATGGCCATGGGAACGTGATGATTTTGTTCATCCAAGAGAAAAAGGAAGATTTGCACAATATCCCGATGGTAAAATAGAATATAGATAATATTTATATATAAATCCAAAAATATGCTGGTTTACGATGAATCTATAACTATGGAAATATAAACAGGTAATATAGAAGCTTGCTGCTATATTACCTGTTTATATTATAAGAAAGATTGTAATTTTAAATTACAAACGTTATCATGAAGAAATATAAAATAATAGGACTTATTTCAAAATTAAATCCATTTAAGATTGTGCTAAAATTATAATAGTTATTTTTTATCAGGATAGATTAAGTTTGGAGTGAACAATTATGAGTTATATTGAAAAAGGCACCAGAGAATTTCGCTTGACTAGTATGGCGCTATTTGCTGGTGGCTTTAATACTTTTGCAATTTTGTATTGTACGCAACCCTTGATGCCGTTTTTATCAAAAGAATTTGGAGTATCTCCTACAGTTGCTAGTTTATCATTATCAGTTACAACCTGTACTTTAGCAATAAGTATGTTGATTTTTGGATCAATATCTGAGGTTCTAGGACGTAAGCCAATTATGTGCTTTTCTCTTTTTGCCACATCAATACTTGCTGTGTTATCAGCTTTTGTTCCTAATTTTAGCAGTCTGCTTGTTATAAGGTGTTTACAGGGTTTTGTTTTGGCAGGATTACCTGCTATAGCTATGGCTTATATTAGTGAAGAAGTTGATAAGTCAAGCTTGGGAATGGTCATGGGCTTATATATTAGTGGTAATTCCATCGGAGGAATGAGTGGACGTATTATAATAGGGGTTATTACAGACTTTTTTAATTGGAGATTAGCTTTAGGATGTATTGGTATTTTAAGCCTTATGGCCAGCTTTTTATTTTGGTTTAAGCTGCCTAAATCAAAACATTTTGAAGCAAGAACTTTTGAAGTTAAAAAACTTGTAAAATCAAGTGTGAATCACTTGAAAAATCCAAAACTTCTTTGCTTATATTGCATTGGTTTTTTAATTATGGGAAGTTTTGTATCCTTATATAATTATATTGGTTATCAATTAGTTGAGCCACCATATAATCTTAGCCAAACCTTGGTGAGTTTTATTTTTGTAATTTATATTGTTGGTACTTTCAGCTCTACATTTATGGGAAGGTTAGCTGATAAACATGGACAATATAAAATTCTATTGGTAGCATTAGCTATAATGTTGTTTGGAATATGTATAACTTTAAGTGGAAACTTATTTTTGAAGATTTTAGGCATAGCAGCTCTAACCTTTGGATTTTTTGGAGGACATTCAATTGTCAGCAGTTGGATTGGCAAAATATCAACTCATGACAAAGCACAAGCATCTTCTCTATATTTATTATTTTACTATATTGGTTCTAGTGTAGGTGGAACTAGTGGTGGAAGGTTTTGGTCACTATATGGATGGAGTGGAGTAGTAGGGATGATTTCAGTGTTTTTAATAATTGCATTTGTAGTTTTAGTTACTTTAATAGCAATTACAAAGCATGCATATTGTAAAGGTGAGAAATTTCATGTGAAAATCTAAAACTATGGCATATAAAAAGAAACCGGAAGCTCCATTAATTTAGGAGCATAATAACCATTTTTGATTAAAGTATAATCTTTTGGTTTAAGATTATTAAAAGATTATGATATAGTAATATATATATTTTAATTAAAAATAAACAAATAAGGGAGATACATATGTTAACACCTAATAAAACTACAAAAGTATATGATCAAGTCATAGAACAAATTAAAAGTAAAATAAAAAGTGGAGAAATAAAAAAGGGTGATAGATTACCATCAGAAAGAGAAATGGCAGAATCAATTGGTGTGTCACGAGCATCAGTAAGGGAAGCAATAAGAGCTTTAGAGGTGGTTGGTTTAGTAGAAAGCAGGCAGGGAGCTGGGAATTACATAAAAACTAATTTTGATAATTCATTATTTGAGCCTCTTTCAGTAATGTTTATGTTGCAGGAAAGTTCTGTTGAGGAAATGTATGACTTAAGAGAAACATT
>Ga0302173_10001899_pt1 | contig 10294 bp, 9 predicted proteins | sample I_Fen_N3_1_FD_198785 | JGI IMG/M metagenome (GOLD analysis project Ga0302173, IMG submission 198785) | Peat permafrost microbial communities from Stordalen Mire near Abisko, Sweden - I_Fen_N3_1 | ecosystem: Environmental > Terrestrial > Soil > Wetlands > Permafrost | place: Sweden: Abisko... | reverse complement strand
CATAATAATCCGCTGGAAACAATTTTACAAGATCTGTACCTGCAGCCATAGCTTCCGCAATTTCCGTAGGAGACATCGCACCAGCAACCGTAACCGCCTGATAACGATTGCCCATCTTAATCATATCCGGATCAAAACAAGAGCTTACAAGCATATTTGCTCCGGCTCGCAGTGCAGCTGCTGCATGCTCCGCATCCAGCACCGTACCTACCCCGATAACGATATCATCATCACCATGACGCTTTTTCAACTCTTTTATGACATCAAGTACATCCGGAACCGCATATGGAACCTCCAGAGCCTTCACGCCTCCTGTAATAGCAGCCTCAGCAACCTTTAGAGCTTCTTCACCATCATCCGTGCGTACAATCACCATCATACCTGTTTCATAAATAGATTTTAATCTCTCAAACTTTGTCCACATAATTTCCAATCTCCTTTTCTCTTATCGTAATTTTATTTGATTACATTATATTTAGGCTTTTCGCCCGATACTACACGAATGATTTCTTCCGCTGCCATTACACCCGCACCAACAATCGCTTCATGTGTATAGGCACCCGCATGCGCCGTAAATGTAATATTTTCCTGTTCCATAAGTTCTGTTTTTATTGGTGGCTCGCTACTGTATACATCCAGCGCGGCTCCCGCAATTGTATGATTTTTTAGAGCTTCGCACAAGTCTTTTTCAATAATAAGCTCACCGCGGGCCGCATTGATTATATATGCATTTTTTTTCATGGTTTGGAGTCTGCTTGCATTGACCATTCCAATCGTTTCCGGAATTGCCGGTGCATGTAGTGAAACAAAATCCGCTTCCTTAAAAACCGTATCCAAATCTACATACCGTACCTCATACAAATCAATAAATTCCTGTCTGGGGTAAACATCGTATGCAAGAATTTGCATACCAAAAGCATGTGCTCTTTTTGCAACCTCTCCGCCAATATGCCCCATACCAACAATGCCCAAAATTTTTCCACCAAGTTCTGTTCCCGTATGACGGTACCATTTTCCACAACGAACTGCTCGGTCCATCGACGATATATTACGTGCTGCGGAAAGCATCAGCCCTATCGACAGTTCTGCTACAGATTGACTATTTGCCCCCGGTGTAATAGTTACCGCAATATTTAACTGTTTAGCAGCTTCAATATCAATAGTGTTATAGCCAACGCCTTGTTTTGCTACAATTTTTAAAGTCGGACTGCCTTCCTCAAGAACTCTTCTAGTAACTTTGTCACTGCCAGCTACCATACCACTGGCCCCCTTAATGCACGCAACAAGCTCGTCTTCTGTCATTGTCCTGTCAAAGGGATTCATTTCGAGTTTATATCCTTTTTCTTCTAAGAGCTTTATCATTTCCGGTGCTCTCGAACGCGCTCTTGAACCAATAACAATTTTTTCTTTCATATTTTCACCTCTGCATTATATATTGTCTGCACGTCTTTATCTATTGCAAATTCCGTGCCACTACACATAAATGCCGGAATATATATATAATAAAGAAATATACAACACTTTTATCTCCTAGTGTTGTATATAGTGTTGTGTAGAAATGCAAGGTTTGGGATAGATTACACTTAGCCAGACAACTTTTAGCTTTGAGCTTTTTAAACGACTGTTTCTATTATTTTATTCCAGTTTCTGAATATGTTAATTTCAAATTATCACTTGAGCATCACACATTACTTGTTTTTATAATTCCCCTATGCAAATTATATATTTTTGTATGATTATATTTTCTGTCAGTTAATTGTATAATGAAATCAGACACAGTGAAAAAACAACCCGTCTGCTGCTAACGACCACTAAATTTAACTGGACGAAAACTCAGTTCATCTTATGATTGTAATTTGTAAAATAGAAAGCGGAGGCACACAATGAGAAATTATCGCCATAATTCTATAAAAAAAGCAGGATTACCCCCTGGAACTTTAGTACGATATGGCTTGGACCCTACTGTAAATACCAAAGTCCATGTCATTGACTTCAATTCAGATGAATTTTCAGAAACCGACATCACCCGGATCGAAGATCTTGATGATTTTCGACAAAAAGATACGGTCACCTGGATTCATATTGTTGGAGCCAGTAACGTAGATGTTTTAGACAAAATCGGTCATATTTTCAACATCCATAATCTGGTTCTAGAAGATATGCTAAATACTACACATCGGCCTAAAATCGAAAATTACGATGACTATTTATTTTTAATTACAAAAAACATCCGGCTCCAGAAAGACGAGCTTTTAATCGAACAAATATCTTTTATCATTGGAAGAAATTATGTTATTTCTTTTTTAGAAAACGACTTTAATGTATTTGACGCCGTGCGTACCCGCTTGCGCTCGGTTAAAAGCAAAATCCGCAAAACAGGTGCAGATTATCTGGGATATGCTTTACTCGATCTTGTTGTTGATAACTATTTCATTGCCTTAGAACACGTAGGCGAACAAATTGACCTTTTAGAAGAACGTGTTATCCGGGGAGCTGATTCCGCTCAAATCAGAGAAATCCAGGAATTACGGACAGATTTATTATTTATCCGCAAGGCAATCTGGCCGCTTCGAGAAGTTTTAAGTACCTTAGAGCGAGGTGATTCGGATCTTATTGCCCCGCAAACCCATATTTATCTTCGTGATGTATATGATCATATCGTTCAGCTTATTGATACAGTAGAGACTTACCGCGAAATGGTCAACGGTCTTATGGATATTTATTTATCCAGTATCAGTAACCGAATGAACGAAGTCATGAAAGTTTTAACTATTATTTCTACTATTTTTATTCCATTAACTTTTTTAGCCGGAATTGAAGGAATGAATTTCAAAGTAATGCCAGAACTTAACTGGGACTATGGCTACCCTGCTCTTTTGCTTTTTATGAGTATAATTGTCATTGGCATGATTCGCTTTTTCAAAAACAAAAAGTGGCTATAAGTAGAAATCTTTATGTTCCATGAAAAAACACATTGACAAATTCTGTTGTGGGACTAGTGGTATGTTTACTGTTGAGCCTTGTTGTGTAAAATTCAGCATTTTAAATTATAAATAATCTACAATAACCAAAATCTGCATTTTCATCGAACGGCTCGCCATAAAAGTTTAACATTACTTTATATTTGCAGAAAAGTAAGTAAGATCATTATAAAATATACCCTATAGGATAAACACTAAAAAAGTGTCACCTATAGGGTATATTTTAGTTGTAAAGAAGCACTTTTTTTAGTCGGAATGCCGCCCTATACCGTATCGGCACAAAGTCATACAGCCTATATACGTAAGGATACGATCCATCAAAAAACCCATCATGCCTAAGCACAGTAAACCAACAAAAATCCAATCCGTCTTAAAATATAACCGGGAATTCCATATCATAAAACCAATACCTTCATTCGCTGCGACCATTTCGGCACCGATGATTGCCATAAAAGAAGAACTCATAGCAAGACGTATTCCTGTAAATATATGTGGAATTGTCGACGGAATAATAACATATTGCATAATTTGCCATTCTGAGGCTCCCATATTACGTGCAGATCGAAGCATGTCCTCTTTGATGGATCTTACACCTATCATTGTATTTAATATAACTGTAAATAATGTTGCATATACAATTAACACTACTTTTGCCGTTTCACCAATACCAAACCACAGCAAAAATAAAGTGATAAACGCAATAGGGGGAATAAATCTTATAAAGTGAAGAAAAGGTTCAGTTAATAGACGTAAAATAGAAATTTTTCCCATTAAAAGGCCTATCGGAATGGCAATCAGACTGCCAATGATCCATCCTGACAGAATACGCGACAAGCTTATTCCCATATAAAGAAAAAGTGATCCATCTTCAGAAAGTTCATAGGCTCCCTGCAGCGTTTTCCATGGTCCGGGTAAAAAATCCGGGCTGCTTTGCATCGAGATCCCTTGCCAAATCAGAAGGATAACAACCCAAGTTGCAATGCCGGAACGTAAAAGTTTATTTGTCCAGTTCATTTTTAAGAAGTCTCCTTATAATTCAAAATGCTGCTCGACTTTTTCATAGAGTTTATTAAAGGTAACACTGGTATTATCTCTAGGGTAAGAAAATGGAACCTTTATGATATCAACAATTTTTGAATCAGGTCCAACTGACATAATTCCTATACGCTGCCCTAATAATAAAGCTTCTTGTATATCATGCGTAACAAAAACAATAGTTTTTTTAGTCTTTTGCCAAATATGAACCACCTCTTTTTGCATACTTCTGCGGGTCATGGCATCAAGAGCTCCAAAAGGTTCATCCATCAGTAATATCTTTGGATTATTGGCAAGGACTCTTGCCAGTTGAACTCTTTGCTTCATTCCGCCGGATAACTCATGAGGAAATTTTTGCTCATCTTTTAGCAGACCTACAATTTCAAGATAATGATCTGTAATAGGTTTTCTTTCTTGTTGGGATAATTTTTTCATTTTTAATCCAAATTCTACATTTTCACGGACTGTGAGCCATGGAAACAATGCTGCTTCAGCATTTTGGAAAACCATGGCACGTTGACTGCTGTGCTGCTTTATGTTTTGTGAACCCAGCCGTAAAGCACCTTCACTCGTCTTAATAAATCCAGCAATTAAGTTTAGCAGCGTTGATTTTCCGCAGCCACTCGGTCCTAGTAAGATAAAGAACTCACCTTCATTTACTAATAAATCAACATCACGTAAAACATAAGCTGAATTGTCTTGTATGGGCTCATCAAAAGTTTTTCCCACTTTTTCAATGCAAATAGCATTTGCGGCTGCTGCTTGTATCATAGTTTTCCTCCCCATATAAATTTTTATCTAACTAGCAAAATTTTGCATTACAGGAATGCCCTTTGTGTAGTATCCGCTTTCTTTATGGCGTATAGGTTACGCGGTCAGGAAACGCTTGCTTAAGTGGTTCTATATCGATTTTTTCTTTTAAATCATAGTTTGTTTTTAATATGCCTTTGCTTTCGGCCCATTTTTTAATATCTTCCAAATGAGTAAAATCTTCCTGCGAAAAACCCAATGCATAATTTGTGTATTCAAGATCATCCAAAACACTATCCTTGGGAAGTTTCAATTCTTTAAAGGCCAGTGCAGCAGTTTCATCTTTGTGGTCAGGAATATAGTCCATTCCTTCATTTAACGCTTTTAGAATTGAAGCAACTGCATTAGGATTTTGTTTTAAAAATTTTGTATCAACGACTAAATATGAGCTTACATTTGTTCCAGAATCTAAAATAGAGGCAAATGATATTATTCCTTTTAATGGTTTAAATTTTTCTGTTAATGCTCCACCAATCCAAACGGCATCCATATCGCCTTTTTGTAAAGATACAATTGCTTCATCCGGTGTACTAAAAGGGACATATTCAACTTCAGATGCTGCTATATTATTTTTTTCCAGATATTTTGCCCAAACATATTCGTAAACCGTTCCTTTTTGAACACCCAATTTCTTTCCTTTTAAATCTTCCGGGTTATGGATTGTATCTCTGGCAAAAAGGATTGTGCGGGTTGCTGATTTCTCATTGGTACGAGTTAAGGCACTTACTACCGTCATATCCCCCTTACCCAGGGCATTGACTAATGCATAGTCAGCAGCTAATGCAGTATCCGCCTGACCAACCAACAGCGCATTTACAGTATCAATCCCATAAGCAAAATTTGAAGTTTCAGCCGCAATCCCATATTTTTCAAAAAACTTTTTATTTTTTGCAATGCGAAACTGGAAAGACCCTCCCGCCGCAGTATCTATAGCCAATCTGGTTTGAAGGAGATTCTTTGGGGGATTGGTGTTTTCCGCTGCGGTATTAAATGGGGAACAACCGGTTGAAAGAATCAGTGTCAATAAAACAAATACAACTCCACGTAATTTTTGTTTCATCATTATCCCTCCTAAATTTTGCCGTATGCCTTGTATATAAGCAGCATTATGCTAAATCGTGGTTCTTTCTGGCAGCTTCATCGACCCGAGCAATACATAGAGCACATTCCATTGCAGTAGAAGCTCCTTCTACAATTACAATGGAAGAAGTTCCTCTTGCTGCTGCACCGGATACTCTGAAATCAGCTACCTCCAGCGGCTGAATTTCTGTTTCCTGCGGCACCGCAAGTTGTGGAACCCAATCATAAGGGAGACGGTAGGCACGATATACCATATTAGAATTTCTTTTATTTTTATAAGGAGAAATATATTCCCAAACCAATTCATGCTGGGAAGTTACTTCAAAAATCCTTCCATCCGCACCTTCTGTAATTAATGTATTGCCATTGGGCAGTCGCTGCGCAGAACTGATATAGGGGCTATAAAAATGATAAGAATCCATAGGGGCTTGGAAATTAGCTTCTGTTGGCGTGTATTGCCATTCAATTTTTAACGTAATGGGATTGATTTCTAAAACACGTGAATGGTCCCGTACCGCATTTTTCCCTCCATATAAAGATGCCGGATTTGGCAAACCATAGCCAGCCCACCCGCCATTATCAAAAACCAGTAAATTACCTTCACCTGGTAAACCGCGGGGAATAATGTGAGCATGATGCTGTCCGATAATCCAGCCCAGATCTTTACATTCAGGGGCAGAATAATCAGGACCTAATTTCCAAACAATGCTACCTGTTGTTTTATCAATAATAGCAATAATATTAGATTCTCTGGCATCCCAAATAATATTATCAGGATGAAAACGCAAATCTCCCTGATCATAGTGTTTATTAGGTCCCACAAGAGATACTGAATTTATGTGCATCCAATCGCCGGCATGATGGTCACCGAAAAACCTTGTGTTTGGATCTCGGGCTAAAACATTTTTTGCACTTTCATCAAAGCCAAGTTCATTAAAATGGTCACTGCAATTCCATTCCCATAAAATTTTACCCTGCCAATCCACTTCAATGATGGCATCATCTAATAATGTCTTACTGGAAATCTCAGGTTTATTTACATTTTTATGGACAAGAATCAAGGTGTTCCCTTGATCTGTCGATGGTGTCAGACCGGGTGCATAATACCCCACCGGGTTTCCTTCCCTCTGATAATCATGATGCTCTCTTGCCATCCATTGAGCATTATTTCCCGGATCTTCTACATACTCATAGGCATTAAATTTCCAAACAATATTGCCATCCCAATCCACCTGAACTAAATCTACTTCATCTTGAAATCCATATTGAGAATCTCTGGTTGCCGTACTGCCAAAAACAAAACCTCCTGGCAGCATTTTATTAGGAAATCCCCTAAGCCCTTTCCATAAATGAACTTCTTTGCCATTCATATCAATCAATAAAGCTCCTAAACCAGCAGCTTGATAAATTGTATATCCATTCCAGGCTTTATCCGGACGGTATACGGTGGTTCCAGTTGGATAAATTGTTGGATGTCCCATAATCATCAGTCCTTTTCTTTAAGATGTTTGTATTTGCAAATTTTAATACGTTAAAAATGTATGTTCTGGCGTTGATTTTTCTGTAGGAAAAGAAGCTGCTTTATTTTTTTTCGCTAAATCAAGAATTTCTTTGGAAAAACATTTTAAGTTATCGAATATTTGTTGGTATACTTTTATTTGTATGTCTAGTTCTGCTTCTGTTAATCCATCAAACAGAATTGCAATACAGCGACTGCCAATATTTTCATTTCGCATACACATAGACCGGCCTTCTACGGTAATATCCAGCCAGACAGTTCGCCGGTCTTCACCTTTACGGCGAATCGCATATTTTTTTTCTTCCAGTTTATCGCATAAAGCAGTTATGGCTCCAGATGTAAAGTCGAGCTGTTCAGCTAAGTCACCAAGGCGTTGAGCACCATCACGTGTAATTTTATGAAGAACTAACAAAGCTGGCAGAGTAATTCCCTCAATGAGGATTTTATCTCGTTCTTTGACAAAACGGCGGACTGTTTTTCGAAAAAGCCAATCCGCTTCTTCTAGTTTATTCCATTTCATAACAAATTCATCCACCTCCTATCGCATAACAGTTTTTTCTGCTTACCTGTTTTTTGATAAAAAAAGAGACTTCGCACCTTTAAAAAAGTGCAAAGCCTTTGGTTTTTCCAATCAGCTAAATTATCTTATTGTTAAGATATCAGTCATTAAATTATCTTAAAGTTACTATATACCTACTATACATATTTGTCAACACTAATATAAAAATTGAATTTAACTTTTCAATTTACTCACTTGTAAAATTTTACATTATTTCTCATCAAGATTATTTGTCACCTGTGTTTAACATAATCTTAATCAATCCTTAATATGCGGCTCCTTGAAAAAATATATACTGTAAGCGAAAGGTATATTCTCTATATGAAGGGGCGCTATTATGAAAAAGCATTATGTCCTTGACACCAATGTACTGTTACATGCACCAAATGCACTATATGCCTTTAATGAACATACCATTGTCTTGCCCGAAATTGTAATTGAAGAACTGGACAAATTCAAGAAAGAATCTACGGAGCGTGGTGCTAACAGCCGTGAAGTCAGCCGAATCATTGACCATTTGCGCACACAGGGAAATTTGCTGCAAGGTGTGCCAATCAACGATCAGGGCGGTATTCTGATTCTCGAAACAAATCATATAGCCACAAGCATGCCACCTTATTGGAATAAAGAAAATGCGGATAACCGCATCTTACAAGTTTGCAAAGGTTTATCTGAAGAAAACAAACCAACGATTCTGGTCAGCCGCGATACCAATATGCGTGTCAAGGCCTCAATCCTAAGCATTCAGGCAGAGGACTTTCGCAATGACAAAGTTTCCCGAATTGAAGAACAATATACAGGACGAGTCACGGCCTATACTACAAGTTCGGTAATCGACGCTTTTCACAAAGATGACCAACAAGTCATCACACCGGATAAACTTCTTGTATTTGACGCAATTGCACAAACCCTCATCATACAAAAATTTGTCATTAACCAGTTTCTGCTGATAAAATCCACAGACAATGACCAGCATACTGCACTCGGACGATTTGACGGAAAAGCCATTGTACATCTGCGCTACCGAACCCAAATGCCATTCGGTGTGACTCCGCGAAATGTCGGGCAAATCTTTATGCAGGAATGCCTTATGATGGATGCAAACGAAGCTCCCCTTGTAATCCTGAAAGGAATTTCAGGCACAGCCAAAACATTTTATTCTCTGGCCGTTGGCCTTCACAACTATATGGAAGTTCAGCCCCGCCGCTATCAGCACTTGTTAATCTGTCGGCCTAACGCAATGCTCGATGAAGGAATCGGCTATCTTCCTGGCACTGAAGCAGAAAAAATTGAACCGTATATGAGAGCGATAAAGGACAATCTATTTACCCTGCTGTCAACAAATTCCGGCAATGAAGAAAAAGAATTTACCAAAATAGAAGATACGATACAAATGATGTTCGAGCAGCGAGTGCTCCAAACCGAAGCACTCGCCTATCAGCGAGGACGATCGTTACAAAATTATTGGGTTATTTTTGACGAGATGCAAAATTCAACACCACGTCAGGCAAAAGCCGTTTTAACGCGTCCTGGGCGCAACACAAAAATCATTTTGCTGGGCGATCCCGCTCAAATTGATAATCCGCTCTTAGATAGTCAATCAAACGGACTGAGCTATGCCGGTGAAAAAATGATAGGATCAAAACTGTGCTTTCAGGTTACTATGCTGCCGGAAGAATGCGAACGTTCACCACTCGCTGCGGAAGCTGCTATGCGGCTTTAATAACAGTCTCGGTACCACCAGATGATTTGACAGACCCGGCGAAAACCGGGTCTGTTTTTCTGTAAAATCCACATATGGGGGTAGTACCTGCGAAGATATCATCAAAAGAAAAGTAAAACTCCCTTTGAAAGTAATGTGTTTTTGTATTGCTATCAAAAAGATAGCATGCTATAATATTTGTAGCATGCATGCAATAAACTTTATGAAGGATGTGTTTTGATGCCAGTAATTACAATGCAAATGAAAAAAACCCAACCAGAAAAGAAGAAATTACTAATAGAAAAACTAACTGCTGCGGCAGCCGAAGTCACTAATTCACAACCAAGTTCTTTTACTGTCTTTATCGAAGAATATGACCCTGACAGTATTGGTATTGCCGGGCAACCATTAATTGAAAAACTGTCAAATAAGTAATACAATAAGTATCATAAGTCCATCATCTTTTATAATCTAAGAGATGATGGATATTTATAAAAATTTATTTTATAAAGGAGGAGTACTATGTCCGTTCCATGTCCTGGCAAACCGGTTAGAGGCTCAAAATCCGGGCTTCCAATCATGGCCCTTTTTGATTTTCTAGGTAGAAA
>Ga0302173_10001895_pt1 | contig 10303 bp, 4 predicted proteins | sample I_Fen_N3_1_FD_198785 | JGI IMG/M metagenome (GOLD analysis project Ga0302173, IMG submission 198785) | Peat permafrost microbial communities from Stordalen Mire near Abisko, Sweden - I_Fen_N3_1 | ecosystem: Environmental > Terrestrial > Soil > Wetlands > Permafrost | place: Sweden: Abisko... | reverse complement strand
CCCATTTAGTGGAACACTTGAAGATGTTATCAAACGACTGAAAGAAAAACATTCTTACCGTAGCAGCCAGTGAATATATGTTACAAAAAGACCATCTTTAAAAAATGAGAATAATAATATCAATAATTCTGTTAGTTCAATTTGATGCAATTGGTTTTATAATTTGATATTTTCCACTCAGATGCATTATACTGAAAAGATATAATATCCCATCGTAATAAGGATCAAAATAACCATCTGAATATGGTTCGAGTTTCGCATTCCATAAAACATCTACAAATTTCCAGCTATTTTCCTGTGTTCCCATAATGGATGCAGAGGCAGCTGTAGCTATCAGACCCAAGGAATGGCGTAATTTTTTATATCCTCCTGCCTGAAGAATGAAATCAGGCAGAGAACCATCTAAATTATACTGATCTTCAAAAGTATTAATACCTCTGCCGGAAAGAAAATTCTGAATGTGTTTAGAATAATTCTGCTGCCAATCCTTGTCTTTTGCAAACCAGGAATAGTCCATGGCAATATTCATGGGGACTCTCCATGAATCATATCGAAAAGCTGCAGGCATCCATTGAGTTGATTTAGGAGCGCCGCTAAACTCGGTATAGTCTGAATTGAGGCCCGTTACCGGATGACAAGCCCTGTGGAGAAAATTCCTTGCTGTATCGGCACAATCACGATAAAATTGTTCTCTCCCATCTTTGGCATATTCAGCCCATATTTCAAAAAAAGCCGGAAGATGGTAGGATGGATCGGTCCAGTTATATCCAAAATTATCAGGGGTAAAAGTGATTTGTTTATGTTCCACATTAACGATATTAGTTATACCCTTGGAACCATCCTTAGCCCATATGGCATCTAAAATTATCCTGGCTTCTGCGTAATAATTAATCCCGGTATTATTTCCCCACCTGTTGGCAGCGAATAAAAGATCAGTTATGAAATAAAGTTCACCATCAGAAGCAGAACCTTCAGAGTTATGTTTTAAGGTCTGAGGATTAATGCTCCAGGCGAAGTAACCTTCACGCGGTCCGGTCTGATGTTGCAGATAAGCTTTACTCCAACGCCACAAACGGTCAAAAACATCTTTTTTATTTAGTTGTACAGAGACCATCATTCCATACGAAAGTCCCTCAGTTCTGACATCATGGTTTTTGACATCAGAAACATAGGCCATAGAATCGCCAACTTCAAAATAAACTTTCCGGGGGCCCTCAAAAACATCGGAATATGCCTTTGCAAGTTTTGCATCGATATCTGCCTGATTATATCCGGCTTCAAGAAATACATTCCGGTATTTCCCGGTTATCCAGGCACCTTCTTTCCACGGTTTCATTTTACCTCGAGCATCTACGATTTTCTTTTCCTGAGCATTCAGGTTCATACCAACGAAGCTTACAGTAACTATAATTAAAATTAATCCGGGTAAATAAATAAAATTTTTCATAATCTTTAATTAGGGATCGCTGATAAACTATGTCATTTACTTATGGTTTAAGTTGAATTCAATCAATTTGAGTGAATCATTATTGATAGCAAAAAGATATGCATCTTTCCCTGAAGCCAACTTGATCTCCCTTATAACCTTTACCTCACCTTTAATCCTAAGAGTGCTTTCTGCTGGTGGTACAACCTTTATTTCTCCTTTGGCATCTGATAATAATACCAACCCGATACTCGCATCATTTCTAGGTGTATCTACTTCTGAACCATATAAATTACCTGCAACAATGAATGCGGTACAATTATCATTATACTTTATTTCAGCTATATCATTGATGGAAGAAAATTGAGCCCAATTCGGGAGTTTGTGCATTGCGAATTCCCCCTTGCCTTTATTTTCTATCCAATAGCTGGCAAAAGTATTTGCAGAGTAATGCAATGATGACTTCAACATTTGGTCTCCGTATATTTCCTGCAACGTGGCACGTGCAAATTCTTCATAGCCTTTGTACCTTAGTTTCATTATGGGAATCTGCCTGATAGTAGCATCAAAACCACTAACAGGATAATTTTTCCCATTTTCGGAATAACCAAGAACGATATCTGATTTACCATCTAAATCAAAATCATTATAGTAAATTTCGAACGGTTCTTTTTCGCTGGTTTTATACTTATAATTTAACCCGAGATTACCAACCAGGTAATCGTTATCGCCATCCTTATCAATATCTATACTGTTAATACTGTTCCACCAACCGACAGTTTCTTTGAATCCTAATTTATCAGAAACATCAACAAATCTATTTGAAGAATTTTTAAAAAAGCGAACCTTCATCCATTCACCTACAACTATCAGGTCGACATTCCCATCGTCGTCAAAATCATCCCACACAGCATCTGTGACAAGTCCCAGTTTCAATAATTCGGGAGCTACTTTTTCTGTGACATTTTCAAATTTCAAATCAGCTCCTTTTCCTCCATTATTTCTTAAAATATAACTGTTTGCAGGGAGAGGATATTTTCCGGGGACAATACGTCCTCCAACAAACAAATCAAGATGGCCATCCTTGTCATAATCTGCAGCTTTTACACATTTCCCGCTTTTGTTTAAGTCAGCCGGAAGACAATTTTTACATTTAATAAAACCCTTTTCCGTATTTAGATACAACCTGTCCTGATAATACTCCCAATTTTCCCTGCCATCGTTTCCTCCGCTAACCACGTACAAATCCAATCTTCCGTCATTATCGGCATCAAACAGTAAAGCTCCTGTATCTTCATAAAGAGAATCGCTTATCCAAGGTCCAGGTGTTTCTGTAAAGGTGCCTCTTTCTGTTTGCAAATACATAGCTGCCTTAAAACCTCTGCCATTACCAATAAAAAAATCTTCAAGTCCGTCTCCATTAATGTCTCCTACGGTTAAACCAGGCCCCATCTGTGAATTTTTGACGGGGAGCAACGGTTCGTATTCAAAATCATCAAATTTATCTTCGCGATGAACGAATGTTATTCCTGCCTGCTTTGTAATGTCAATAAAAGCCGGGGCCCGTGAAGGTTTTTCCTCATTATCAATAGCATCGGTATATTTTAATTTAAGTGTCTTGTCCGCTATAATGTTTTTCAGTACTTGTTGTTTTTTATCTGGCCATATAACAGTTAATTCATCTATTGTGTCTTTTTGAGCTAAACCAAAATAAATAGTGGCTGGAACACTAGACTGATAGCCTCTTGTAAGAGTCAGTTCCTGTTTTTGTGTAATACCTCCGGTCCTGACGTTTATGATGCTGCCTATACCAAAGGGATTGGTAACCGGTCCTGCTAGATTAACTTTCAAATAGTGATAGTTGTCGGGAACAACATTATTTTCATAAATACCAGCTACCCCATTTATATTGTTAATTATTACATCTAAATCACCGTCATTATCCAGATCGCTGTAAGCTACTCCATTTGAAAATCCCGGTTCACCAAAACCCCAGCTTTCTGCTTTATTCGTAAATGTGAAATCGCCGTTATTTTTGAAGACATGATTTTTTACGGGTGTACTGGGAAAGAGTTCCGGACGGTATTCCTTTTTAACCTTGAAATAAATATTACTTCTTGAATCTTCCAAAATGTCTCTGTTATTGATATCTCTTAGTACACCACTGGTTACAAACAGATCCTTCTTCCCATCATTATCCAAATCCATGAAAAGGCCTCCCCAGCTCCAGTCTGTATAAGCAACACCTGCAAACAGGGAAATATTGCTGTAAATGGGGATGTTATTAAATATGCCGTTGTTCAGTTGCAAAGAGTTCTGCATATACTGGTAATGAAAACCATAACCCAGGCTGAGGTCAAATGTCTCACGATTCATAGGACTAACATTCACCATCCTGCGATAATGATCTTCAGGAGTCATATCAATCTGATATAAATCGATGAGTCCGTCATTGTTAATATCGGCAGCATCAAGTCCCATTCCGAAAATGGATGTTTGAGATGTAGCCTCTCTAACAATATTCTTAAAAGTTCCGTCTCCGTTGTTTAAATATAAATAATCGGGTACATTGAAATCATTTGAGATGTATAAATCTTTCCAGCCATCATTATTATAATCCATGGCAACCACCCCTATTGACATTCCAAAGTTTTGCACTCCCGCCTCCTTTGTTACATCAGTAAAAGTATTATTGCCATTATTTTTATATAAGTGGCCCGATTCTTCATATTTATTTTCTATCATTTTATCGTGATAGAATTTGGCACCCATACTTACCCGTACAATCGGATAATTGGCGACATATAAATCCAAAAGGCCATCATTGTTATAATCAAAAAAAGTGGCCTGAACAGAAGAACTCCTGTCGTTGATACCATACTTTGCAGCACATTCGGTAAAGGTATTATCATGGTTATTAATGAAAAGTAAATTGCCTTTTGGTTGATACTTTGCTGAAACACACACATAAATATCGAGCCAGCCGTCATTATTCACATCAGCCATAGTCGAGCCTGTAAACCATTGATGATTACCTGTTATACCTGCTTTTTCGGAAATATCTTCAAATTTCATATTACCCTTGTTGAGATAGAGCTTGTTACTGACAAGATTACCTGTAAAAAAAATATCATCCAGTCCATCATTATTGATATCACCCACGGAAACGCCACCACCCATGTACATATAAGGAAAAATCAAATAATTCAATGTGTCGTTTTCTGTTACTTTGTTGTTGAAATTAATACCTGACCTGGAAGGTGATATTTTTTTAAAAGTTCCCTTATCAAGTTTGCTGCATGAAAAAAACAATATGCATATCAAACATGCGAAAGAGCTGGTCCTCATTTTAGGTAATACACGTATAAAGATTAATTTATTCATTTAATCTTAAATATTTGAAGCTTCTCGTTATTATTACCAACCAGAACCAGCTTATCTCCGATTTTCAGTTTAATTAATGCCAATGATTTTACATCATTTGGAGCAAAAAAACCCGTTTCTTCGGCCGGTTTTATTTTAAAACCGCCCTTCCCGTCTCCTTCCATATAAACTCCTATACTACCATCATTTCGAGGTGTCACAATTTCCATGTTAAAAAGATTCCCGGCAGCCAGAATATCAAGGTTTCCATCTTTATTAAAATCTTCAATAATCATCCCGTTGATTGAGGATAACTGGGCTTCATTTGGAAAATTATGTATCTTAAAATTACCTTTCCCGTCATTCTCAAAGTAACAACTGGCAAATGTTTCCACCTGAAGATGCAATGACTCATCCAGCGCTTTTTGGGTATAAATATCTGAGACGGTAGCTTCTCCAAACTCTTCATATGTAGGGAACTTAAGAGCGATACCCGGGTTTTGTCGTACAAAACACTCTCTGCCTCTAAGTGGGAATTGTTTATTCCCCTGATAATAGCTTAATACTATATCCCATTTCCCATCTTTATCAAAGTCGGCTGCATAAACGTCAAATGTTTTATCTCTACTTGCTTTATACCTGCAGTTTAATCCCAGATTACCAGCTACCAGATCGAGATCTCCATCCTTGTCAAAATCGGCGCCTTCAATACTAAACCACCATCCCTTTGTCCCTTCAATAGTGGTTTTTTTAAATTTCCCATGATCATTTTTATATATGCAAACAGGCATCCATTCTCCGGTTATTACCAGATCAGTCCAGTGATCGTTATCAATATCACCGCAAAATGCAGAAGTGACCATACCAGCATTTAAAAGATCAGGTGCTACTTCTCTCGTAACATCTGCAAATTTTGCAACACCATTTACGGTTCTGTTTTCCAGAATGTAGCTTCGGGCTGGAAAAGGATATTTTCCTGGTATCTGTCTACCACCGATAAATAAATCAAGATCGCCATCGTTATCAAAATCAATGGCTTTAACACAAGATCCACTGGTTGTAATGAGAGGTATAGCATCTTTACTTTTTGTAAAATTTCCGTTACCATCATTTAAATAAAGCCGGTTATTATAGTATTCCGAACCTTCGGGGAATTCATTTCCTCCAGATACTACAAATAAATCAAGGTCCCCATCATTATCTGCATCGAAGAATAGACAACCCGCGTCTTCATATAAACTATCCTGCGCAAAAGCTCCTTTCTGAATTCTGAACGAGCCATCCCTGTTTTGGATAAAAAGTTTACCTGGACTCCCGGAAGCATTTCCAATAAAAAAATCATCCAGCTTATCGTTATTTACGTCACCAACCGCTATGGCAGGTCCAAGTTGTGACAATCTATATGGTAATAAAACCTGTTTTTTATAATCATCAAAAACGTTCTCTTTATGAATGAATTCAAAATGAGCGCTATCTGTTATTTCTTTAAAAATCCTACTTTTTACCTCCTCCTTTTTCTGAACAGGTTTAGCGTTGGCTGCATACAAAGTAAGACACTGATTTGCAGGAATATTTGTCAGCAACTCGACTTTACCATCACCCCATTGCACCATAAGTGAATCTATAATTTGATTCTTTGCCACACCAAAATAAAGTATTGGTTCCACTGACGACAGATAACCTCTCGTCAGTGTGAGTTCTGACATTTGTTTTTGTCCATTGTTCCAGATAGTAACCACAGAGCCGATTCCCATTTTATTTTTGGGGGTTCCATCAAATTTAATCTTCAGATAATTTCCTGATTTGGTTTCGCTGGCATTGTTTTTATAAATAAAAGCTTCCTGATCTATATTATTTACAATAAGATCCAGATCACCATCATTATCCAGATCGGCATAAGCAACTCCATTTGAAAAGCTGGGTTCAGTAATGTTCCACTGTTTATTAGATCGGGTAAATGTTAAATCGGCATTATTCCTGAAAATGTAATTTGGAATAGGTTTGCCGGGCATATTTATAGCTTGCTCCAGCAATTCATGCTTATCCGACCCTTTGCTGAAATAATCGGTTTTACCAATTTTATTGAAATAATCCGCATTATTCATATCCCTGCGTGAGCCATTCGTAATATACAAATCCTTCCAGCCATCCAGATCAAAATCAGCAAACAGTGCAGCCCAGCTCCAGTCTGTTGAGGTTACTCCCGCTATCCAGGCCGCATTAGTAAAAAATGGCAAATTATTTTTTAAAATTCCCCGGTTTAAATTTAGAGTGCTGAATCTGTACTGATGGTGCAAACCTTCGTTCACCATATCTTCAAAATCCTCAGGAGTCATACTAGACATGTTCACTTTAGCTCTCTTATTATCCTCAGGTGCCATATCGATTTGCATGATGTCAAGTAATCCGTCGTTGTTATAGTCAGCTACATCAGCACCCATCCCATAAAAAGAAGTTTGTCCGAGAACTTCACCGGCTTTGTCAGAAAATGTTCCGTCACCATTGTTAAAGTAAAAGTAATCGGGACATGTAAAATCGTTAGAAATATATAAATCCTTAAATCCATCATGATTAAAATCGCCTGCCGTTGCACTCAGTGTTAACCCAAAAGCTAATAAACCGCTCTCTTTTGTAACATCAGTAAAAGTACCATCACCGTTGTTTCGATATAAATGGCCTGATTCAATCCATCTTACATTTCTCATCATTTGTTTATAAACATAAGGGGTAGCTTTGAAGGATGTAATAGGATAATTAGCTACGTACAAATCCATATCTCCATCGTTATCATAATCAAAAAAAGTAGCCTGTGTGCTCATCCCCGGATCGTTAAGGTTATATTTCTTAGCCTCCTCCTTAAATACAGGAATACCATCTTTATTGATCCCCTGGTTTACAAATAGTAAATTTTCACGATTACCCGATAATCCTGAAACACATACATAAATATCAGGCAAACCATCATTATTTATATCGCAGACAGTTGATCCCAGCTTCCAGCGATTTCCACCTCCGGTATTTGAAATATCAGTCACATCTTGAAAAGCAAAATTGCCCCTGTTAAGATACAAGCGGTCTGGCACCATATTTCCAACCAAATATATATCGGTCAGGCCATCATTATTAAAATCGCCGACTGAAACTGCGCCACCCATATAAATATAAGGATAAAGGAAATAATTTAGAGTATCACTTTCTGTCAAAGTATTTTCAAATGCAACATTGGTTTTCTCTGAGGATAGTTTCTGAAAAAGCGGCAGGTTTTTACCACCTCTATCAGAGTTACATGATATACTAATAATAAATATTGAATAAAAAACTACTCCGATAGTTATTGCTTTTCTAAAGAGCAGCCGAACTGATATTCTCATAAAATTATTTAGTAATATAAGGACGAATATATTGTAAATAGATTAAAAAATGAAGGTGTATCAGATGTTAATTTATCCTCATAAGGATTGAAGATTTAAAAGTAATGTGGTGCCACTAAAAATAGCAAAAAAGAGGCTGCTCTAACCTTTTGAGACAGCCTCTTTTTTATTTAATAGTCAAACAAGCATCCGTTAATATCCGGGATTCTGAGTCATCAATTTATTACTTTGCATCTCACGTTGTGGTATTGGCCATAACTGATTTTTAACGGCATCAAATTTCATATCTGCTTTTTCCTTTATTGGAAGTTGAGTACCAGCTATTAATTGAGTCATAAACGGAGCAAGGCGTCCCCATCTTACAAGGTCAGGGAAACGAACCTGTTCACCGCATAATTCAACTTTACGTTCGTGCTCAAGGGCTACCATAAACTGAGCAAGGTTACCAACAGGGTATGTAGCATCCATTGCTGCAGTACCATATAATGGCATATTGACACTTGGCCTTGCACGAACAAGGTTCATATCTGCAACTGCACCAGGAATATCACCATTGTTGGCTTTACATTCTGCCCTCATTAACAAAACGTCAGAATATCTGATTATTCTCATATTAATCCCAGATGCCTGCCCGGGTGCTACATCACTTTCGCTGGTTTGTTTGTAATAATTTTGATATTTTTTCCAGCCAATTCTTGGGTAAGTAGTATTATCAGATTGAGCCATAGCAGATATAACCATAGTATTTTTGCCAGCATTGTATTTTTCTCCATCTACGTAAAAACTGAATCCGAATCTTGGATCGCCTGGTTCAAACTCACTTGTCAGGTTAACTGAAGGAAAAACGTTAAACCAGTCCATACAACCGTATTCCTGTCCCCTGAAACATGATTCGTTTAAGCCAGCATCAGAAACGCCGGAATTCCAGCGTGCAGAGTTACCTGCTGCAACGTTAAACTCAACTTCAAACAATGATTCAGCATTATGTTCAGTTTCTTCCAAAAAATTGTCAGAATAATTTGGTACAAGACTGTAGCCTGTAACATTATTGAATGCAGTCAAAGCATCTGCATATTTTTTCTGGAATAAACGTGCTTTACCCAATAATCCCCAAGCAGCGCCTTTAGTAGCCCTTCCTGCATCTTCATTGGCTTTATCGAGTAATTCGGTTGTAGCATCTGTTAAATCTTTTTCAATCTGTGCCCAGATATCAGCAGCAGGATTTCTAGCTACTCCTTGTATATCTTTTGGCACATCAAGCATCAACGGACAATCACCAAATTTGGTCACAAGCCAAAAATAATACATAGCCCTCATAAATTTAGCTTCACCATCATATTTGGCCTTCTTTGCGGCAGACAACTGAGCCTCAGGAATCAGAGCAATAAGATCTTTATTATTGATAACAAAGTTTGCCTTATTAATCCCCCTGTAACAGGATTCCCAATAATCTCCAATTGCACCATGAGTATAATCAAAATCAAAATTCAGATATTGACGTTTGTCTGCTTCAAGTTGCGGGTTTCCTGCATTCTCGTGTGCCATATTATCATTTCCAAACCACATATGACGATTGTACAATGCTGTTGTATGCATACTCCCGTACACAGCATTTACAGCTGCCTGAACCTGGGCTTCAGTTTTAAAAAATGTCTCAGGCTGCAGTTGATTCGGATTCGCCAGATCTAATTTCTTTGAATCGCAGGAACTAGATAGAACTAATACCCCGCATACAAATGTTATAGATAAATATTTAATTATTTTCATATTTAGACTTTTTTAAAATGTAATTTGAATACCACCAATAAATGATTTTGGCATAGGATAAACACCATAGTCAATACCTGTACCAAAATTGACTAATGGATAACCATTACCAGTTACAGCACCATTACCTATAAAACCTAATCCGCCAGCTCCGCCGCCAGAAGCCCCGTAATTACCAACTTCAGGATCTAAGCCTGTATATTTGGTAATGGTAAGCAAATTCTGTCCACTCAAGTATATTCTGAATTTAGAAATCTTATCTCCAAACCACCTGGCAGGCAGAGTGTAACCCAAAGTAGCGTTTTTCAACCTTGTATACGTTCCCTTCTCTACACCACGGCTGGATATCTGAACATTAGGACCTGCAGCTGATGGT
>Ga0302173_10001888_pt1 | contig 10321 bp, 11 predicted proteins | sample I_Fen_N3_1_FD_198785 | JGI IMG/M metagenome (GOLD analysis project Ga0302173, IMG submission 198785) | Peat permafrost microbial communities from Stordalen Mire near Abisko, Sweden - I_Fen_N3_1 | ecosystem: Environmental > Terrestrial > Soil > Wetlands > Permafrost | place: Sweden: Abisko... | reverse complement strand
GCCTTCCGTAAGTTTAAAGGTAAAACTCCAAAAGAATATGTTGCGGGGTTGTGAATAACTTAAATGTTTTTATGCAAATAGTTGGTGGCATTAAATATGTTATTTATCTTTGAGGGGCGAAATGTAACTATCTCTTTATATTGAGGATATATGGGGTAATATATACATATTAGTGCTATAACAAAATACACAAAATCATTATGGATAACTTATTATATTACCCTTACATTAATATTCCAAGAACTGACTGGACAATAAGAACACTTCTATACTATAATCAAGTTGGCACAATTGTACCACAAAATCATTTCCACGAACCTGATAAATATGACAAATTCATGAGAGAATTAGTTCTTAATGAATTGGTAGTGCCGATTAATCCAATGAATGTTCTTGAAAGACCATGGGAAGTTACACGACCATTCATCGATTACACAAATAGTGAAGAGTTCATGCTAAGGCAACGTAGAGACCATTTTCAAAGAAGTATAGCTGGTAGACTTATTTGTAAAGACAAATTTGAATTTAATGGACCAAGGATTCATGTAGAAAAGTTCGATGGAGAATTATTTTATCAATTGGAACAGGCGGGACTAGCAATAAGAAAGGATTTTGAATGGTACATTGTGGAACAAAGAACAGCAACCGATTTAATGTCATTTCTTGCGTCTGTAATTGGTGCTAAATTGGATTTTATTCCTACAACTGATGTTCAAGTTAGAAATTCACCATTCACTAACAGCTCTAAAATGGTTTATAAAACCAAAAATAAAGAAAATGTAAGAAGAGAAGTTATATTAAAAGAATTAATCCCATTCCCTGAGCAAATTGACTTATTGCAGTTGAGAAGATTTAAAGAGAAGCATATAGACTTACTTGATAGATTTAAAAATAAGATCGAGTTAATTGTTCTCGACCATAACATTGATGAAGAAAGTCAACTATTTAAAGAAACGATAAAAGAATTGAATTACAATAAAGAAGAATTATCTACTAGGATGAATGAAAGTAAATTTGGTCAATTATGGTATGGAACTGTATGTGGTATCACAGGTGCGATAATTGGATTAGCAGCTACGGGTTCATTGTCAAGTAGTTTGGCTGCTTTACCTTCATTTGTAAACGCTATTCATTCTGCAATGCAAATTGAAAGAATTGAGAATATTACAAACCAATCGGGAATGAAATATTTAGCACTTATAGATAAAAAATTGAGAAGACATGGTGCAAATACAACTTATTCGTTCAAGCCTGTCGATAATTTGTAGTTGGTGAATAGTATTAGTTCTGGGTTCGCAAAAGTGTTGCGAGGTGTAGCTTGTACTAAAAACTCGGATCGTTTATAACTTCAGCATTTGAATAAGTTGAAAAAGGCAATGGTTTTTAAGTTCAAATCTCCACTACGCTCAGACTTAAATTATGAAGTGTGTAGATTATTAAACTTGGATTAAGAAGAGAAAATGCAAAAATGTTGGATATGTAATTTAAATGAAGCGAATTCAGGAGAGCATAAAATAAAAGCTTCTGATATTAGAAAACGTATGGGTGATAAAAGATTCGATGGCTTTTTTAAAATTGTAGGCGAAGATTTTATCACTATAAACAACTCCAAACATAAAAGTTTAAAATTTCCGAAAATTATATGTGAAGATTGCAATAATCGAATAACAGGACAGGCAGATAATTCATATGACGATTTCGTTTCATATATAATAAATAATTGCGATAAAGTAATTTCTGAAATGAGGATTGATTTCAGCGAAATCTATGGAGAGGATTGGAGTAAAGGGAAAACTGATTTATATAGATATTTAGTGAAACATGCTGGTTGTAAAACGTTTTCCGATCAAGGTGAGAAAAGTATTGACTTAACAGAGCTATCCTCTTTTATTTTGGGGAAAGAATCAATAATGAATTTTTATGTTTTCTTCCAAATAAATGAGATAATTAGAGATTTTAGTCTCATGTTAGAAGCAGAGCAAATTAAAATATTAACCCCGCTTCTAGCAAATGGAACAACTATAAAGTTTGGATTTCATAGCAATACCATTTATGCAGGTTCAATTATGAATTCGTTTTTAAGAATGGATTGGATAGTGACAGATAAAATCTTCGACATAAAACAGATTAATTTTAATGACCAATATGAAAACATTGAGTTATTAGATTTTGATTTTTATCCAACGCCCTTTGAAGATATCAAAGACAATGTAGAAGCGATTGAATATCTAACATTTGGAAAATTCAATAAATCAGATGAAACAGAATTAACAAACTACTACATACAGAAGTTTGAAGGAATATATAGGGTGTAATTACTTAAAATACAACAATTATTAGCCCATAATACACATGCTTTATATGTAATTGACTGCTAATTTATAAGTGAGAAAAAGCACATTAACAAACAGTAACTTAAACTACATAATACTATCATGGAATGGATTAAATCATTATTACCGCTTCTAGGTGTCTTCCTAGGTTGGGGACTAGCTGAAAGTGGTAAAATTTTCACAGACAAAAGACAAGACAAGAGAAAACTCAAGAAATTACTATTTTATCTATTAGAATTGAGATTCCATTTTTCAAAAGAATTATCTATTGAAATTGATATACAAGATTTTATGGATCAATTCAAATTAAAATTCATTAATAAATTTGGAATAAGTGACCATGTCGAAGAATCAAATCTGGAGTTTGACTTAGCTAATCCTCTGATTAAAGAACTCATTTCAAAATCTAAGGGAAAAGATAATAAAATTGACTTTTTGACAAGCAATATCGATGACATATTGAACGATTTATCAGAAATCCTTCCAATACTAGCTTATGAATTAAGCGGTCAGCACAATATCAAAGAAAGGCTATTAAAACTAGACAATTATCTAGATGAAATAGTTGAAAACTCAACTAAAATGCCCTTTGATATGAAAGATTGGATACAACCCAAATTGACAACAGATCTCTTAAAAGAAATCGATGAAAGTATTGAGAAAATTGCTCAAAGAATTGACAAGAAAACTAAAAGGGAGGCGTTAAAAAAGATTGCAAAGATGGACTACAAAGGCGACAATGATGAGTTAGATAAAATTGTTGACGAGTACTTAACAAAAATTCAAGAAAGCATTATATCCAATTCGTACTAGTTTGTACAACAAAGTGCATAGTCCGGAGATAGCGCAAGTTTAGCAATGCGTAACCCTTAATTCGTCCAAGTTTGCACTCAATGGATAGTTCAAGTTTAGCGAAGCGTAACTTGGACTGGAAATAAATCAGCCTATTGGCTGATAACAGAAGTTGAAAACTTCCAAATTATGAGCCCAAGTCTCCGCTACGCTCAGACTTGAACTATACAGTGTGTAGAAATTTATAAACTTGGACAAAGAAGGATAATTACGATTAGAAAATTATTTACCATTGAAGTATAAAGGGATCATATCCCATTAGATGTAAAATTATATAAACTGAACTATGGCTGATTTTTTTGATATATCCGATTGGAAGGAGAAAATGCATTATCAAACAGGTGGTACACGGAATAAATCTGTCGTAGAAAACCCATTAAAGAGTGATTTGTATTTTTTTAAAAAATCTATTCCTAAATATCAGCATGAATTTTGGTCTGAAATAATTGCTTCCGAAGTAGGAAATGCTTTGGGTTTTAATGTTCTCAAGTATGATGTTGCAAACAAAAATGGTGAAGTTGGGTGTATCTCTAAATTGATGATTAATCTCGAATTTCAACAGCTCACAGAGGGTATTAATTACTTACAAGGGTATGATTCAACTTATCTTCCAGAGAAAAAGGAATCGTATGAAAAGTATACATTTCATTTTATAGAAGAAGCACTTAAAGAATATAATTTGGAAAAGACAATTCCCGATTTGATAAGAACAATAATTTTTGACAGTATTATTGGGAATGGTGATAGACATCAGGAAAACTGGGGTTATATTCAATCGGTCAAAGAAAATGATGTTCAAGTAATAAAAAAAATGACAAAATTGCTTGATAATAAACTATTTAGAAGTGTAATTAAAACTGTTGTTTTTATTCGCTATATTAGAACATTTTTGGTGGACAAATTGAAATTAAACGAATTAGATAAAATTTTAAACATTTATAAAGGTGATTATTCACCAATATACGACAGTGGGAGTTGTTTGGGACGAGAGATGGAAGATGAGAAAGTTGATTTAATGCTGCGTGACAACCTGATGTTAAACGCCTATATCAATAAAGGGACTTCTGAAATAAGATGGGATGGCCCAAAATTAAAGCATTTTGAACTAATTGATAAAATAAAAGCCGAACACCATCACGTCGTGAAAAGTACAATTAGTGGTGTAATGATGAGTTTTAATGAACAAAAAATCCGAAAAATTGTATTAGATATAGATAAAAATTTACCTGAGAATTTAAATGAACATAAATTGCCACGTAACCGCAAAGAATTAATAATAAAAATGATAACTTTGCGCATCGAAAGATTAAAAGGATTACTATAATAAAGGATTACTATAATGAAAGCTCTCGGAAACATATATCTAACCTGGCGAAAAAGCAAAGGACAAAGTCGCATTACTGTAGGTGTGATAAAAAGGAATGTAACCGATGGCGTTAGATTTCAATATATTCAAGATGGGATTCGGAAAGCAAAAACAGAAGGGTTTACTTGTTTTACTGACTTTCCAGATACTGATAAGATTTATACAGAAAATGTATTAGATATTCTGGGTAAGCGTCTAACAAACCCAGACAGGGAGGATATTCAAAAATATTATGATTTTTGGGAGATTAAACCCGAATATAAACAAGATAAATTTTATTTATTAGCTCATACTCAGGGCTTGTTGGCGACTGATAATTTTGAATTTCTTGCCGATTATTCACCTATTGAGGGTTTGAGTTTTATAAGTGAGATATGTGGGCTATCACATACAAATCCATCGCCCAACATGGTAGAAGAAGGTGAAGAACTAACATGGAAACTGAATAAGCTTAATCAGTTTGATTCTAAGGCCGTTGGGGTTTATAAAGGAAACTTTTATTTAGGCAATGTAAAACTAATTCATTGCAATGTATTTCATAAATCAGGTGGTGAATCACTTAAGATAAAGGTAAAGAGTATAGAAAAAAATGGACATCTAAATCGAGTATTTATCAATATTTCATTTTAAAACAAAAATTTATTATAGCTATAAGCTAAACTTATTAAAAGCAAGCCTATCAGCTTGCTTTTTTTCTTTTATAAAGCATATAAATGCTTTACAAATTCTGGATAATCTGCAATTTCTCTAGTTCGTCCAAGTTTGCACTCCATGAATAGTTTAAGTTTAGCGAAGCGTAATTCGCCTGTAGTCGGATAAGCTTTGGACTTGAAATAAATCAGGCTATTTGATAACTCAGGGGGTGACTCAAAGTCACCTCCTGAGTAGAGCTAAGGTTGCAACTTTAAGCACACCTACTAAAAAAAAGAGTTCGTCCAAGTTTGCACTTCAAGGCTAGTTCAAGTTTCGCGAAGCGTAATCCGTCGGTAGTCGGACAGACTTTGGATAGGAATAAATACTGAGTGGTAGTAGGACATAAAGTCCTGCTACCACTTTTTTTTTGTAGGCCCGTGCCACTAGAAGCTATACTAAGAATTAAAAACTATCTTAAAAAGATGCAGTTGTAAACTTGTACCAGCAGAAGTTATCGTAAATTTGCAAATTACTTTATACTACTTTTAAATGGAAAAGAAAAAGGATAAACTGATTTTGATGCTTTCGCTGCCATTAGCTATTCTAACAGCTATTGTTAGCTATGCAGGTGTTTTTATTGAAAGTACGTATGCACGGGAAAACATTCTTTATGCTGCACAAGGTATTGGGCAGGATCTTGTAAATCTATTTATCGTAGTGCCGATACTTCTCGTTGCAGCATTTTTTGCCTATCGGAAAAATAAGTTAGGCTTATTGGTGTGGAGTGGGGCTGTTTTCTATTTAGCCTATTCGTACACCATTTACAGTTTTGGACTGCACTTTAATAATTTCTTCCTTGCTTATTGTGCTATTTTAGGGCTCTCCTTCTATTCGATCCTCTATTTTATGATTTCCTCGTTGAAAGAAGATGTTTCTAAATGGTTTTCAACGAATGTTTCAACGAAATCGACCGGTATCTTTTTAATTGTCATTGCTATCTTATTTTATTTCATTTGGCTTTCGGAAATTATTCCGGCCATACATATAAATGCAACTCCAAAGAGCGTTACTGAAAGTGGTTTGCTCATCAATCCGGTACATGTATTGGATATTGCCATTTGTCTGCCCGCCTTAATCATTACCGGAATAGCATTGATCAAAAAGAAAAACATAGGCCTTTTGCTCGCACCTACCCTGATGATCTTTTGTATATTCATGGCCATTGCCATTGCTGTTATGGTTTTTGTGATGAAAGCAAAAGGATTGGAAACAGATCTATCCCTGACAATTGTTTTTGGACTTATCACTTTAGTGAGTAGTTTATTTCTGCTTATATATGTCAGGAAGCTAAAAAAATGACATCACTTCTTTGTCCTGGTTTGCACTCATGGATACTTCAAGTCTTAACGTAGCGGAGACTTGAACTAATAACTGATTTCAATTCTTTAGTTATAATTTCTAGAAATATATAATAACAATAAATAACTTTTTGGGATTCTTTCATTTTCTTTGATATTTATTTACAGTTAAATCTCTCTATTTTTGCGTACACAATGTTTAACCCATATAAAGATATGAATTTAGAAATCGACAATAAAGATATTGAAGGGTCTTTTAATAGGATAGCTTCTGGACTTATGAACGAATATGTATTGAAAGTAGAAAATACCCAATATCGAATAACTGAAATAGAATTCTATTATAGAGATAATAGTCATAACGACAATTATATACACGAACATCCTTTCCAGAAAACAAAAGGGAAATGGTACTTTCATGGATCAGGAATAGACATAACTTTTGGTTCAGAAGAAGCATTCGGCGGAATTTTATTGAGAGCAGTATACAATCTTAACTCTGGGAAATACATTTATGGTCCTATAAATATTATCTCAGAAATATTCAGCAATATCGAGAGTGTCTTTGAAACGAATTTATCTTTTGGTTTTGTTTCAACTAAAGTTGGACAACTAAATTATGAAAAACCAATTCAGGCTCCGAGAGTAGGCCTAAATTCGAATAAGAATCAAGAAATGTATCAAAAACATTATAGATATTTGATTATGCCAAAACAAAAACATGCTGAGAAAACCAGAATTGACGAAGCTATGGAAAAACAAGGTTTTTCTATAGATGAAAGAAATAAAATCTGGGGATAATGATTCCACACTAAGGAACAAATATCAAAGCAATTAAATAATACCTCAAATTGTGATTTTGTCCAAGCAATAAAACTTAATAACATGAAAATAGATCTTTTCAGAAACAAAGAAATCCCAGAAGATGAAAACCCTTATGAGAAAGAAATCAACTCCATTGAAGTCTATAATTATATCGACTCACATATTGAGTTTAATTTGACAAGAGAAACATGGATGTGTATTGATAATATATTCTCTGAAATATGGAATTCCAGGATTGGATTAGGTGGTAGTTTTTATTGGGATGAAATTGAAGATGAAGTCTTATTCGAGTTTAAAAAGCATAAAATTCTAATGCCTGATCATTACGTAAAAACAATTGTACATTTGATTCTTGATTACATACAAAAGATAGGTGGAATATTAGAATAAGTAAATTCTTCTTCGTATAAGTTTACGCTCCTTGGATAGAAATTAATAAACTTGGATAAAAAAAAAGGTGCTAGCTGGCATAATAATAAAAAAATCAGAACATGAAATTAAGCTCAGTATTTATCGCATTACTAGTAATGACAATGATATGCTCTTGTATGTCTAGTCCTGAAATGCCGAGCAAAGTGGAAATTACTGAGATAATAGTAGAGACAATAAGACAAAATTCACTTGACACCAATGTACCTATTTGCTTAAACTTAGTAAATCGTTATAATTGTCAACTGCAATATAATAAAGAGTTTGGTTATATTCCTCCTCCACCAAGAAACAAACAAGGTGAACCTTTTGTATTTGCACTTTACAAATCAATGAATAGGATTCCTTTAGGGTTTGATAATAAAGATTCTACATTTGTGGCTAGACAGATTAATAGCAACAAGGATGTGACCCTGGAATTAAAGATAATGCCTAAAAATATTAAATTCAAAGATGTTTCAGCCTTGAAAAATAATGAATCAAGACTCTATACATTTTTGGTCCCTGTATTTAATAAAAACAAAGACTTTGCAATTGTAGAGTATGATTCTAAGCGTGTAGGTTATGGACACGGGACAATTGTAATTTTTAGAAAAATAAATGGCAAGTGGATTAAAATAAAATCTTTCCATAGCTGGCAAAGTTAGTGACAACTAATTCTACCACCGGTTGTTGCATCCAATCGAGAAAAAACACCCCTCCTGCCCTATTTTATACCCGTATAAACAAAAAGTGTTGCCGTACAAAAATGTTTTGGAGGCGTCATACTGATTTTTGTTGCCATACAAAAACTTTTTATACCCGTGTAAACAAATTTTGTTGCCAACCAAAAATTATTTGTTGCCATCCAAACGAAAAGGGTTGCCGTATAAAAACTTTTTATACCCGTACAAACAAATTTTGTTGCCATCCAAAAAATGTTTGTTGCCATACAAACGAAAAGTGTTGCCATACAAAAACTTTTTATACCCGTACAAATAGATTTTGTTGTCATCCAAACCGTTAAATACCGACAACAGAAGTAAGCTATTTGCCAAAAGAGTTCAGGATTACTATACTGAACTCTTTTGCCCCGAAAAAATTTGTACGGAAACAGCTTGTCCCCTAATTTTGGCAGCATTAAACCCAAAAGAAACGAATATGAAAACGAACACAGCTGTTTTGCATTTAAAGAGTAGAGACCCTCAGAAAGTCTACAATCTGGCCGGTAAAGTATACACCAGTATGTTTGCCAACCAATCAATTTTTCAAGCTACCGATCCAACGATAGAGGCATTCGGTACGGAAGTAACAAAACTGGATGCTGCCATCAAAGCCAAGGATGGGAGTAAAATAAAGGCTCAGGCCGTCATCGATCAAACCGGTGTAGTTCACGGGATGCTTAAATCATTACTTGTTTCTGTAAACAGAATAGCCGCGGGCGATACAGCCATTATTTTGCTATCGGGCTTCGATTGCAACAATGAGTCTACACTACATGACATACCGGCTAAAGCTGTGATTAAACGCCTGGAAGATGGAAGTGTGGCTTGCAGCGCCAAAATTTACATGGATGCATTACCTCATGCCGACCGCTATAAAGTGGAGACTACCACTACACCGGATGATGCTGAGAGCTGGGAAACCCAAATAGATTTCGGTGGGTTAAAGAAACTTGAGATTAGAGGTCTTGTGGCTGCTCAGAAAATATATATCCGCGTATCGGGTGGAAACACGCACGGTTGGGGTGCACCGAGTGAACCAATGGCGTTTATACCGAGGTAAGGACGACTACAAAAAGAAACCCCTAAATCCTCCGCCAGTAGGCGGACAAGCTCTGAAGGGGCTAGAAGTTACAATCACTTCCTATATCCACCCCTAATCCCCTAAAGGGGACTTAAGAGTGGTATTCGAGAAGATTTACACTTAATGAGACATATTGATAACGGTAAGATTATAATAGTCGCTACTCATTTATAGAATCAGCTTGTTGCAGACGGTACTAGCTTCAAGCCCCTTCAGGCTTCGGCGTGAGCTCAGCCGAACGGGGTTTGGGGTGATCTCAAGAGCAGACTGACTTGATGTTAGTTGTAGGAGACAAAATTGGTAGTACGATTTGAAATCGTGCTACCAATTTCTTTTTTATAAACCCTTCCCCCGCCAATGGCGGGTACTTCCCTTAAAAAGGGAAGATCATCCGGACCCGTAAATCAACTCATTTTAATAAAATGATATGTAGTATTTCAGGCTTGGACTCTGATTGAATAGTTACAAAATTTCGAACTTCGGGAATATCCCCTTTCCTGCTCCCTCACTATCCACTACAAGCCACACTAAAAATTAAAAATGATATCTTGAAAATGATACAGTCGTAGACTTGTGCCGGTCGAAGATTTTCTATTTCTTTATAAAAAAAACACCTTGCGTGTAATTTTTTCAGCATTTCTGCGACTAAGGTTGAAAACAAGAGTAAAATGCAGAACGTTTTTCGGTAAAATTGAAAGGATCCTGTACCAAAAACCTGTAAATACTCCAATAATTAGAAT
>Ga0302173_10001887_pt1 | contig 10330 bp, 7 predicted proteins | sample I_Fen_N3_1_FD_198785 | JGI IMG/M metagenome (GOLD analysis project Ga0302173, IMG submission 198785) | Peat permafrost microbial communities from Stordalen Mire near Abisko, Sweden - I_Fen_N3_1 | ecosystem: Environmental > Terrestrial > Soil > Wetlands > Permafrost | place: Sweden: Abisko... | reverse complement strand
TATTCTGGAAGGAATTGCAGTTTTATTTGTCATTAATTCGACCTTGCTTGGTTTTTTATGTTTATAAGGCTGGAAAATACTGTTAGATTCAAATCCTGTTGCAATAACTGTAACACTTATTTCCTCATTAAGGTTTTCATCCTTCGACAAACCCCTGATGATCAATGCATCATCTGAGGCTGCATCGTACATGAAATCTGTTATTTCACCCAGCTCATCCATCGTAATCTCATGCTCTCCGATTCCAGAAGAAATATTAATGAGTATGCTTTTTGCACCGGTAACGTCATTTGAATTCAACAGAGGAGAGGAGAGAGCATCTTCGATAGCTCTGATTGCCCTGTTTTCGCCTCCTGCCTTACCCATACCCATAATTGAAACTCCGGAGTTTTTCATTACAGTTTCCACATCTGCAAAATCAACATTTATATAACCAGTAACAGTAATGATCTCTGCAATTCCTTTTACCGCAGTGGTCAGAATATCATCAGCTTTTGCAAAAGCAGTGGAAACAGGCTGGTTACCATATATCTCTCTCAGCTTCTCATTGTTTATCACCAGAAGTGAATCAACATAATCTTTTAGTTCAGTTACCCCGTCAATTGCCTGTCTGATCCTTACTTTCCCTTCAGATTTAAAAGGGATGGTGACAACAGCGATGGTCAGTAATCCGGCTTCCTTGCAGGCTTTTGCGATTACCGGTGTAGCTCCGGTACCGGTACCACCACCCATCCCGGTCGTAATGAAGACCATCTTTGTATTCCCTGATAATGCGTCCATTACATCGGTTATGTTCTCTATAGCTGCCTGCCTGCCAATTTCGGGTTTACTTCCCGCCCCTCTGCCTTCAGTCAGTGATTCTCCGATCTGGACTTTTATCGGTACCTGACTTTTTAACAGAGCCTGATGGTCTGTATTACAAATAACAAAATTCACATCTGTGATGCCCTTCTCAAACATATGATTTACGGCATTGTTGCCTCCACCACCAATTCCGAGAACTTTTATAATCGACGATCTCTCAACGGGCAGATCAAAGTTCATTATATCGTCTGACATAGCGTAGTTATTTAATTAATTATGAACAGCATATTTATATCGACCATATTTATCATTTGATAGGCTGATCTTCAACCTCAAACATCCTTGAAAGCATACTTTTTATTTTTTCTGTCAGAGGTATTTTTTCCTCTTCCTGAACCGGAGGAGCAAAAGTCTCTTCTTCCTCTGCATGCTGATCAACGACTATAGGTTTGGGTTTAACATATTCTTCTGCACTACCTGCATTAAATGTCTTTTTATAGGTCTCCAGGTATTCAAACCCCCGCATTATCAACCCGACACTTGTTGCATACATAGGTTGGTTAATTTCATTTTTTGCTGATCCTGCCAGGTGCTCATTGGGCAGACCGATCCTTACATCCATGGCAGTTTTAAACTTCATCAGTTGCGGAAGGTGCTTTAGCATTGCCCCTCCACCTGTGATCACTACACCGGCAGCAAGCTTATCGGCATATCCCGAATTCTGAATTTCGAAATTCACTGCATCAATAATCTCTTCCATCCTTGACTGGATTATGTAAGCAAGGCTTTTAAAAGATATCTCTTTAGGTTCACGTCCGCTGATACCCGGAATAGAAACAACCTTATCTTCAGGTGCTATATCGCCAAGCGCTGAGCCATACTGAATTTTAAGTTGTTCCGCATGTCGTTGCAGTATTGCGCAACCCTCCTTAATATCTTTTGTCACTACATTTCCCCCAAAGGGTATTACAGCAGTATGACGTATAATATTATCATAATAAACAGCCACATCGGTTGTTCCTCCGCCAATATCTACCAATACGACACCTGCTTCTTTTTCATCATCGGTAAGTACGGCATCGGAAGAAGCCAGTGGTTCAAGGATCATATCCTTAACTGTCAGATTTGCTTTCCTGATGCATTTTTCAATGTTTTTTGCAGCAGCGACCTGACCGATAACGATATGGAAGTTAGCTTCAAGACGCCGGCCACACATGCCAATCGGACTCTTTACTCCAGTCTCATTATCGACAATGAAATTCTGCGGGATAACATGAATTATCTCTTCACCAATGTCGATATGAATCTTATGCATATCTTCAATCAGCTTGAAGACTTCCTCTTTTTGAATTTCATCATCATAAGCATCACGCATTATATAGCCGCGGTTTTTCATACTTTTTATATGTTGGCCGGCAATACCAACAAAGACCTCGGAGAATAGAATTCCAGATCTTTTCTGTACATCATCAACGGTAGTCTGAATGGCATTTACTGTCTCCTCAATATTAAGAACAACGCCCCTCTTCACACCTTTTGAAAGAGCTTTACTAAGTCCGAGAATCTCAATTTTTCCATTCTCGTTTTTCTTACCGACAATTGCCACAATTTTTGTGGTTCCTATGTCGATGGCTGCTACATACTGTTCCTTTTTGTTCATAATTTAGATATGGTTATTTCTGATTATCTCTTTTTTTGCAAACTATCTGATCTTTATATTCAAGGTTTATAAATGAATATTTATTCCAGCCTACTTCAGGCAATACTTTATCGTAGAAGGCTCCCAGATTTCGGAGTTTACCCTCAAAGTTTTCGACTGTTCCAAGGTGAATCTGCTGGTTTCCTGCACGTGGTATAAGGTCAATTTCATCGTTATTGTCGACATATATCTGATCGATCTGAGCAGACCAGAAACTGTCATCATTGATATAATTCACCAGTTGATAGATATCTTTAAGGATCGAGTTTTTAATGCTGGTGTCAAGAACACTTACACCATTAAGCATTGCAGCACTTATATTCACATTACCTTCGACAATATGTAAACGAGGGTTGTAAAGATTTCTTCTTCTTATAACAACTCCGTCTTCATCAACAAAAAAATCTCCTCCGTTATCGGGCATTACTCTCATAATCGGATTTCGTTGTTCAACATAAATGTGTACTATTCCGTCAATTGTTATATATGCTTCTGCCTTTTTTAATTCTTTCAGCACATTAATCCTGCTTTCAATTGCCGAAACGGATATCTCGCCGACAGGTTTACCAGCAATTCTGGATGTATTCCCATATGCCAGGTTTAGCAGTTGCTTTTTAGTAACAAAATGATAATCAGCTGAGTCGCTTATATCAATCACAATTCCCCCACATGGCTTCGAATTTGCAGAACTGGCGAGGAAAACCGGTATTATAATTAGGTATAATACAGGGATAATTAATGATATTTTCAGCACCTTCCTCATCTCACTCTCTCTTTGTAAATTTCTTTCTCGATAGGCTCAACAAGTGTGTCAATATCACCGGCTCCTATAGTAAGAAGAACATCCAGGTTTTTTATATCCAGCTTGCCAGGGATATCTTCTTTTGCCAGCAACCTTTTTTTATCTGATCTCATTTTATTGAAAATCAATTCCGATGTAACTCCTTTTATTGGCTTTTCGCGTGCAGGATAAATCGGAAGAAGTATTGCTTCATCCAGTTCATCGAGAATTCTGGCAAAACCATCTGCATGGTCGCGGGTTCTTGAAAAAAGATGTGGTTGAAATATCCCGGTAATTTTCCGTCCGGTAAAAAATTCTTTAACGCATGTAATACATGCCCTGATCTCCTCAGGGTGATGCGCATAATCATCAACATAAGCAAGTCCTGGTAAATTTATCCTTATGTCGAAGCGGCGTCTCACTCCCTGGAAAAGAAGAACCCCTTTCCTTATTTCCTGTTCTGTCACACCGCACATCAGGGCAACAGCAATAGCTGCGGTAAAGTTTTCAATATTGATAATACCTGGGAATGCAAAATGAAGATCTTCAATTATAGCCGATGGTGAATTAAAGTTGAAACTGTAATAGTCTTTACAGTGTTTTATGTCAGAAGAGTGGTAATCAGCCTCATTATTAAGCCCGTATGTTAAACAGGATACTCCTTCAGGAACAATAATATCTTTACGTATTCTTCTGTTGACAATTAGGTTGCCGCCATTCCGTATTTTCCCGCAGAATTCATTATATGCCTTGATCATTGTGGCCTGATCTCCATATATATCAAGATGATCAGCATCAAGAGAGGTTACAACCGCGATAAGGGGTTTGAGTCTGTGGAACGAGCGGTCAAACTCATCAGCTTCCATAACTGTATATCTGCTGTCGCCCAAAAGAAGGTTTGAGTCATAGTTCTTAGATATACCACCAAGAAATGCCGAACAATCAACATGTGACTGTTTCAACAAGTGAGCTATCATTGTTGATACTGTTGTCTTACCGTGTGTACCTGCAACGGCAAGAGTGTCAGTATTCCCGGATATTTCACCTAGAATCTCCGACCTTTTGAAAATCAGGTAACCGTTGTTCCTGAAAAAAGAAATTATTTTATTCTCTGCAGGTATAGCAGGAGTATAAACTATTATAACCTTGTTCTTATCAGCAGTCTTTCTGAAAAGGTAGGGCAAAATATTTGAATCATCCTCATATGTGACTTTACAGCCATTTTCAATCAATGAATGAGTTATCCTGCTTTCCGATCTGTCATACCCGGCAATTTTGTATCCTCCCTTAGCAAAATAGAGTGCAAGCGCACTCATTCCGATACCTCCGATACCCACAAAATAAATACCTTCGATATTTTTGAATTCTATCATCGTCTGATAAGCTTTAATACTTCCTCTGCAATCCTTATATCAGCTTCCCTGTCTGCCATCGTCAGTATGTTCGCGGATAGCATACTTCGTTTGTCTTTATCCGATATCAGTTTAATTGCCTCATCTACAAGAGTTTTTACCGCCTGATTATCTGCAATTAATACTGCAGCATTCCGTGTTGATAAAGCCTCTGCATTTCTGGTCTGGTGGTCTTCAGCGACATTTGGAGAAGGAATCAGTATCACAGGTTTTCCAACCAGACACAATTCAGAGATCGTACCTGCTCCTGCCCTTGATACAATTATGTCAGCTGCAGCATAAGCATAGTCCATCCTGTTAATGAACCCATGAACTGATATATTTTCACTGAATGATAAAGAAACCAGCGCTTTCACATTTTCAAAGTAATATTTTCCTGTCTGCCACAACCACTGGCAGTCCGAATCTTTTAATTTGTTGATGTTTTCTGAAAGACTATTATTAATGGTGCCTGCTCCCAGTGATCCTCCCAGAACCAGAATCACGGGGAACTCCTTTTTAAAGTTAAAAAATGAAAGCGCTTTTTCCTGTAAACTTTTAAGATTTTCAAAATTCTGGCGCACAGGATTACCAGTTTTTTTAATTTTTTCTGAAGGAAAGTATTTTCCCATTCCATCATACGCGACACATATTACTGAAGCTCTCTTTGCCAGAAGTTTGTTCGTTACACCGGCATAGCTGTTCTGTTCCTGTATCAGTGTTGGGATGCCCATTCTGCCTGCCTGTCGGAGTACTGGTCCACTTGCATACCCTCCAACACCAACCACAACATCCGGTCCAAATTCCTTTATAATCTTTTTAGCTTTGTTTAGGCTCTTAAGGAGCTTTATCAGCACTGAAAAATTTTTAAGGCTTAAGCTCCGATATAAGCCGGCAACTGGTAATCCCACTATTTTGTAACCAGCGGCGGGAATTTTTTCCATCTCCATTCTTCCCTCAGCACCAACAAAGAGTATCTCAATCTCAGGATCAATTTTCCTGAGTGCATTGGCAATGGATATGGCAGGAAAGATATGCCCTCCTGTACCACCACCACTGATTATGACCCTTTTATGCTTTTGCTGGTTCATAAATTTTTTCTCCTTCATCAGAAATTTCTTCTTCAGGCAACTCTTCCTGTTTTATTCTTGCGTTTACCACCCTGCTCACACTCAGTATTGCACCTATTGAAAAACTCATAACCAGAACTGAGGTTCTTCCCCAGCTCACCATTGGAAGTGTCTGTCCTGTAACAGGGAAAAGGCCCACTGCAACCATCATATTAAGCATTGCCTGAATTACTATCATAACGATAAGTCCCAGCACCAAAAAGGCCGGGAATGCAGTTTCGCATTTTTTCGCTATTGTTATCCCCCTGAACAACAATATCATATATGCCAGGATAAGCGGGATTGCGCCGAACAACAGTCCATATTCTTCTATAATGATCGCAAAAATAAAATCGGAGTTTGATTGCGGAAGCATGTTTCTCTGGGTACTTTTCCCTGGAGCTTTCCCAAATAAGCCACCTGTAGAGATTGCTATCTTAGCCTGGTTTGACTGATAGTCCTTGTCTTCATTTCCCTTTCCTGAGAAAAACTGTTCAATCCTGTTTTTCCATACCTGTACCCTGTTGTCCTTTTTAACCACAGTCAGTACCATAGCAAATATCAGGACTGCCACGACACCTATCCCAATATAGGACAGTATAAATTTGAGAGGAACTCTGCCAATAAACATTATTATCATGCTCATTCCAAATATCATAAGAGCTGTGGACAGGTTTTCAGGCATAATCAGGCCACAGACAATTCCGACCGGAAGGATAAAATACTTCGAAACAAGCATGAAATTATTCAGTTCTTTCTGGTATTTAGCAAGGGATCTTGCCAGATACAATACTAGGGCTACTTTGGCCACATCTGATGTCTGAAGCCTGAATCCTGTTCCAGGAATAGTAATTGAGCGCATTGCCTCATTAACCCTTGATCCAATAGCTAAAGTCAGGGCCAGCAATCCAATTGAAACGAGAAGAATCAATCCTGCCATGGAAAAGTAGATTCTGTATGGCAGATAATGAACAATTACTATTATCGCCAGGCCTATTACCAGCATTAAAAGCTGACTCTTAAGAAAATATGTAGTATTTCCTCCATATTTCATAAAAGCCACACCTACTGAGGAACTATATACGGCCAGAAGAGAATAGATCATAAACAGAGCCACAAGACCCCATATTGCCTTGTCGCCTTTAAATGTCCTTGTCAGCCAGACTTGCTGCATTAATTACTTAATTTATTAATTAAAGGTTCCTGACAGCCTGTTTAAACTGGCGGCCCCTGTCTTCATAATTCTTGAATAGATCAAAACTGGCACATGCCGGCGATAAAAGCACTGTTTCGCCTTTTTTTGCAAGGTAATATGAAGACCTTACAGCTTCTTCCATCGAGGTTGTTTCCACTATTGTCTCAACCTTATCTTTAAAGGCTTCAATGATTTTACTGTTATCCTTTCCAAGACAAACAATAGCCTTTACCTTCTTTTTGACTACAGGGAAAAGTTCTGAATAATCATTTCCTTTATCGACTCCTCCGACAATCCATATTATATTGTTTTCCATACATTCAATTGCATACCATGTTGAATTAACATTTGTAGCTTTTGAATCGTTTATGAAATTAATACCACAGACTGTAATAACGGGTTCCAAACGATGTTCAACTCCCTGAAAATCAGCCAGACTTTCCCTGATTACCTCCTTGCGGATATTTAGAATCTTACCTGCAATGGCTGCCGCCATTGAGTTATAGGTGTTGTGTCGACCTTTTAGAGCAAAATCATGAATGGTCATAAGGTTTGTTTTATTTTGGTAATCAATAATCAATTCGTCGTTTTCAATATAAGCAGCCATACCTTCTTTTATTTCATCAGAAAAAGGCAAAAGTGTCATTTCAAATTTCTTCTTTGACAATTCAGTTTTGATAATAGGATCTCCTTCCCAGTAAATAAGAAAATCTTCCTTTTTCTGGTTTTGGGTTATCCGTAATTTGGAGTCTATATAGTTCTGAAATTTGTGGTCGTACCTGTCCAGATGATCAGGTGTGATATTCATTAATACGGCTATATCAGCTTTGAATTCATACATCCCGTCGAGCTGAAAACTGCTGAGTTCAATTACATAGTAATCGTATGGTCCTTCTGCGACAGCCATTGCAAAGCTGTTTCCTACATTGCCGGTCATAGCAGCATTCTTTCCTGCTTTTTTGAGAATATGATAGATGAGGTTTGTTACTGTTGTTTTACCATTGCTCCCTGTGATACATATCTTTATACCAGTGGCAAATCTTCCGGCGAATTCAATTTCTGATATGACAGGGATACCTTTCTCCCTTATCTTCATTATTATCGGAGCATCTTCATGTATTCCGGGGCTTTTGATAACTTCATCAGCAGAAAGAATAACCGATTCATTGTGATTCCCTTCCTCCCATTTAATACCATGGTTTTCAAGAATTTCCCGATATTTATCTTTTATCTGACCCTGATCAGAAACGAACACATCAAATCCATGTTTTTGTGCGAGTACTGCCGATCCTGCACCACTTTCCCCTGCCCCAAGTATTACAATCTTCTTTGTCATTTTACTATCTTATCTTAAGCGTCACTATACTAATTACTGCAAGAATTATTGCCACTATCCAGAACCGTGTGACTATCTTCGGTTCGGGAAATCCTTTTTTCTGATAATGATGATGGAGAGGAGCCATGAGAAATATTCTTCTTCCTGCCCCATATTTTCTTTTTGTTCTTTTAAACCAGCTCACCTGAAGTACAACCGACAGGTTCTCTACAAGGAAAATCCCGCAAAGAACAGGGATTAAAAGTTCTTTCCTTATTATAATGGCAAATACGGCTATGATACCACCAAGAGCCAGACTGCCCGTATCGCCCATAAAAACCTGGGCCGGAAAGGAGTTATACCACAGAAACCCGATTGTTGCACCGATAAAAGCACTGGCGAAGACAACAAGCTCCTCGGTACCCGGGATATACATTATCTGAAGATACTTCGCGTAGATAATATTACTGGATACATACGCAAGTATTGCGAGAGCCGTTCCAATTATTGCAGAGACACCCGTTGCAAGACCATCAAGTCCGTCAGTCAGATTTGCGCCATTTGAAACTGATGTAACAATGAATATTACTATTATAACGAATACAATCCAGGTAAATGGCCGTCTGCTCCCTTCATTTATGAATGAGACGAGCCAGGCATAATCGAATTCATTATTTTTTACAAAGGGGATGGTGGTTTTTGTCGACTTTTTTTCCATTGTAATTTCGCCATAATCAGGAATCTTTACAGAAGGATCAAGAAACTCATGTCTTTCCGTTAATGTCAGGTTGGCTACATTCACTTTTTCCGCAATTCTGACCTCATTGCTAAAAAATAGTGTCAAGCCTACAATTATTGCGAGTATTATCTGCCCTGCAATCTTGAACCTTCCGGCCAGACCCTCTTTGTTTTTCTTAAAAACCTTTATATAATCATCAAGAAAACCGATAAGTCCCAGCCAGATAGTTGTGACCAGCATCAGTATGATGTAGATGTTTTCCAGTCTTGCAAATAACAGGGTAGGAATAATAATGGAAGCAAGAATAATAATCCCTCCCATTGAAGGTGTTCCCTGTTTCTGGTATTGTCCTTCCAGTCCCAGGTTTCTCACAACCTCTCCAACCTGTTTTCTCTGGAGATATTGAATTATCCTTTTACCAATAAGAAGTGAAATAATCAGGGAAGTGATAACTGCGGCGGCAGATCTGAATGAGATAAAGGTAAATAACCGGGCTCCCGGGAAATTAATCGATTCAAGATAATTAAATAGATAGTAAAGCATTTCTGCGCCGTATTATTTTAATAAAAATGCATTTCTAAGCTCTTCCCTGTCGTCGAAGTGATGTTTCACTCCCATTACATCCTGGTAACTTTCATGACCTTTGCCTGCAATGAGTATCACATCTCCTTTATTTGCAAGCATGACTGCTGTTTTTATTGCTTCGTGTCTGTCGCTTATCCTCAATGTCTTTCTTTTCAGATCGGGTGTTATTCCGGATTCCATTTCGTCAAGAATTTTTTCAGGATCTTCAGTCCTGGGGTTATCGGAGGTAAGTATTACTTTGGTACTTCCTTCAGCAGATATTGCTGCCATCTCAGGCCGTTTTGTCCGGTCCCTGTCGCCACCTGCACCAACAACAGTTATCAGTTGCACACCACCCTCCCTTATTTTATTAATTGTTTCTATGACATTTAAAAGTGCATCGGGTGTATGAGCATAGTCTACTATTCCGGAAATTCCTCCAGGTGATTTAATTACTTCAAGTCTTCCTGAGACAGGATGCAGATCGCTCATTATTGTCAGTATCTCTTTTTTTGAAGCTCCGAGTAGTTCTGATGCCGCATATACAGCAAGTAGATTGGAGGCATTAAAGTCACCGACAAATCTTGTCCAGACTTCTTCTCCCTGAATTTTTAATCCCATGCCTTCAAAACTCTGCTCAATTAAGTTGCAGCGGAAATCTGCCATTCCCCTTACAGAAAATGTAAATTTTCTGGCCTGGCAATTCTGAAGCATTACTCTCCCGTTGCGGTCG
>Ga0302173_10001881_pt1 | contig 10342 bp, 12 predicted proteins | sample I_Fen_N3_1_FD_198785 | JGI IMG/M metagenome (GOLD analysis project Ga0302173, IMG submission 198785) | Peat permafrost microbial communities from Stordalen Mire near Abisko, Sweden - I_Fen_N3_1 | ecosystem: Environmental > Terrestrial > Soil > Wetlands > Permafrost | place: Sweden: Abisko... | reverse complement strand
TATAGCAAGTCCCATACATGCACAGGACCAAAGTCCAGCTGCTGTTGTAAGTCCTTTAATTTGATTACTTCCAACAACTATAATGGTACCTGCTCCTAGAAATCCAATACCACTTATAACTTGGATTTGGGCAGTATTTTAACGTATTTTCCTATACTTTACTCTATTCTGATGTTAGATAAAATCAGCCTTTAAGTACAATTGGTATTTTATTGTAACTTGTTATATTTTTGCGTTAAGGGCAAATACAAGGGCAAAAATAATATTAAAATAATAATATTATTTTTTTAGTTTCCTATTGTATGAATAATTGAAACTTTAATTTTGTTTAAAATTCTTGTTATTTATGATATGGTTCACCGTATCAGTAGTAAATGATAACACTTTTAATTCATGACTTACAATTTGTCAATATATTATATATATAATTATCATCTGATAATATGAGTAAATCCCATTCATACAACTCAACTCTTCATATTTATCTTAATAAATCATTATTTTCTTTTCAATCATTAATTATTGTATGGAACTAATTTTACATCGACATTTATATGACATTAAGTGATTATTTCTAAAAATTTAAGAATTGTGCAAAGAAAAAATAATAATTCCAGTAACAATTAAATTAATTGCAGCAACTCTATTTATTAATTTTAAAGAACGATTATTTAAAAAATTGGCAGCTTTATTTGCAATCAACACATATGTAATATCATTTAATAAACCAATACCTAGATAAGTTGTTACTAAAATTAGAATCTGAAGTAAAAGTGGCTCATTTTTATTTATAAATTGAGACATAAAAGCTGCAAAAAATAAGAAGCTTTTAGGATTTGAAATGGTTACACAAAATGCTTTTATTGTAGATTGCCTTTTTTTTATATTTAATTCATCATTGTTTGATGAAACATTATTAGGGCCAAACCACGTTTTAACACCTAAGTAAACAAGATAAATTGCACCGAATAATTTTATAATAATATAAAGAGTTGAAGAACTTAATACTAAAGCACCTACACCTGCAAGTGATATAATCATAACTAAAAAGTCACCTAGAAAAATACCTGGAATCATGGAAATAGCTATATTTTTACCATAGTTAATACTCGTTGTAATAAGTAACGTTACAACTGGACCTGGTGAAGATATAGTGAGAAATGAAGCTAAAACAAAAGAAACCCAAAGACTAAAAACCATTTATTTAACCACTCCTAAACATTCATTAGTATTAATATATTCAGATAACGAACTTTTTTTATCTAATAACTTAATTGGATTCCTAAATTCAAGCCGAACTTCATCAAGTCCAAATAAAACTTTGGGTAATTGTTCATAACAAAAAATAGAAGGAATACAAGGTGGTATTAGATTAGATATAAGTTCAGTTAAAGATTCTTGTGAATTGGATGCTAAAATGGTATAAAAATTCCCACTATTCCAAACTATTACTGCATTCTTAAAAATTCTTTTTAGAGATTTACAAAAATCAAGCAAAGAAACCTCAAAATTGTTCATTACTGATAATACATCTCTTTTTTTAAGCTCTATTTGTTCTGGAGAAAAATATCGAGACTTAAAAAGCTTATCTTTTTGTTTTTCCCTCTTCATATATTCCTCAGCACTTTTATTTCTGAATTTTTCTACAAAAATGAAAATTCCATCATCTACTAGTTTATCTTTAACAAAGCTTATTTGCTCATATCTATTATTACTATACATCTGAAATGTTGTATCTTCAACTATTATGTCAAAACCATTTTTAAAATCATAATATTCAGAATTAGAATTAAATAAAGTATAATCTACATCACAAAACGGCCCAACAAAGAATTTTGCATGTTGTGGAATCCCATATAAAAAAAAGCTTGTTCTATTTTCTTCAGTAGGACTGCAAGAGAAAGTTTTTATTTTTCCATCAGCTAGCTTAGCAATTGTTCTAGCCATAGTTGCTTCAGCAGTTCCAAGTGTATAAATTCTTGTAGGTATATTTTTTTTATAAGCCTTAGAAATTCCGTAATTAAGAAGTGCACTTCCCATCCTACATTCTTCTTCTAATACATATGGAATACTTGCAAAAAAATGCTTATCAAAATAACCACGAAGGTTTTTATGAAATTTGTAAAATAAATTTACATTAGCATCATGTAAAAATAGTGATGTATCTGCCGTATGTTCACCAAGCAAAGGCATTCCATTAGTTCCGGAAGCAGTTGATAAAAAAAATTTTGACAAATTATTTAGTCTAGGTGCATTACGACATTCATTTTTAAATTCATTAATATCCATGGTTTAATCTCCTTATTATATAATAATTATAACTATTCAGCCACTTGCAATTACATATTCTCACAATATTTAAATAGAATAAATATCTTTCCTTCTAAACATACAAATTCATGCATTAAAATTAAATGTTTTACTATTTTCTATATGAACCTTTTATTCCCTAAATGTCCGTTTTATTATAATTATATTGACTTTTATCAAATAAGTATATGTTTTGTTAATATTCTTTTGCGTAATTTAATTACCTATTATTGGAATAATAGAAACATAAGCTCATGTTTAGTGAACCCTTATCATGTTAATAAAGCAAAAGAATTAGAGGATAATAGTCCTACAAAGAATGACAAGAAAGATGCAAAAATAATAATTAAATCAAATGCCAAATAGGTATTCAAAAATCTTTAACGTAACTTATATAGTTCGATAAATAATCTTACGAACACTATATTTCAAATATAGTATTTTATAGTTAAAGTCCTTAAAATCCAAAACATATGTTCATAGTAATAATAATATTCTATTTAATTTAATGTAACTATTCAGCTATTGACTTTTTAAATATACTTGTTCCAAAACTATTTTTACATTACATTTTTGTAATTAATTTTAAAATAAACAATTATATGTACAGAAATACTTCTAAATAAATACAATAATGTAAAAATACCATCTCGAAACATATGCTATATTGATTTAATTTAAGCATTGAAAAATATTTTTTCTTAATTATAAGAGAGTATATTTTGTAATGGCTATTTCACTAAGTTGAGCATATTAAAATTATTTGTCAATAGCTGAATAGTTACAATTTAATACACAATAATCTATTATTGTTAATTTATCTATATTAGTAACTATTCAGCTACTTACAACGACTAATATTCTCATAATTATAACTTTAAATAAATAGAATTTTCTTTAAACGTACAAAATTAGGCATAAAACACAAATAATTGCTTCATTTAACTTTTATGACTAAAAATATACGTTTTGTGCTAAAAGTATTTACTTTCTACTGAAAATAAGTGTATATTTACTATTTATGATTAAGTATTCTTATTGTACTGTCGCCAACATTTCCGATAAAGCACACGCTAATATTAAAATAACTTAAATTTGATGTTATAATTATTTTTTATTAAAAACCTTTCTATTTATTATTAGTTTTTGGTATTATAAAACATGTCTTGTAAAAACTAATGATAAGGGATGACGTACGTGAGCGAAGGCAAAATAATTGAAATCTATAATCAAGGAATATCACAGGTTATAGATGCTATTCAAAAACTAACAATCGAAATAAGAACTCAAAAAGCAGAAATCAAGGCACTTTGTAAAGAAAATAAACTTCTCACGAAACGTGTCCTATCATTAGAAAGTCAAGTTAATAAGAATAGTAATAATAGTAGCAAGCCCCCATCATCAGATGGATTTAAAAAGAAAACTAAAAGTTTAAGAACTAAATCTGGCAAAAAGCCTGGTGGTCAAAATGGTCATGAAAGTAGCACTCTTGAACTAAGTGATAATCCAGATCAAATAGAAATACATAGTGTTAGTAACTGTGATATATGTGGAGAATCTTTACCGGATGAAATGCTGGAAAATTATATTATCCGGCAAGTTGTAGATATACCAGAAATTAAAGTTAAACCTAAGGTAACTGAGCATAGAGCAGAAGTTAAAATATGTCCAAAATGTAGACGAAAAAATACAGGTAAGTTTCCAGATGGAATAACAAATACAGTTCAATATGGTGAAATTATAAAGTCTGTAGGTGTTTATTTAGCACAATATCAGCTTATTCCTTACAAAAGATGTAGTGAACTTATTTACGATTTATTTAGCATAAGTTTGAGCGAAGGTACGATGGTTAATTTCAACAACAGCTGCCATGAAAAATTAGAACCTATAGAAACCAATATAAAAAATTCTATTACAAATCATTTAGGTGCAGTTCACTTTGATGAAACAGGAATTTATATAGATAAAAAGCGTCAATGGTTGCATGTTGCTTCTAATGATAAATATACTTATTATGAAGCTAATGAAAAGCGTGGCAAAATAGCTACAGAAAAAATAAATATACTTCCTAATTTCAGGGGAACCGCAGTACATGACTGCTTCAAAACTTATCATAGCTATACTGATTGTAAACATGCGCTATGCAATGCACACATTTTGAGAGAGCTAAATGCAATAACCGAGTTAGAACAGCAATTGTGGGCGGAACCAATGAAGAAACTACTAATTGAAATAAAAAAAGAAGTAGATTTAAATTGGAATACAGCTAATGCTTTAACTTCAGATAAAATCGAAGCTTTTGAAAAAAGATATACTAAATTGTTAAAAGATGGCTTCGATGAAGATTATATAGCAAATAGTGAGTTATATGATGAAAAGAAAGTAAAGAGAAGCACAAGTCTCAATCTATTAAATAGGTTAAGTGCTTATAAAGAACAAATACTTACTTTCATGTATGATTTTAATATACCTTTTGATAATAACCTTGCAGAACGAGATCTGCGAATGACTAAGGTTAAGCAGAAAATTTCTGGAACTTTTAGAAGTCTAGAAGGTGCAAATTCATTCACTAGAATACGTGGATATGTATCCACCGTCCGAAAGAATGGATTAAACACTCTCGACTGTATAAGGTCTATTTTTACTAGCAATCCAGTTGATCCGACCTTAGTTTAACTAAGATATATCTGGGTATTGAGTAAGTTAATACCCTTATTTGTTATATCTAAAATTATAGCAAATATAAAATAAATAGCTACAGCTGAATAGTTACAAAATTCTATAAAAAAATAAATGTAACAACATTCATCTATGTTGCTACATTTTAATTTATCTAAATATTTTCTTTTTTAACATATCATTAATCTTTATCTTCTCTAACTCTTCATCTAAATTATATACTTTTTAGAAAAATTAATATTATTTTATAGGAGCTCTATATCCTGCCGCTTCTGCTTCTTCTACAGTCTTAAACCATTGTACAACATTAGTTGTTTCATCATAATATTTGCTACCTGGAACATGATAAATATGACTTCTACTTCCTTTTATAAGTCCTTGTCCATTTACTTCTAAATTGTTATTATTACTTAAAGAATTGTTACTAATAGTATTAGTTGATTTATTAGATACCCAAACTCCACTACTATTTAAATAAAATCCTTCTATAGTTGTGTCATGAGCCATATATCCGTCTGGGTAGAAATAATACCATGTACCATTAATTTGTCTCCAGCCAGTAGCCCAAGAATTTCCTTCTGCATACCACCATCCTGTTGAATCTGATTTCCATTCAGATTTTGCTGTTATTGGCTTAATATCAGCTTGTATTGGATTTGTATTAAATGTAATAGTTTGTCCATTACTAGTAGCAATTACAGTTCCATTTATATCTGTTCTAAATATCTTGATAGATTTAGCATTTAATTTATCTATAGTTTCTTTATGTGGATGCCCATAATCATTATCTTTACCACAACTTATTACTGCATATTGAGGATTTACTTTATCTAAAAATGCTTGAGTTGTAGAAGATGTTGATCCATGATGTCCTATTTTAAGTACATTTGCTCGAATATCTAATTGTTTTGCTAATATCTCTGATTCAGAAATATTTTCTGCATCTCCAGTAAATATAAAACTTGTATTTCCATATTTTAATTTACATACTATAGAATAATTATTTATCTCTTCATATGTTGCTGAATTTGGTGCTAAGAATGTTAATGTTGCATTACCAACTACAAGATTATCTCCAGCCTTAGGTACTGTTATTTTTAAATTCTTAGCTTTAAGAGCATTAATCATATTTTCAAAAGTTTTAGTTGTTTGAGTTACTTGTGGAGCATAGAAATTTCCAATGTTGTAATTCCAATAGATTTTAAATAATTTAATGCTTTATTATCACTAGTGCCTGCATCTATTAGAATATTTTTACCATCTACTTGTATTAGGCTAAATATTTTTTTCATTTTTCCCATTTATAATTCCCCCTTTTTTCCTTTACTTTATACTCTTTAAGTGTATAATATTTGTTAAATTTGTCAAATACATTTTACTCAAAAAATAAATGTAACAACATTCAATCTATGTTGTTACATTTCAATTACTTAAATATTTTCTTCATTAACATAAAATCCTCCTAAATTTCTTTCTATCTTAATAATTGCCTAATTTATACAAGCTTAATCATAATCACTTAAATTAATTTTTAATTTCATTTTACCTTGCTTAAATTTTTATAATAAAAAGCAGTTTGCTTACCCTCCCACTTAACATTTATAGTTTCTTCATTATTATATATGCTCACTACTTTTCCTATTGATTCTATACCTTGATATTTAATACTAACATCATCATCAACTTTAAAATTTACATCTATCATATCAATTGCTATTTCTCCACTGCTATCTTCTAATCCATTAATTTTAAGATTATATTCTGTACTAAAAATCTCATTTTCATGATATTTAGTTTTTTGATTATACTCTAATTCCCACCCTTTTTGATTTATCACTATAGCTTTTTCTCCAGGTATTATTAAATTAGCATCACATTTTCTTTTTATATATTGTTGTGGCTTAAGAGCTTCTAACTTTTGTTTTTGTATTTCATTTAATTCCTTATGAACATTCGCAATAATAATTTCATCTTCTGGCATAATTGCCACATCTTTAGGCATTTCAAATTCATTTATTCCATTTGAATTAAAATATAGAGTTTTATTATCCAATTCAACTAATAATGCACCACTAAGAGTTTTTACTATTCTGCTGCACCTTTGTGAATATAATTTAATGATATGATCCAGCTTATCTAATTTTATATTTTGTTCTTCTTTAAGAATAATTCCTTTAGGCTTTACAAACTCTATAATGGGCAATTCAAATATACTAATTTGTCCTTCAATAAAAAATTCATTTCTCATATCTATCCTTTCAATCCTTTCATCTATTTTGATTCTTTTACTGCCAAAAATTAAACAAATAATTTTCAACTATTTATGTAATAGCTAAAATTTATCCATATATCCTTTATGAAAACAAAGTGAAGGAGGGAATACACATGGCTGTAACAAAAACTATTGACTCAACTTCTTTTAGTATTGAAGTTCAAACTGCGACTGATAAAGCCGGCGACGCAATATATTCAAAGAAGACTTTCTCAGGCCTTAAAAAAGATGCTACACCTGAAAATGTCTATGCAGTTGCTGAGGCAATCAAAGGTGTTTTAGGATCTAAAACTAGAGATTACTTTATCAATGAATCTTCTAGTTTAGTAAATGCCTAAGCCATTAAAAATCATTAATTCTCAATTTTAAATTGTCAATTAATAGAAGGGAGGTAAACCTAATGGAATATAATTTATCTATGACTTTTTTAACTGCACTTGGAATAAAGACTACTTTAAATGTATCAGGTGTTAAATCTACTCTTACTAAAGATGAAGTAAATGCTCTTATGGACACTGTAATAGCTAAGAATATTTTCACAACAACTACTGGTGCATTAGCTAAGAAATCTGGTGCTCAAATTACTCAAAGACAAGTTACTAAAATTGAAGTAGCTTAGTTTTAGGTAAAATTATAGAAGCTTATCATAATAGATGAGCTTCTATTTTTTTGTATTTACGCTTAGGCATATTAAAAATAGTTAATCTACGACTCTTTAATATTTTTCCTTATAAAATCTATACCTTTCTGAAACACCATTGTTTTAATATTTATCTTTGTTTCCCCACTAGGCACTGAATATTTTTGCTCCAGTATTCTAAAATAACCTAAGTCTACATACTGTTGATAAGGAATATTGTTTTTATCCAAGACTTTTTTCTCTCTAAGCAAAGAAAATAATCTATTTCTTCCCATTCTCTTAATTCCAAGAACTTTTGCAACATGTCCCATTTCAACACTATCCTTTGATCCTGCAACATCATCATAAAATTGTCCTTTAGGTTCTAGTAACTTCACTTTATTTTCATCTTCTAACCTTGCTTTTCTTTCTTCTTTTAACTTTGTAGCTGCAGCAATAAGTAAATCAGGATTATCTAATAATTCATCTGTTGCATACATTCCAGTTTTTCGTATGCAAGGTAATACTTCATCAAAAATCCAAGCTTCAAATTTTTCTGCACCTGGCAATTCAGATTTTGCCGCTAATCTAAAAATATCTCCTTCTGGAATTACACTCATTTCTACATTTTGAATAGCATCCGTTCCATCTTTCCTCTTTCCAGTAACTACCCCTATGTCGTGTTTCACGACACCCCTGCAATGTCTTAAAATTGCATCTCTTGCATTTTTATACCCTAAAGCTTTTGCTATATCAGTTCCAACAGCATAATCTTTATTATTAATCTTTACCCATCGTATTTCTCCAAATTTTTCATCTTTAAAAATTTGTAAACTATCCATATTGTTTATCTCCTTTTCTCAGATTTTATATATTCCAATTCTCAATTTACAACCTCTATATTGCTAATTAGATTTTCATACATAAAATTAGTTTTAACTTTGGGAGTTCAAATGCAAAATAAAATAGAATTATGCATTAAAAAAATCGTAAATTCAATTTCTTGAATAATACGATTTTACAATTTGCTATTTATTTTTAGTTATTCATAATTTAAGAACATTATGAATTTCCATTTGTAAGTAAAGCCTTTATTTCTGCATTATTTAATATTAATTGTTCTTGTTCATTTTGAATAACTTCAAACATTACCTCTTCTTGATTCTTGAGATGACTAAATGATGAATCCCTTGCTAGAATAACATTAAAATCTCTTTCATAAGCATCAATTGCTGTTCTACCAACACATCCATGAGTAAAAACACCGCAAAGGATTATAGTATCGATATTACGTTCTTCTAACTTATCTTCAAAGTTTGTTCTTATAAAAGTGCTTTGCCTTGTCTTAATAATTACTTCTTGTGTACTATCAAATTTTATCTCAGGTAATAACTCCGCCTCTTTACTTCCTTCAAGTAATGCTGCAAAATTATGTTTTTTCATAACATTATTCCAAGTAGACTTGTCCTCTTTATGTATAGTTAAAACCTGATATATCGGAATGTTTTTCTCATTAGCAAAATCTATAAGTTCATTTATTGATGAAATAAGTTCTGGTAACTTTATTCTTCTTTCCTCACTCCTAAAAAACCAATGTTGCATGTCAATTATCACCAATGCTGGTCTCATATAAACTACCTCCTTAAACTTATTTTTATTTCACAATCATTTACTAGTCTGTATTGATTATAGCATATTTTGTAAAATCGTATTATTAAATTTTCAAAGAACATTTCTATAATTTCCTACGTCATTTCTACACATTCAGCATGATTACTTTAAAGTTTAAACAAACAATTTACCTCGTTCACTTTTTACTTAGAGCCTTTCTACAGCCTTCACAAACAAGCGCTCCATTAAATTCAACAACCTCTTCGTCACTTCCACAAAAAATACATCACTTACTATATTTCCTCATAACAATATCATTGTTAACTTTAACAATTTCAATTGGATCCCCTTCATTAATCCCCATAACTTTTCTTATTTCCTTTGGTATTACAACTCTCCCTAATGGGTCAACATTTCTTATAATTCCTAATGCTTTCATTTAAACAACTTCCTTTCATACATTAATTTATTTAAAAGATAAAATTCTCCATATTAGCTAAAGTTGTCGTGTTTCACGATACCTTTAAAATATATTGAATTTTTAATATTCTAACGCTTAAATAGTTAATTATATCTTCACTTAAGCCTATAATTATTCCTGCAACTCGAAAACAAATTTGTATTTGGATCACTATATCACCTTAACATTTTTAATGATATTAAATATGACCTTATCTGTATTCAACGAAATGGTAAATTTATGGTACCAAATGATATAAGAGATAGATTAAGAGCCTTATTGAAAAGAAATAAAATAGATAAAAATATACGATGGCATGATCTTAGACATACTTCTGCCACCCTACTTTTAGAAAATGGTGTTGCAATGAAAACTATACAAAAAAGACTTG
>Ga0302173_10001880_pt1 | contig 10343 bp, 10 predicted proteins | sample I_Fen_N3_1_FD_198785 | JGI IMG/M metagenome (GOLD analysis project Ga0302173, IMG submission 198785) | Peat permafrost microbial communities from Stordalen Mire near Abisko, Sweden - I_Fen_N3_1 | ecosystem: Environmental > Terrestrial > Soil > Wetlands > Permafrost | place: Sweden: Abisko... | reverse complement strand
TTAGCTGAAAAGCCAGTCGTTTCAATATCAAAAAATACAATATCTTCTTTTGACCCATCTAGAAGTTCTAAGTTTGAAATTTCAAAATCAAATGTATCATTTGTAGTTATCATATTACCTCCTTTTCGTTACCATATTATTTTTAAAAGCGTCTATATATAATATTTCAACATGCTTCAATTTTACATGATCATCGTTAATTGATGTTGTGTGAGTAATTAAAATATTGAATTCTAGGTTTATTTAAAAGTAAATTTATTAACAATCATAATTATAGGATGAAGTTAAGTGCATAAATAGGGGGTTCCTATCAATTCAATTTAGATATACTTGTATTATAACGTAATTCACGAATAAAAAAAAGTAGATTTTTACTAATAATTGGTTTAAAATAGAAGAATATGATTTTTATGATTAAGGAGAATTCGCAATGGTAAAGTTAACATTTATAGGAGGAGTACATCCTGATGATTGTAAAAGTTTTTCAAAAGAAAAGCCAATCAAAGAATTATTTCCCGAAAGTGAACTAGTATTTCCACTTTCGCAACATATCGGTGCACCTGCGGTTCCAGTAGTCGCAAAAGGCGATGTGGTTCTTGCAGGGCAATTAATTGCAGAAGCAGGCGGATTTATTTCGGCCAATATTCATTCTTCTGTATCGGGTACGGTAAAGTCAATTGAGCCAAGAACAGTGGCTACAGGTGGAAAATGTAATTCAATTGTCATTGAAAATGATGGTAAATATAAAGAAGTTGAGTATGTTACTAAGAAGCTAGAAGAACTTTCTAAGGATGAAATTAGACAACGAGTGAAAGCTGCGGGTGTGGTTGGTATGGGAGGCGCTGGTTTTCCTACGAACGTAAAACTTACACCAAAGAATCCAGAAGCAATTGAATATATTATAGTAAACGGCGCGGAATGTGAACCATTTCTTACATCTGATTATAGAAGAATGTTAGAAGAGCCGGATGTAGTCGTAACAGGTCTTAAGGTTGCCCTTCAATTATTTGATAAGGCAGTAGGATATATTGCAATTGAAGATAATAAACCAGAGGCAATTGCAATTTTGACAGAAAAAGTTAAGGATGAGCCTAGAATTAGCGTGAAAGTAGTAAAGACAAAGTATCCACAGGGTGGAGAACGAACACTTATTTACGCAACGACAGGAAGAACAATAAATTCATCAATGCTTCCTGCAGATGTAGGATGTATTGTACATAATATTGATACGATTTCTTCGATTTATTATGCAGTAATTGAAGGAAGACCGCTTACAAAGAGAATCGTTACTGTAACTGGAGATGGCGTCACGAATCCAAATAATTTTTATGTATATTTGGGTATGAATTACAGACAGTTGCTTGAAGCTGCAGGTGGTCCAATTGCTGATCCCCAAAAATATATTTCGGGTGGTCCTATGATGGGATTTGCCATGTATAGTCTGGATGTTCCTGTTACAAAAGGAAGTTCATCACTTCTTGTGATGCAAAATGATATTGTTTCTCACATTGAACCTTCAGCGTGTATTAGATGTGGAAGATGCGTAGATGTCTGCCCTGGCAGAATAATTCCAACGCAGCTTGCTATGATGGCAGCACATGGCGATTCAGATGGTTTTATCAAAGCGGATGGCTTAGAATGTTGTGAATGTGGTTGCTGTTCTTTTATATGTCCAGCTAAGAGACCATTAACACAGGACATTAAATCAATGAGAAGAGCGATACTTGCAAGCAAGAGAAAGTAAGAAAGGTGGACAAGAACAGTGAGTGATTTATATAATGTATCAATGTCACCTCATGTACGTCATAAAGACTCTACAGCGGGAATAATGAGAGATGTTCTCTTTGCCTTATTACCGGCTAGTGCATTTGGTGTTTATAATTTTGGATTAAACGCATTAATTTTAATTATTGTATCAGTTGTAACTTGTGTAGCGACGGAAGCTACATATGAATATTTTATGCATAAGAAGATTACAGTACTTGATTTGAGTGCAGCCGTAACAGGTCTATTGCTTGCATTAAATGTACCATCAACACTTCCAGTTGGAATGTTGATCATTGGATGTGTTTTTGCAATTATTATTGTAAAACAGTTATTTGGTGGTTTAGGTCAGAACTTTATGAATCCAGCTTTAGCAGCAAGATGCTTCTTGTTAATTTCATTTATGGGACAGATGAATAAGTTTACATATGATGGAATTACCGGAGCTACACCACTTGCAATTTTAAAGGGTGGTATAGAGTCTACGGGTGGTACAACTAATTTATGGCACATGTTTATTGGAACAATCGGTGGAACCATTGGTGAGACCTCTGTGATTGCAATATTACTTGGTGCTGCATACTTATTAGTAAAAAAAGTAATTCATCTTAAAATTCCAGTTACATACATTGCAACATTTGCAGTATTTATATTATTATTTGCACCAAATCATCAGTTTGATATTGAATACCTTGCCAAGGAACTATGTGGTGGAGGTTTAATGCTTGGTGCATTCTTTATGGCAACAGATTATGCGACATCTCCAATCACATCGAATGGCAAAATTATCTATGGTATTTTGCTTGGAATTCTAACGGGATTATTTAGAATGTTTGGTAGTTCAGCAGAAGGTGTTTCCTATGCGATTATTATTTCTAATATGTTAGTACCATTGATTGAAAAATATACACCGCCGAAATCTTTTGGAAAAATAAAGTTAAAGAAGGAGGCTACAATATAATGAAAACAATTATTAAAGATTCACTGATATTGTTTATCATTACATTAATTGGTGGTCTTTGCCTCGGATATGTATATGATATTACAAAACAACCAATTGCAGCGCAAGCTGAAAAGGCTAAGAAAGCTGCCTATGAAAAAGTGTTTATTGCTAAAGATGGTAGTTCTCTTGCTTCTGATTTTATCGATTTAGATAAAGCGACATACCCATCAGACAATTTTACTCAAATATTGGCTGATGCTGGATATAATGATGATTCTATTACCGAAGTAGCATGTGCAGTGGATTCAAATAAAACGCCAACAGGCCTTATCCTTACTGTCGTTTCAAAAGAAGGCTATGGCGGAGATATCAAGATTACGGTTGGTATTTTGAAGGATGGGACTGTAAATGGAATTTCAATTCTATCTATCAGTGAAACAGCCGGACTTGGTATGAAAGCCAATACGGCAGATTTCCAAAATCAGTTTTCTTATAAAAATGTAGATAAATTCAAATATACAAAGAGTGGTGCAACAGCGGATAATGAAATTGATGCACTAAGCGGTGCTACAATCACAACAAATGCCATGACGAATGGTGTTAACAGTGCAGTTATAGCATTTGATTATTTATATGCGAATGGAGCTAAAATAGTGGGAGGTGCCACAATTGAATAGTCCTTTTGAGAGAATTTTTAACGGTGTAATTAAGGAAAATCCGATATTTGTATTAATGCTTGGAATTTGTCCAACGCTGGCGGTAACTACATCTGCTTCTAACGGTATTGGAATGGGTCTTGCAACAACAGCAGTACTTATATTTTCAAATATGTTGATCTCTATGCTTAGAAATATTATTCCTGACAGAGTAAGAATGCCGGCATATATTGTAATAGTTGCATCACTTGTTACAGTCGTACAGTTTTTGCTAGAAGGTTTTGTACCAAGTCTGTACGCAGCACTTGGAATCTATATACCATTGATTGTGGTTAACTGTATTATCCTTGGAAGAGCGGAATCATATGCATCTAGCAATCGAGTGTTGCTTTCGATTTTTGATGGGATTGGAATGGGTCTTGGATTTACAGTAGCGCTTACATTGCTTGGTGGATTTAGAGAACTTCTTGGTGCAGGACAGATTTTTGGTTATAAAATAATGCCTGCAAGCTATGAACCAATCACTATATTTATTCTTGCGCCTGGAGCTTTCTTTGTTCTTACAATGCTTACAGCAGCACAGAACAAATTTAAGATTAATGCTGCTAAGAAATTAGGTATCAAGCCAGATATTATGAAAGATCAAGGTTGTACCATAGGTGGATGTGGTTCATGTGGCGGATGTAGCGGTAAAGTACCTAATATTGGCGAACAGGAGGACAAATAAATGAGAGAATTATTATTGATTGCAATTGCTACAGCTTTAGTTAATAACGTTGTATTGAGCCAGTTTCTCGGATTATGTTCATTCCTCGGTGTATCAACAAGTGTTAAAACAGCAAAAGGCATGGGAGAAGCTGTAATATTTGTTATTACATTGTCCTCGCTAATTGCAAGCTTAATTTATAAATTTATACTTTTGCCACTGAATCTTACTTATTTGAATACGATAGTATTTATTCTTGTAATCGCAGCACTTGTTCAATTCGTAGAGATGTTCCTTAAAAAATTCATGAAAGGTCTATATAATGCACTTGGTGTATATCTTCCGTTGATTACAACAAACTGTGCAGTACTAGGTGTTGCACTTATCAATGTTCAGAAAAACTATGATATTTTAACTTCTGTTGTAAATGGTTTTGGAACAGCAGTGGGTTATACGATTGCAATCATTATAATGGCTGGCATAAGAGAAAAAATGGAATATAACGATATACCAGAAAGCTTTAAAGGAATGCCAATTGTAATTCTTTCATCAGGTCTTATGGCCATTGCATTCTTTGGCTTTTCAGGATTGATATAGAAATAGGAGGAACGTGTAATGTCAGGAATTATTATAGCGGCGGCAGTGGTTGGCGGAACGGGAATATTTATCGGTCTTTTGCTTGGAATCGCTGGAGAAAAACTAAAAGTCGAAGTGGATCAGATAGAATTGGATGTCAGAGCAGCACTTCCAGGAAACAACTGTGGTGGATGTGGATTTCCAGGCTGTGATGGACTTGCAAAAGCAATTACTGAGGGTAACGCAGCAGTTGGTACTTGTCCAGTAGGCGGAGCTGCAGTTGCGGCTAAGATTGCTACAATAATGGGAGAAGATGCAGTACAAACAGCTCACAGAATTGCATTTGTTAAGTGCGCTGGTACTTGTGAGGTTACGAAAGAAACATATAACTACACAGGGGTTGAAGATTGTGCCGTAATGCCATTCGTTCCGAATGGTGGACCTAAAACATGCACCTATGGTTGTATGGGCTATGGAGCATGCGTAAAGGCTTGTCAATTTGATGCAATCCATATTATAAATGGAATCGCAGTTGTTGATAAAGAAGCGTGTAAGGCATGTGGAAAATGTGTTGCAATTTGTCCGAGACACCTAATTGAAATTATACCTTATGAAGTACCACTTGCAGTTATGTGTGCATCAAAAGATAAAGGCAAAGATGTAATGGTAGGATGCAGTGTTGGATGTATCGCATGTGGAATCTGTGTTAAGCAGTGCGAATTCGATGCAATCAAAGTGGAAAATAACATTGCCCATATTGATTATGAAAAATGTACCGGATGTGGCAAATGTGCTGATAAATGTCCGAAGAAGATCATTAGACTTCAGAAGTAATTAAATTTTAGAAATAATTAATATAAATATATGCATTGATTACTATAATTCCCCTAGGTTTAATCACCTGGGGGATTTTTTGATAGGAATTTAAACTTACATAATAGTAATTATGAACAGATAATGGTAAAATGTAAAAAGTGTATGTTAAATGCGCTTATGTGATGGAGGGATAAAAATTGAAAAAGAATGATATAATTCTTGCTATTTCATTAGTAATAGTTGCAATCATCTGTGCAATATTTATTCAAGTATTCGTAAAAAAAGATGGCAATGTGGCGGTGGTTAGCATAGATGGGCAAGTATACAAAGAATTATCTTTGAATGAAAACACTGAAATAGATTTAGATCACACTTGTGGGGTTGATGGATACAATGTTCTAGTGATTGAAAATGGAAAGGCCTATATGAAAGATGCAGATTGTGCGGATAAGGTTTGTGTACATCAAGGTAAAATTAGTAAGGTAGGAGAAACGGTAGTGTGCCTTCCCCATAAGGTCGTTATTGAGATAAAGGGAGAAAATACAGAATTAGATGGGGTAGTACAGTAGCGCTATACAATGATTAATTATAAAAGAGGTTTAACAGATGAATAACAATAGTAGACGTATCGCAGTTTGTGGCGTCCTTACAGCATTAGCGTTGATATTTAGTTATATTGAGGCATTAATTCCCATTCCGATAGGAATTCCAGGAGTTAAACTAGGTATCGCAAACATCGCTATAATTGCAGTGATATACATTGTTGGTGATACAGAAGCCATTATAGTGAATATACTTAGAATTGTACTGACAGGAATATTGTTTGGTAATTTATATAGTTTCTTATTTAGCCTTGCTGGCGGGATGCTAAGCGTAATATTAATGATATTAGTCAAAAAGACAAAAAAGTTATCAATGGTTGGTGTCAGTATAATTGGTGGAGTTACGCATAATATAGGACAAATAGTTGCAGCAGTCTTTTTAATGGACAATGTAGCAATTGCTTACTATTTACCAATTCTTATTGTCGCAGGTGTAATTACTGGTATTGTGATTGGTTGTGTTTGCCAGTTAGCTACGAAGAGAATTGCAGCTAATTTTAAAGCGTAATTTGGCAATATAATTAGAAGAGCCCTAGAAAGAAGCATTGACTACGAGTTACATCGTCTATGATGGCTCCATGTGTCATTCCTAGGAACGTAATGGATGCTGACATGCAATTGATAGTGTTACAGCTAATGGGTCCACAGCAAGGACAAACAGAAAGAAAAAAGTATAGGGTGCAGTTCCAAAGGAACTGCACCCTATACTTTTTAAATGAACATGATTAGAATCTATTTTTAGCTACGTTGCATATCTTCAGCTGTTTTAACTACGCTATGTGCAATAGGTTTCCATTCAACTTTCTTGAATAAAGCAACAATTGAAATTGGAACATATGTAAACATAAAAATAGGAAATGTAAAAATAAATAAAAACTTCTTTATTGGTGAACATTGTATTTGCTTCCACTCAGTAATTGTAGTGATAAATCCCATAAAGAACATTAACGCATAACAGTTAACTAATGAGAAGAGCATAGCTCTAGCAACCACTGGCAATAAAGAATGAAATAACTTTGGATTATTCAAGCCAAAGAATAAAAATAAGCAGTTCACACCGATACAAAAAAGTGTAAGTATTGTAGCAGGTGCGATTGTCATTAACATATCATAACAAGATACAAATCTTTCTTTTCGCTTAAACATAGTAGTAAGTAAGGTTTTGCCATACTTAAACATAACTTGATAAAATCCTTTTGCCCAACGCATACGCTGTGACCATGATTGGCCGAACGTACATGGTTGTTCATCATAAAGTATTGCTTTTTCACAGTAACCAATTTTTTCACCATCAATTGCATTCGCAACAGAGAACTCAATATCTTCTGTAAGAAGTTGGAATTTCCAACCACCATTTTTCTTTACGATTTGACTACTGATTAAGAACCCAGTACCAGAAACAGCACAACTTGTGTTAAGCATCATTCTTGGATTGTTTAAGAACTTTGCTTCTCTTAAGAACCAAAGTGAATATCCAGCTGTAATCCAATTCGTATCATAGTTTTTAGAGTTTCGATAACTTGTGATAACTCTGTAGCCACTATCAAATACTTTGTTCATTTCGCATACGTAATTCTTATCGACAACGTTGTCTGCATCAAAGATAAAATATCCATCATATGCTTCCACATCACCGCAGTCTCTGCCGATGTGCTCAAAAGCATAATCTAAAGCATATCCTTTTCCGACAAGTATATTATTAAATCTCTCATAAACAATAGCTCCACATTTTCTGGAAATTTCAGCAGTATTATCAGTGCAATTATCAGCAATAACATATATATCAATTAATTCAGCGGAGTAATTCTGCTGTTTGATACTTTGAATAAGGTTAGCGATAACTGAACTTTCGTTTCTAGCTGCTACAATAAATGCAAACCGATGTTGTTTCTTAGCATCTTTATCAAAATGTTCTTTTCGTTTTTCACCTACAAGGGCAACTACGACGTATAACAATTGGTAAAAGTATAATAGTGTTAAAACAACAAATATGCATAAATTGAAATATGTAATTAATTTCATTTTTCGTCCTCTCCATAAATAATGAGTTGAAAATCATTATATGAATATTAAAATTAAACTTTAATAAGTTCTTAACAGATTATAGCATTAGTTTCTTAAGTGTCAATACTTTAATACTATTTTAGGTGTTAATAAACAGTATTATTGTAAGCAATCGAACAGTATTCACCTAGTTTTATGAAAAAAATGCAATATATTTTTAAGCAAAATTTATAAATTATAATAGTTCTAGTAAAAAATGGACTCAATGATCGCATACATTATAGTGCCATGCCCCCTTTATAAAATTTAGTTAAGTCCGTTATTTGATATTTTATCATCTTTATAGAAAAATTAAAAGTATTATTTTTTATTATCTAAATATTGACAAAAAATATCTTTGTTATATTATAATAGTTATGCCGTTAAATACGAAAATAAGGCTTGGTAGCCTTGTATCGAATCTAGTGTCTTTATTACTTATTATTAGGAAGGATAAATAAAAATGTATAGAAATATTGCAAATTTAGTCATATATGGAGATTTAGAGGAACAAAGTATATTGTTTCAATTAGGAGAAATATTTAGGCAGTTTGAAACACAAGAAAAAAGTAATGCTGAATTAACGAAACGGATATATGCCCAGATCAAAAGATTGTTAGAAATATCAACGAATTATGGATTTGATAAGAATTTATGGCATAATTATTTGACATTTCTATTGATTACAAATGAAAATCCTTTCAGTATAACTTGTGAAAAAATTGGTGCAAATGAAGGAAGCGTTAATTTATTTGCAAAAAATGATTTCAAGGTATTTAAGTCTTTATTTGAGTTTGATTTCAAAATAATAGAGCAATCATTGGATATTAATTGCTTTTCTATGATTTCAAATTATAAATCAATTGAGAAAAAAGAGCTAATGTATAATAAAAATGTAAGTGAAAAAGTTATAGCGTTAAGTGAAAAGTTAGAAACTGCTAAAGATGAAAATGAATTTTTTGAATTTGTCACTGGATTTTATAAAGACTTTGGCGTTGGCATGTTTGGACTTAACAAGGCATTTAGAATTAATTGTAAATCTGAAAATGAAATTGAATTTTGTCCCATTAATAATATGGACAAGGTTATGCTAGATGATTTGATCGGATATGAGATACAAAAAAAGAAACTTACTGATAATACAGAAGCATTTATTAATGGGTACAAGGCGAATAATGTATTGCTTTTTGGCGATAGTGGAACAGGGAAATCTACAAGTATTAAGGCGATTGTTAATGAATATTACGACCAAGGTCTTCGCATGATAGAAATTTACAAGCATCAATTCAAAGAGTTATCAACTATAATCGCAAAAATCAAAAATAGAAATTATAAATTTATTATATATATGGATGATTTGTCATTTGAAGAATTTGAAATAGAATATAAATTCTTAAAGGCAGTTATCGAGGGCGGCGTTGAAACAAAGCCTGATAACATCTTGATTTATGCTACTTCAAACAGAAGACATTTGATAAAGGAAACCTGGAATGATCGCTCAGACATGGAACACAATGAGGAAATGCATCGTTCTGATACTATGGAAGAAAAATTATCACTTGTAAATCGATTTGGTGTAACAATCAACTTTTCTAAGCCATCACAAAAAGAATACTATAATATAGTAATTATGCTTGCTAAAAAAATAAAATTAGAGATGTCAGATGAACAATTACGTGTGGAAGCGAATAAATGGGAGCTTAGCCATGGTGGTATTTCAGGAAGAACCGCTCAGCAATTTATTAATTATATGGTTGGTAAAACGGCAGAAAGTTCAAAATAATAAATATTGAAACATATGTTCTGGTGTGATATGATAAATATAAGAATAAGAGGCAGCAGCAGGACAGGAGTAATATGATTTCATATATAAAAGGTGAACTGACAGAAGTATCTGATGTGACAATTGTGGTTGAGAGTAATGGAATTGGTTATAACATACGCGTTCCAGCTTCTTTAATATCTAAAATTCCAAGAGTTGGAACTGAACTTAAGGTATTTACTTATTTATATGTAAGAGAAGATGCTATGAATCTATATGGCTTTCTTACTAGAGATGATTTAGAGGTTTTTAAACTGTTGATTACGGTGAATGGAATCGGTCCGAAAGGAGCGCTTGGAATACTATCTACAATTACACCTGATGAACTTAGATTTGCAGTATTAGCGGATGATGTTAAGTTGATATCGAGTGCGCCTGGAATTGGGTCTAAGACAGCACAAAAACTTATTATTGA
>Ga0302173_10001879_pt1 | contig 10344 bp, 8 predicted proteins | sample I_Fen_N3_1_FD_198785 | JGI IMG/M metagenome (GOLD analysis project Ga0302173, IMG submission 198785) | Peat permafrost microbial communities from Stordalen Mire near Abisko, Sweden - I_Fen_N3_1 | ecosystem: Environmental > Terrestrial > Soil > Wetlands > Permafrost | place: Sweden: Abisko... | reverse complement strand
AGCACCTTCTTTATCTTTACATGTTTCTGAAACTGAATATAAATTATCTCCAACAGTTCCTGCACAAAGTGATTGATCTTCTTTTGAACCATCTAATGCTGGGAATGGGAAGAAACCTAATTTACTCATAAAATCTGGATTTTCGCCGAGTACTGTTCCTGAAAACCACGATCCCATTAAGTCCATAGCAGCATCGCCTTTGTATAACGCTTGTCTAGCTTGACCACTATCATCATCCATACCATTAAAGCCATTCATATAGTACCCTTTTTTAACCCAATCTTGAATCTTGTTTCCAGCAAATTCAAATGCTGGGTTTTCAAATTTACCTTTTCCTGATGCTGCATCTGCAAATGCGTTAAGTCCACCAGATCTAGTTGCTAAATACATATAATACATGGAACCTGTCCACTTTGTAGCATTAGCTAAAGCAAATGGTGCTACTCCGTTTGCTTTTAACTTATCGCATGCAGCTTCTAATTCAGATATGGTTTTTGGTTCTTGTATTCCATATTTAGCAAAGACATCTTTGTTATAGAAAAAACCTGCTACGGATACGTTTTCAACTGGAACAGCATAAATCTTGCCATTATATGAACATTGATTAATTCCAGCATCTATAAATTTATCTTTATAGTTATCTTTATTCATGAAGTCTGTAAGATCAGCAATTTTTTTCGAATTAACATAATCAATTAATCCTGATCCTCCCCATTGCATAAATACATCTGGAGTTTGATTTGAACTCATTGCCATGGCTAATTTTTGTTTGTAAGAGTCATTAACCTGATCTACAACTTCTACATCATATTGAGGATTCTTCTCCATAAACCTTTTTACAGAAGCCTTAATTACATCTGCTGCTGTTGCTGTTTGAATATGCCATATTGTCAATTTTGTCTTTCCTGACGCTGCTGCTCCACTTGTCGGTGAAGAATTATTTGCGCAACCAATCACTCCTGTTGAAATCATAGCAACAGTCATTATAATTGCTGCTATTCTTTTTAAATTACTTTTCATATCCTTATCTACCCCCTGTAATTTTTATATGTTTAATACTTCTATATATTAACATTGATAACGTTTAATAAAAATCGAATAATTTATCTTTCATATATAATTTTATATACTCTTGTAAATATTTAATTTGGATTTTTTCTACAAAAAAATAGAGAACAGTAGCTATTTTGAAATTACACAAAATCTTCTACTGTTCCAGAACTCTCCATATCTAAAATACTCTATTTCTTATCATACTAATTTTTAATAAGGGGTAATTAACTTTAATTATTATTTTTTATTTTTAGATGATATATCCATCCATACTGCAATTAATAATATTAACCCTTTAACAATATATTGCCAAAATGTTGGTGTATTCATCATGCTCATACCATTATCTATACTTGCCATAACTAGTGCTCCAACTAATGCTCCAACAACTGCTCCACTACCACCAGCTAAGCTTGCACCACCGATAACACATGATGCAATTGCATCCATTTCTGCATTTTGACCAGCTGAAACCGAACCTGCATTTAATCTTGTTGTAAGTAATATTCCTGCAACTGCACAAAGTAATCCAAGCACTGAATATACTATTAAAATATGTTTTTTTACATTTATACCTGATAATCTTGCTGCATCTCTATTTCCACCGATTCCATATACTCTTCTACCAAATATAGTTTTTGTTCCTATAAATCCTAGTATCAATGCTAAAACTAACATTATAAAAACTGGTATTGGAAATCCTTGATAATCATTAAGAATCGCTACTACTGCTAATGAAACAGCGCCAATACCAACTATTGTTAATACATCAATAAACATAGGCTTAACTTCAATATTGTACTTTGTTTTATTCTTTCTATTATTTAATATTAAATATGCTGAACCTGCAATCGCGATTACTACTAATATGTATCCGAAAGCTGTTGGCAGATACGCTTGTCCTATTGCTTTAAAATCTGCTGATAATGGTGCTACAGTATTTCCACCAGTAATTCCTATTAATACACCTCTAAAAATAAGCATACTTGCTAATGTAACTATAAATGAAGGTACATTTCTAAATGCTATCCAATATCCATTCCAAGCTCCCATAAGTACACCAAGTATTATTGTTATTACTACTGTTGGGATTGCAGAAAATCCAAGCCATACATTTAGCATTGCTGCAACTCCTCCAAGGAGTCCTAGAGTTGATCCTGCTGAAAGATCTATTTCACCTAAAATAATTACAAAAACCATTCCTATTGCAAGCACTCCAGTAATTGACATCTGTCTAAATAAATTCGATAAATTTCTTGTTGTTAAGAAGTTTCCTCCCGTTAAAACTGTAAATAGAATCCATATGGCTGCTGTTGCTATTAAAATTGTTGTCATCTTAGATTTAAATATTACATTCAATCCAAATTTCTTTTCTTTTTCTGACTCTATACTTTTACTTAATTGCATTCTTAAATCCCTCCTACAGAACTCATAATTTCTTCATTAATTTTTTCACTTGTATCTTCACTTTTTTTACCTACAGAATATCTCATAATCATTTCTTGAGTTAAACCATTATTCTCAAGACTTGCCTTTATTTCACCTTCATTCATTACTAAAACCCTATCACTGATTCCAAGAACTTCTGGCAGTTCTGATGAAACCATTATTATTGATATACCTTGCTTCGCTAATTTAAAAATCAGCTTATAAATTTCATATTTAGCTCCAACGTCAATTCCTCTAGTTGGCTCATCTAATATTAATATTTTGGGTTCAGCTAAAAGATTTTTTGCTAGTATTACTTTTTGCTGATTTCCACCACTTAAATTTTTTATTGCTAGCTCCGTTGATGCAGTTTTTATCTTTATTTCATCGATATAATGCAGAACATCCATCATTTCTTTATCATTATCAATTACATTCATTCCTTTTTTATACTTCAATAAATTACTTATTGTCATATTCTTAGCTACACTCATACCTGCAATTATTCCATCTTTTTTTCTATCTTCTGGAACCATAGCTATTCCTTTACTTAAAGCATCACTTGGATTTTTTATATCAATTTTCTTGCCTTCAAAATATATTTCACCATTCTTTTGCCCTTGGAAGCTTCCATATATACTTGCTACCATTTCAGTTCTACCAGAACCAACTAGTCCTGAAATTCCAAGTATTTCTCCACGTCTTAAGGTAAAGCTTGCATTTTTTACTCTCTTCATGCTCTTATTAAATGGATCTAAAACATTAAAATTCTTAACTTCAAAAAACTCTTCTCCTATTTCATGTTCTTCTCTTGGAAATAAGTTTTTCATTTCTCTTCCAACCATCATTTGTACTAATTTATCTTGATCTATTTCTTTAATAGGAACCTGTCCTATTGTTGAACCATCTCTAATTACAGTAACATTGTCACATATTCTTGTAACTTCATTAAGCTTATGAGAAATATAAATACACGTAACACCATCTTTTCTTAAATCATCTAATATTTCCATTAAAACTTCTACTTCACCTTCACTTAAAGACGCCGAAGGTTCATCAAGTATTAATAATTTAGCATTTTTAGATAAAGCTTTTGCAATTTCAACTAATTGTTGATGTCCAATTCCTAAATCTCCTGCTCTAGTAATTGGGCTAACATTTAATTTAACCCTATTTAACAATTCATTTGTTCTATTTAATTGTTCACTAAAATTTACCAGTCCATTTTTACCAATTTCATTTCCTATAAAAATATTTTCTGCTATAGATAACTGTTTAATAAGTGCTAATTCCTGGTGAATAATTGCAATACCAACTTTTTCAGAATCCTTTATACTTGTTTGATTTAATTCTTTACCTTCAAAAATTATTTTACCTGAGTAAGACCCTGCTCGGTGCTCGCCACTTAATACTTTCATTAAAGTAGATTTTCCTGCCCCATTTTCACCACAAAGAGCATGAATTTCTCCTTTTTTAACTTTTAAAGATACTCCATCTAATGCCTTTACTCCATAGAATTCTTTGACTATATCTTTCATTTCTAAAATATACTCACTCATGAAATACATATCTCCCTTCTATATTGAGGTTTGAAATTATACTTTCAAACCTCAATATGTTATTTACTTACTTGGTCTTTTATCTGCTGGTACATTTTTATATACATCGTCAAACTTTTGGAACGAATCTTTTATAACAGTATCCTTCATATTATCAGCAGTAACTGCTATTGGAGTAAGTAATAATGACGGAACATCCTTTTGACCATTATTAGTTACACTTCCATTTGTTTCAATCGTTTCACCTTTAGCCATCTTTATAGCCATTTCAGCTGCTCTTGCAGCAATATCTTTAATAGGTTTATATATTGTCATTGATTGAGTTCCCTCAACAACTCTTTGACATCCTGCTAAATCTGCATCTTGTCCTGAAATTGAAACCTTTCCTGCTAGTCCTTGTGCTTGTAATGCTTGAATCGCTCCACCAGCAGTACTATCATTTGAAGCAACAACAGCATCTATTTTATTATTATTTGCAGTTAATGCATTTTCCATTATCTTTAATGCTTCTTCTGCTGACCAGTCTTTTGCCCATTGATCTCCTATTATTTTTATATCACCCTTATCTACATAAGGTTTAACTACATTCATTTGACCTTGCCTAAATAATTTTGCGTTGTTATCAGTTGGGGAACCTCCCATCATAAAATAATTTCCTTTTGGAGTTTTATCTACAATTGCTTTTCCTTGCAACTCTCCAACTTTAACATTATCAAAGGATACATAATAATCTAAATCACTATTTGTAATTAATCTATCATAAGCTAAAACTTTTATTTTATTTTTATGAGCTTCTTCTACAATAGGTGCTATTGATTCTCCATTATGTGGTATTATTACTAAAACATTTACACCTTGAGATATAAGATTTTCAGCTTGTGACATTTGTGTTGGGTCATCTCCATTTGCAGATTGGAAAACAACTTCTGCTCCAAGTTTCTTTGCCTCTTGTTCAAAAATCTCTTTATCATGTTGCCATCTCTCAAGTCTTAAATCATCCATGCTTACGCCAATTTTTATTTTCTTATCACCATTAGCAGTAGTTTGTCCACTTGTTTTTGAACTACATGCTGTTAATGCAGAAAATATTAATACCCCACTTAATGTAAGACCTAAGAGTTTAATCATTTTTTTTGATTTCATAATTTTTATCTCCCCTTTTAATTCATTGGTGTAAATCCTCTTTACAGTCTTAATTATAGATTTTCAAGTAAACGTTTTGAATAGACTGATTTGCTGACTTATAATTTTATATTGCTGTCTTTTTAGCGCAATTTTTTACTATGATTAATAAATCAAAATAATAGTTCATTCCTCACAAATTAATAATAAACATCAAATAAATTATTTTTTTAATATTCTTCTTTAAATATGTACAGCGGATAATCACGTTTAACGACAAAAAATCCATGATTATATCTTAAACTTAAGATATAATCATAGACTTTTTAATATAACTTATAGTAATATTTTGCTCATTATCCTATTTTTATAATAATTCCTTCTAAAATATCTGTTCTTCACTTGTTACCTTATAATTAACAGGACTTACCCCCTCATATTTCTTAAATACCTTACTAAAATAATTAGGATCATTATATCCAACCTTATAGCAAACTTCTTTAACATTCATTTCTCCATTTGAAAGTAATTCCTTAGCTATATCAATTCTGCATTTATTTATATAATCTGAGAAATTAGTTCCTGTCACTTCTTTAAATGTTCTGCTAAAATAATACACACTTAAACCAAAATTACTTGCAACTTTTTCTAGTTCGAGCTCTGTTTCAATGTTCTCTTTAATAAAGTTCTTTACATCTTCAAATAATTTTAGTTTTATTTTATTAACATTTTTAATTCTATTCTCCTTTACATCAATTAAATTGCTGCCATTTGTACTATGATTGATAAATTTATCTTCTAATATATTCTCATCAATATCATTTATATGAATAATATTTACATTATCCGAATTATACACTAAACATTTAGTAGCTTGTCTATATGATTCAACTATATGTTCTACTGAATTATAAATTTCTCCAAGTCCAGCTTTTACAGACACATTAAATCTCTTTTTTATTTCTCTTCTCAAATTAAAAGCAAGATCAATTTCCAAATTTTTGAAATCCTCAGTATCCTCATTTTCTATTTGTATAAAATAAGTTAGTTCTTCATAAAACATATAATTTCCTATACACTTATATTTTCTATTAATATATTCTTTAATGTAATCACCAATTCTAATTTTAATTTGATCTTTTTCATTTCTGCTTATACCTGTATAGCCATACTTGTCCTTAATAGATATAACCATTGCATAGCTATTTATAAAATTCATATCTAAACAGCGTAGATACATTCCGTAATCAACACCCATAAGCTTGTCATTTATTATTAAATCACTTAATTGATTTTCAAGGACTGGTAGTAAGGTATAAATCTTTTCTTTATCTTCAATTTGGCTTCTTCGCTTATTTTGTTCTTTTTTTACAAATTCAATCCCTATAGAAACTTTTTCTATTATTTCTTCTTTAGCAAAAGGCTTTAAAAGATATTCTTTTACATTTATTTTTACAGCTTCCTTTGCAAAATCAAAATAATCATAAGCAGTTAAAATTATGCTATATAAATTAGGTAAGCTTACACTGATTTCTTTAAGCGCTTGAATTCCATCTATTCCAGGCATTTTTATATCCATTATAACTATATCCGGTCTAATACTTTCAGATAATTCAATTGCTTCTCTTCCATTTTTAGCTTCATATACTTGTAACTCATCTGAAAATCTTTCGTTTATTATATGTTTAACAATTTCTCTATCATATTTTTCATCCTCAGCAAGTAAAATTTTCATCATCAATTACCATCTCCCATTATTGGTATTTTTAAATAAACTTTTGTCCCCTTGCCCTCGTGGCTTTCTATTTTAAACATATCCTTTTTGTCATATAAATATCTAAGCCTCTTTTCAACTATATTTATTCCAAGTCCAGTCGTATGACCAATATGCTGTATATCATAATTATAAGTATTGATTTTATCTAAAATTTCTCTTGGAATTCCAACCCCATCATCTTCAACAATAACACTACATATCCCATTTTCCTCTTTTATACTTATATCTATATATCCACCATCTTCTTTTGATTCTATTCCATGTATAAATGCATTTTCAACTAATGGCTGTATTGTCATTCCTGGAATTTTCACTTTTTTCATATCCATATTTACATTTAAATTGAATTTTACTCTATCATCAAATCTACATTCTTGTATATAAATATAATCTTTCACAATATTTATTTCTTCTTCTAAAAGTGCATTTCTATTCATGCAACTTAAAGAATATCTTAAAATATTTGATACTGATTTAATTAATTTACTTGTTGTTGTAGCATTTTCCATAATAGCTGCAGCATTTACGCAATTTAGAGTATTAAATAAAAAATGTGGATTTATTTGAGATTGAAGTACCTTAAGATCAAATTCTTTTAAAGTATTTTCATATTGGAGATTTTTCATTTCCTCTTCTTTTAATTTTTTTTCTAATATAAGTTTTTCATGAATTGAACTCACAAGTTCTTTTATATCTTTTATCATAGTATTAAAAGTTTTTATAAGTACATCTAACTCATATATACCAGTTTTATTTCCTTCATAATATTCAAATTGCCCTTTAGATACTTTATTAGAAGTTTCAACAATTCCCTTTAATCCTTTTGAAATATTTTTTATAAATACCATAGCATATATTACACACGCAGATAAAATTAATATTAAATAAGTTGCTAAAAATACATATATAATACTGCTGTTCCTATTTAATTCTTTATAAGATATACTATTAGTTTCCAAATAATTCTGCATTAATGCAGAAGCATAAATATTACAATATGATGCGATATTTTTAGCCGCTATGAAATCATCATAATAAAAAACATATCCCTCTTTATTTTCATAAGCAGAAATTGTTTTTCCAGAACTCTCCTTATAAGAACCTAGTGTATTTTCTAAATCTCTTAATATATATTGACTTGTATTATCAGATTCATTCTTCAATACTTGTATTTTTTGTTGAGCCGAATATATTTCAGCCCTTTGAATTTCTTTATTCTTTTCATTTCCACTTAATATATATTGATTAAAGTTGTCCAAAGAATTATCAATATTATGTTTAATTTCATTTGCCATAAGCATATTATTAATCATATCAGCATAACCATTTTCAATTTTTCTACTCATACCTAAGGATATAATATTACATATACCAATTGGAATAATAAGGCATATAACAAATATAATAAATTTGCTTTTTAAGCTTCTAATTTTCAAATTTATCATCTCCTTGTTTATAAGTGCTTATGTTAGCTTGGTTAATAACCTTTACATCAATTAAAAGTTTCTGACCACCATAAGGCTTCTTTTCAATTTTATCCATAATAATATTAACTGCTTTATATCCCATTTCATCGCTTTTTTGCACTATTGTTGCTGTTACTAATCCATTTTTAATATTATTTAAAGTTTCTTCTAAATCATCAAAACATATAATCTTAACTTTACCTTTATCATTTAAATCTTTTATTGCTTTAGCTGCTCCTATACCATCAAGCGCTGAAGTACAAAATAATGCATTTATGCTATTATCATTTCTAATTAATATTTTTCTAGTTATAATTTCCGATTCAAGAAGCATAGCGTCAGAAGAATCTTTATCAACAATTTTCAAATTAGAATTTGAAGTTATATAGTTTGTAAAACCTTCTACCCTTTCTTTTTGATTTTTAACGTCTTTCCCTCCCATTACTACTGCAACTTTTCCCTCTGTTCCAATTTGCTTTATCATTTCTTCCCCAGCTGCTTGTCCTGCTAAAATATTATCAGTGCCAACATATGCAATTCTCTTACTATCTTCTTCATCTGAATCTATAGTTACGACAGGAATACCTTTTTCTATTGCATTATTAATTTTATTTTTATACTTTCCCTCTTCTTGAACGTATGTTATTATTCCACTCACTTTAGCTGATGTAGCCATATCAAAAAGTTTTAAGCCTTCTTCAGTACTTGCAGTAGTTGGTCCTAGAAATTCAATTACTGCACCTCTTTCCTTGGCTGCTCTTTCTGCTCCCTCTTTTATATTAACCCAATAAGGATTTGTTTTTATATGAGATATTAGTACTATTTTAGGTTTAATAGGTTCTTTCTCAATTTTTCTGTCCTTTAATAAAGATAAAAAATACAAATTGCTGCCACAGAAAAGTATAACTAAAGTTATAACCAATATTACTTTTAAATACTTCTTCATTTGAAACAAACTCCTTATACATGAATTTTGATAACCTTAAGCTTTAAGAAAACATTTACAGGCGAGTTTATATAGAATAGCTTTTTATTGTTCTTTAACAATGCTATTCTATATTGGTTCAACTTTTTAGTCAATATCTTTGTATATATTTTCAATTGTATGGTTTTGCACATGTCTACAACTTTTCTAAAAAGTTTTTCAACATTTCCGCAGTGATTCCCCATATGTTATAACCTTCATATTTATAAAATAAAGATCTATAGTTGGATTCTCTAAATTTATAATTTTCCTTATTAACAATCAATTCATATGGAAATTCTTTTGACCTTTCAACATATATTTTGCTTTTTACTTCCAAAGGCTCATGCTTTAAAAGATAATTTACTGGAACATAAAATACATGGTCAACTTCACTTTCATTTATATTAATTTCTTTAATATCTTTAATAATACCTAAATAAGGATGAATTATTATACCATCGTATCTTACTACAACATCTAATTCATTTATAATGTCAATATTTTTAACGCCCAATTCTTCAAATATTTCTCTTACAGCTGCTTCCTTAGGAGTCTCATTATCATCTATCTTTCCACCTGGAAAACATATATCACCTGGTTGACTTCTTAACTTTTTTGCTCTTACTTCAAATAATATACATACTTCATTATTCACTTCTACTAAAGGAATAATTACAGATGATCTTTTCATGCTTTCCCACCCATTTATATAAGGTTTATTATTTTTCACTTTATCATTTATATCATTTATATTCATATAATATACTCTCCCTAACTAGATTCATTACTTCTTATATATATCTATAAGATGCAATATCCATATTTTTAGTTATAATGGATGTTCAAAAAAATAACAAGTCAGTATGCTAGTATATTTGACTTGTTATTTTCTTTCACATCCATAAATTTCAATTTATATTTACATTTGTATTTTATAAATTCTAATATAACTTTATTTGATAACATATAAAA
>Ga0302173_10001876_pt1 | contig 10350 bp, 10 predicted proteins | sample I_Fen_N3_1_FD_198785 | JGI IMG/M metagenome (GOLD analysis project Ga0302173, IMG submission 198785) | Peat permafrost microbial communities from Stordalen Mire near Abisko, Sweden - I_Fen_N3_1 | ecosystem: Environmental > Terrestrial > Soil > Wetlands > Permafrost | place: Sweden: Abisko... | reverse complement strand
ATATAAATACAAAAAATCCCATCGGGACGGGATTTTGTATTACAAATATACTATTATTTTTAATAGTACATAATTATATGTTAATCATATAGAAATCAAAACTAAATAATTTAATTTTGTTTCACTAATTCTTAATAAAATAATGAAAAAATTCTGGATCTTACTTGTATTTGTTTCAATCCTTTTCTCTTGTAGTGATAATGGCATAAGTAACAAAAACCCAAACATACCGAGCTATGCTGTTAATTTATCTATAGATATGAATTTACCATCGTACTCGAATCTTAAATTTGTAAGCAATGGTGTAATAGTTCCAAATTATGGTGCTAAAGGAATTATTATTTTTAATGCAGGAAACGGCTACAACGCTTTTGATGCTGCATGTCCAAACCAGCCTATCACTGCTTGTACTGCAATGACAATTAACGGAATAAATGCTGTTTGTTCTTGCGACAAATCAGAATATAGCTTGTTTACCGGTCTTGGTGGCAAAGAATATCCTTTAAAACAATATCGTGTCGAAGTAAGCGGAACCGTGATTCACGTTTATAATTAAAATAAAAAAAAGCCTGAAAGTTTAAATTTTCAGGCTTTTTTATTTTGAAGTATTATTAGAATTTCAAAGTCAATCCGGCTAAGAAATTTATTCCTGCTTGCGGGTAGTAATAAGGATAAATATCCCACATTGCTCCATTTGAAACATATTTTTTATCCAAAATATTATTTACTAAACCGGTAATCATAATCGATTTAAAGATAGATTTTGGTTTTATCTCGTAAGACACATTAAGATCGTTTACAAAATAATCTGCCAGTTTAGCCGATGGTAATTCGATGTTGTTCATATATTGTTCTCCTACATATTTTTGTAATAACGCAATATGCAAACTTTCAATAGGGCTGTAAACCACAATATTTCCAGCAATAACAGATGGCGAATAAGCAATATCTGTAGTTCCATAAACTTGCCCATCAACAGCCAAATCAACATTTTTATTACTGCTTAACGTAAAGTTAGGTCTTAGCATAAACTTTTCTGAAAGCTTAATCGTAGCATCTACTTCAAGTCCTAAACGGTAGCTTTTTTCGCTATTTGCACGAATTGGATTTCCTACATCGTCAAGTCTTCCTGTTAAGATTAATTGGTCTTTGTAAGCCATATAATAAATATTTGAAGTCAATTGAAATTTATCTAAATTGAATCTCCACCCCAATTCGAAATCATTTAATTTTTCCGGTTTTACATTTCCACCTTCATAATCGGTTCTATTTGGCTCACGATTCGCTCTTGCGTATGAAAAGTAAAGTGTGTTGTTCTGGTTGAATTCGTAATTAAAACCTGCTTTTGGATTAAAGAAATTAAAATGATCATCAACCAATCCAGTTTCTTTACTATTGGCTTTATATTTTACATTTCGGTATTGTAAATCTCCGTAAAAACTCAGCTTTTCTGTAAACTGATAATTTGCCTTTGCAAAAATGTTTCCGTCTGTTTTTGTCGAAAAATCATCATAATAATGATTACCCAATTCTGATTGCGCAGAATTTCTTGCCCAGATTACTTTTCCGTAATGATCTCCTTCGTATTTATTCCAACCTCCGCCAATAATTAGGTCGAGTTTTTCTGCTACATATTTTGCTGAAAATGTTGTACCGTAAAAATTATTATCTAACCATTTCTGACGAATTAAATCGGTTCCTGGTACTAATTCTCCTAAATCATTTTCAACTTGTTTTGTAGGCTGAATTGGGCCATATCCTTCAATTGGTTCATTGTATTTATAATTTTCATAATAACCCAATCCTTTTGTGTAATGCAAGGCTAAGTTAGTACTCCATTTATCCGAAATTGATTCGCTCCAATGCAATTGATAATGATTTTGATTGTAGTTGTCTGTTTCATTATCATAAAAATGTACATTTCCTGCTTCATCTTTATACTTTCCTGCAGAATTATAGGTACGATTTGAATTTAATGTTTCTGCATCAATTCCATTCCATGATTGATATGTTTTCTCTGTTCCACCAAAAACCAACGCTTTAATTAAAGTTGTTTTTCCAACATAAGTTCCTTGTAAAAAGTAAGATTTTAAATCAGAGCTTGCACGATCTACATAACCATCAGATTTAATAGTAGACAGACGTCCTGCAAGTTCAAAATGATCGTTTAATAAACCTGTACTAAACTTTACGGTGTTTTTGTTTGAATTGAAACTTCCGTAAGAACTCGAAATTTCTCCAGTTGCTTTTGTTGCATAGTTATCTGTAAGCATATTTAAACTTGCACCAAATGCACCTGCGCCATTTGTAGACGTTCCTACTCCCCGCTGCAATTGTAAACTTTCTACAGACGAAGCAAAATCAGGCATATTTACCCAAAATGTTCCTTGACTTTCGGCATCATTGTACGGGATTCCGTTTATGGTAACGTTTACTCTCGTTGCATCGCTACCACGCACTCTAATTCCGGTATAACCAATTCCTCCTCCTGCATCTGAAGTAGTTACGACAGACGGCAAATAATTCATTAAAATTGGAATATCCTGACCCAGATTTCGATATTTAATGTCTTTTTTAGTCATATTACTAAACGAAACCGGCGTTTTTGTAGTAACACGAACTGCAGAAACTAACACATCATCAAGTTTATTGACTTTGGTTGAATCTTGTTCCTGTGCGAAAGAGAATTGTGTAAGGAAAATAGAAGAAAGAAGAAAGAAAATAGACTTTGTTCTGGTCATATTTTTAGACTTAGAACTGTAACTTAGTACCTCAGTACCTAAAAAAAATGTTTTCATTCGTAAAGAATTACGAATAAAAGGGGGAATTATTCTTTGTTAAATTAATAAATGTTTCACGACAAAATATAGTGTGTACGCTAAAATTGTCGTTTTTTCCCTTAGCGACATTACTCGCTCAGGTTCTTTGGGTATGATCTCAGCTCGTTATTTAGAGCACCCCTTTGAGACAGTGCAAATGTAATGTTAAAAAATCAAATTCCAAGAATTGAAATTCCAAATTCCAAAACTTGCAAAATTTTCAATTTTAGAACTACAAAAAATAAATTCCAAATTCAAATTGAAGCTCTATAAGGTGAGCTTTTTGGAATTTGGAATTTATAAATTGGAATTTTAATCTAAGTCTGGTTTTCTGCGCGATTGCTTTCTATCAGAAACATTCTTTTTATCCTTGATTCGTTTTTTAATTACAGATTTTGGAATCTTGGTTGCTTTTCGAATTTTAGGAACAAATAATCCTTTTTTGATAATTTCCAGAAAGCGTTTTATAACAATGTCTTTGTTTTTAAGCTGACTTCTATCTTCATCACAATTTAAAATTAAGATATTTTCGGTCGTTAAGCGTGGGGCAATATTTGTTAGTAATAGTAGTTTTTCTTCATCGGATAAAGCTTGTGAAGCATTTACATCAAAAGTTAAAACCACTTTTGATGACACTTTATTTACGTTTTGTCCGCCTGCACCACTGCTTCTAACGGCTTTAAAACTTAATTCTGATATGATTTTTTCTATATCCATTATTGGGGTTGATGTGCAGGTTTTAATAAATCGTTTACTGTTTTTACAGGATTAAAAGTAATCAAAGGCACTGCTACAAAAATAGTTAACCAATCTGCCATTGCGCCATTCCATAAACCTGGCAATTCGTAACTTTTAATTGTTTTTCCGTCAACACTTTTTTCGACAATAAAACCGGCTTTTTGATCTACAAACTGTAAGAGATCAAACTTTTCATTTTTATAATTTTTGATTCCGCAAACTAAGTCAACGGGATTAAAATGTGTTGCTTCTGCTAAAATTTCCTGTTGTTTTTTGTTTAATAAATCGACTTGCGAAGTTTCTACAATTTGCAACGAAACTGAACCTTTATCATTCATTACCCAAAATGGACCTCCGCCCGGCTCGCCTTCATTCTTTACCATTCCGCAAACGCGAATTGGTCTGTTTAGCAAATCTTTAATTTTAATAATTTTATTTTCGAACGTAAATTTATTAAAGTCGCGACTTATCTCTATGTTTAAATTTTGCATCAAAAATGCTACAATTTCTTCTAGATTGTTTTCTTTTATTTCCTGCTTTTCAATAGCATTTAAATATCGAAAAACTTTTTGCTGAATTTCGACTAGAATTCCTGCCAATGCTTTCTTGTACAAGGCTATTTTATCAATATGATTCTGAATTACGTTGTCGATGTTTTTTATAAATATGATATCAGAATCAAGTTCATTCAAATTCTCAATTAATGCTCCGTGTCCTCCTGGTCTAAAAACCACTTTATTGTTTTTATCACGAATTGGGACATTTTTTGAATCTACACTAATAGAATCTGTACTTTTATTTTGATATGAATAACCAACCTCAAATTTAATTCCAGAATCTTTCTCTACTTTCTCTTTAAGAACCTCAACTTCTTTTTCGAATAGACTTTGATGGATTTCAGAAACAGTAAAATGCAAATTAGAAATTTGATTTGAGGATGCATAATGCACACACTCGTTCAAATGTTCTTCTATTGGATTTGCAATATGTTCATTATATTGATGAAAAGGCAAAACGGCTTTTGGTTTGCTTGCAAAATCAAAATAATCAGAAGCTAATAATGTTTTTATAAAGTAGTAATTTTTTAAATCGCTTTCCAAAGATTGAAAATCCGCATAAATCTCATTCAACTTTTTGTCTACAGTTTCGAAAAAAGGAAATTTATCCATCCCTACTATAAAAATAGACAGCTCACTACACTTTGTTCTATTTAAGTAGGCATTTATAGTCTCTTTTTTAACATTGAAATCATTTAAAAAAGCGGTCAAAAACTTAAACATTCTACTTGCCGCACCAGATGCAGGAACAAATTTCTTTAGTTTAAGTTGCGCTTTTTGCGTATCAAAAAAATAAGCTTTTTTCTCAAAATCACTTTCTGACAAACTTAAAATTCCGTTATTAATCGTTGCCGGACTTATTAAATTGGCTTTAGTAATTCCGTTTTTAAAAATTTCTAACTGATTTAGAATTTTATCAAATGAAATACCATGATCATAAATCTGTACAAAATCTGCAGATGAAAGCCCATGTTGTTTTGCAATAGCCAAACGATCTATTATAGCTGTAGCTTTTGCCAAACGACTTTCTTTATTACCAGAAAGTGTTATAAAAGGTTTATTTGTATCAATTAAGGTTTGTTTGAAAACAGAAAATACGGTCTCTCTTCCGTCAGGAGTATCTCTAATGTCATCTTTTTCCCAAGGAACATCAATATCTGTCAGGAAAAACAAATCGTATTCATGCTCTAATGCGGCTTCGTTTAAAAGCGGATCACAGAAACCATAATACATTTCAGAAAAAACTTTTGTAACCATTAAATTAGTGTCGCAAAACAAATATTTTTTTGCCACGGCTAACTTTTGATTTTCTAGTGCAACTTGTCCATATGCAATAGGTAACATATCATCGGCAACACAAATATGTTGATTTTCTTCCCATTTTTCTTGCAAATAATCGCGTGCAAACTCAGGAATCCATTCGGTTTCATAATATTCTGCAAGTTGTTTTGCTAAGGTAGTTTTACCTGTACTCTCAGGACCAAATAAGGCAATTTTTATGATAGCTGTCTTTTGCTGTCTAAGATTTTTTTCCATTCTAAATAAGCTGAAATAGCCAAAATTGTAAAAATTAAATATTGTAGTGACAACATCCCTAAGCCGCGATAAGCATAAAGGGGTACTACAATTATATCACCAATAATCCAAAGCGTCCAGTTTTCGATTTTTTTCTTGGCCATATACCACATTCCCGCAAAAAATATTCCCGACGAAATCATGTCGACATAGTTATCTTTTTTGATTTCGTAATCGAAATACTTATAAATTCCGAAAACTACAAAAACAGTTACAAAAAACAATATAATTCCAATTATTTTTTCATTAAGATTCGTTCGTGTAATTGGCAAATTGTCTTCTACAGTTCCTCCTTTTGCCCAAACGTACCAACCATATATACTCATGATTGAGAAATATCCGTTGATAATCATATCACCAATATAGCCCGCAATGTAAAGCAGGTAAACTGAGATAACGGTTGCGATTAAACCGGTTGGATATACCCAAATGTTTTCTTTTTTGGCAAACCAAACACTTAAAATTCCGCAAACAAAAACCAAAAATTCTAAAGCAATATGCCATAAAGGAGCACTTTTATAACTGTCTAAAAAAAAATCAATCATTGGTTAATTGTTTTGGTTGTTTTTGGTTAAGATTCAAAAAACTGACTGTCATTTTCAAAAGCAGTTCCTATAACTACTAAGTCAGCACCAGCTTTATAAGCTTTTTGAATTCCGTGCAAATCTACAATTCCTCCTCCAACAATTAGAGGAATATTAACATTTTGCGCAATTAACTGTATCATTTCCAGCGGAACTGTCATTTTTGCTCCACTTCCAGCTTCTAAATAAATAAATTGATTGCCTAACATTTCTCCGGCTTGTGCGGTTGCCAAAACCAAATCGAAATTTTCTCTATTTAGTGGTTTTGTTTTACTCACTCTGGCCACGGCAGTTTCGTTTCCGCTTTCGATCAAAATATAACCTGTAGAAATAACCTCCAGCTTTGTCTTTTTTAAAATTGGTGCTGCCTGTACCTGATATTCTATTAAATAATCGGGATTTCTGCCTGATAATAAGGATAAAAACAAAATAGCATCGGCCTGAGCCGAAATTTGTGATGGATTCCCGGGAAATATTATAACAGGTAAATCTGTTTTTTGTTTTAATGCTTCAATTAAATCCTCTAAGATTGTAGATTCTACAATACTTCCACCCACAAAAATGTGTGTTGCAGGAGATTGATTTATTTTGAGTAATAAATGATCTAAATTTTCCCAAACAATTTTATCAGGATCTAAAAGTATGGCAAGTAATTTTTGTCCGCTGCTTTTAGCTTCAAGAATTTGTTGGCGTATATTGGGTATTCTTTGTCTCATAATGGCCGTAAAAGTAAAAGTTTTTTTAATGTAGAAGAACTATTTTGAATGAATTATATTTGTGTTACATCTAAACAAATTTTATGATTGTAATTGATCTGTTGGAAAAATATGGTGCGCTGAAAAAATCTTTCGATAAAAATGAAATTATTTTTGAAGAAGGTAATCTTCCAACGCATTATTATCAGATTATTTCCGGCGAAATAAAAATGAGCAATTATAATGATGACGGGCGCGAATTTATTCAGGGTCTTTTTTATAAAGAGCAATCTTTTGGTGAGCCTCCATTGTTTTTAAATCAAAATTATCCTGCCAACGCAATTGCTGTAGATGAATCAGAAATTCTTTTGCTGCCTAAAAATAATTTCATGAAATTGCTGGAAGAAAACCCTGCAATCAGCCTTAAAATAATAGAGAATTTAGCTCAACGATTGTACTACAAATCAGTAATGGCAGCCGAAATGTCTACTCAAGAACCTGAACATCGTATTTTAAAATTGATAGATACTGGTATTGCTTACTTTAATTTTAAAAAAGATGAAAACGGGTACCTCATCAACTTTACCAGACAACAAATTGGAGATTTAACAGGTTTACGTGTCGAAACCGTTATTAGAGCCATAAAGGCGCTCGAGAAAAAAGGCGTTTTAAAGATTATAAACAGAAAAGTATATAGATAAAAAAGTTCTTGTTTTATGATTTAAGTCATAAAACGTAGCAGTATTGTGCATGTACCTTTGTTGATATAAAAAACTTAATATCATGACACTATATCAAACAACATTCGACAATTTTAATAAAAACTATATGGGTTCTGCTGCAATGGCTGTAATTGGTCAGAGCTGTTTAGGAGGCGCTGCTGCAATGTATGTTTTAGCAAATGGAACATCTGTTACGCAAATGATACAACTTGCCATTATTGTTCTGGCTTGTGTTTTTGCAAATACTTCAATTTTGGCACAAATGAAACATAAAGTTATTTTTAACCTTATTATTGTTAGCACACTTTTGAGTATCTTTTTTATACTTTTAAATAGCTTAATACTGTGAGAAAACAAATAGAAAACAGAGCTGATGTATCTTTTTTGGTACATCAGTTTTATGCTAAAATAAGAGCCGATGAAGAAATTGGTTTTTATTTTAACACGATGATTAAAGATTGGGATGCTCATTTGGAGAAGCTTACTGATTTTTGGGAAACTAATTTGTTTGCCATAAAAAAATACAAAGGCAATCCACATGAAGTACACAATGAAGTTGATGCTCAATTTGATGGAAAAATAACCTCTAACGAATTTGGAATCTGGCTTAACTATTGGTTTCAGACTTTAGAAGAACATTTTGAAGGGGAAAATGCAGAAACACTAAAAAGACGTGCCCGAAAAATGGGAACTTTTTTGTTTATGAGCATATTTGAACATCGCAAGAAAATGGCTGAAGATTCTGCAGAAAAATAAAGCATTAATCGTTTTATGTGATTTCTCTTTCCCCGAAATGACAATATTGTGAATGAGACTAAAAACTATTTCTCAAAAGCATAAACCAAAGTAAAGGTTCCTTCAGAATTATTAGATTTTATCTCTTTATAATGCACATCAAAATCTTTTACTAACTTATCAAAATGCAGGCTTGCTTGCGTTTGATTTTCATTTAATGAAAAATCCGCTACTCTAATATGATCTTTAAAACTGATTCCTTTTTCGTTTCTAATTTTAAAGATGGCTTCTTTAGCTCCCCAAATTACAGTAAGCTTTTTTATGTATTCGTCTAAAACATTCGGTTGTAAATAACTGAATTCTGTATCTACAAATTTATCGGCAATGCGAAGAATTTTTTCTCGTTGCAATTCCATATCGATTCCAATCGTTTCGTCACTTATAATAATAGCAGCAAAATTATGGGAATGTGTAATCGAAATATGATTGTGGCAATCGAAATAAGGTTTTCCAAATTCGTCATAATGCAAATCCAGATCTGTAAAACCCATTTCCTGAATTAGCATGCGAACACTCAAAAAGGCACGCTGATGCATTTGAGATTTCATTCCGTCTAATCTCAATTTTGTCTTTTCTTTTAAAACTACTTTCGCCAATAGCTCCTCAAAAGATTCGGTTATTTCCCAAATTAAGATTTTGGTAGTTTCGTTGAATTGTATAGTCTGAAATAAAGGCATTCTTTTTAATTATGAATTGTGAATGGTTAATTTTAAACCATATAAGTGATATAAGAAAATATAACAGTTCGCTCAAAAATGTATTAGTAAATATAAGCAATTCGCAGCAAAATACTAGTTGAAAAATCATTTTTAAAGGAACTTATATGACTTATATGATTAAAATCGAATAATCTAAGAACCCTTTTTTAAATGAACTTACATCGCTTATATGGTTAAAATCTTTTTACAAACTAACCTTCTAAAGATTAAGAAATTAAACATTTCACAAAACTTATAGAAGTTAGTAAAAATTATAAAGTTATTACGTAAATTTGCAAAAAATATTACAATTTACAAATATACTATAAATGAGTACTACAACTACGCCTTTTGTGGCTTTCAAAGTAAAAGACATCTCTCTAGCTGCTTGGGGAAGAAAAGAAATTGAACTAGCTGAAGCTGAAATGCCAGGTTTAATGGCGCTTCGTGCTGAATATAAAGACGAACAACCTCTTGCAGGTGCTCGTATCGCTGGATGTTTACACATGACTATCCAGACTGCCGTTTTGATCGAAACTTTAATCGCTCTTGGTGCTGAGGTTACTTGGTCTTCTTGTAACATTTTCTCAACTCAGGATCAGGCTGCTGCTGCTATTGCTGCTGCTGGAATTCAAGTTTACGCTTGGAAAGGTCTTGATGAGCAATCATTTGACTGGTGTATTGAGCAAACTTTATTCTTTGGTGAAGACAGAAAACCATTGAACATGATTCTTGATGACGGTGGAGATTTAACTAACATGGTTATTGACCGTTTCCCAGAATTGGTTCCTGGAATTAAAGGATTATCTGAAGAAACTACAACTGGAGTTCACAGACTTTACGAAAGAGTAAAAGCCGGAACTTTACCAATGCCTGCAATCAACATTAACGACTCTGTTACTAAATCTAAATTTGATAACAAATACGGTTGTAAAGAGTCTGCTGTAGATGCTGTACGTCGTGCTACTGACTTAATGTTAGCTGGAAAAAGAGTTATCGTTTGTGGATACGGTGATGTTGGAAAAGGAACTGCTGCTTCTTTTAGAGGTGCAGGTTCTATTGTAACAGTTACTGAAATTGACCCAATTTGTGCTTTACAAGCTGCAATGGACGGTTACGAAGTTAAAAAATTAAATACTGTAATTGCTAATGCTGATATCATCATTA
>Ga0302173_10001874_pt1 | contig 10353 bp, 8 predicted proteins | sample I_Fen_N3_1_FD_198785 | JGI IMG/M metagenome (GOLD analysis project Ga0302173, IMG submission 198785) | Peat permafrost microbial communities from Stordalen Mire near Abisko, Sweden - I_Fen_N3_1 | ecosystem: Environmental > Terrestrial > Soil > Wetlands > Permafrost | place: Sweden: Abisko... | reverse complement strand
TTATTTTAATAGTTACTTCTTTTCCATCCAATAAATGTGTTTTTGCAACCACATATACTTCCTCTTCTAGTGGAGCACTATTTATTTTTATAAAATTGGCTCCCCTGCTCCCGCACGAATCCTTTCGTGTGGTAAGTACTCTACTTAAAATTTCTACTCATTTTTATGTTATTTTTTTGCATCCTGATTTTATCTGCATATGTCCACACGAAAGGATTTGTGCGGGAGCGGGGCTAGGCAAGAATTTGAAATTCATACTCTCAGTTTTTAGTTAGTAATGCTTTCTTGTTTAGACGAAATTATTACCCATTTGCCGTTTTCTGTTAATTGATACATAACTGTATTTATTTTACAACAACCTACAATGTTTACTTGTTCTAAAGTTTTGTCGATTTTGTTAACTTTTGAAGGAATAAGGTTAATGGGAAAAAAATTGTTTTTTTCAAAAAAGCCTTGTGGATTTTGAAAAAAATAAGTGTAAATTGTTCCTGTATTTATACTCCTGTCATACACAATCGCGAAATCATCAAGTGAGTCAAAGTTGTAATCTCCCACGATTATTTCATAATCATTATGCAAAGGGATATTATTAGTAAATACTGTTGATTTACAATTAAAATCAAACTTAAATGGGGTATAATTTAGTTCTTGAAAAATAGTGTTGGACTTACTATCAATTATCGTAATTCTTAAATTTTGTGAATTTTCAATTTCTGACTTCACTATATGAATAATTTTATTTTTTAGTAAATTTCTATAAAAACATTCCTGTAAGTTTTCTTTTTTAGTTGTTTTATTTTCATAACTAATTATAGAATCTATTTTATATTGATTGTTTTCTTTTATTATTCTTAAATAAATTTTTTCATTTTCTTTTCCATTATAATAACTTACAATGTATTTGTTTTTTACTGATTCATCTTTTTTAACTTGCAATGTTTTAATCCAACCATCAAAAAAATCTTGTGCATTTACAAAAGGATCCCAATCTAAATTGCCATTTTTCATTTGCTTACTAATGTTTTGCAATAAGTCTTTTGATACATATTTATGTTTTAGCTCATATATAGTATTAGAATTAAATTGATTTTTTGAATTTTCAAGAATATAAGAAATGTAAAATTCTTTAATTGTATTAATTATCAATGAATCATTTTCTTGAATTTGTTCTTTACTATTTATATCTTTTTTAGATATTATAGCATTCTCTGTTTTTTGAAAACAGGATTGAGTTAATAGTAGTAAAAGCAAACCTATAATATTCATTATTATTCTATTCCCACCTAAAAATTGAACTTTTTCCATTGTTATATGCATTATTTACAATTATATTTTTTTGTTTAAAATCTGAAATCCATTCTTTACCTGTCCACATTGCAATATGCCCATATTGATGACCAGGGACACCATCAAAAACTACTATATCTCCTTTTATATAAATAGTTGTTTTAAGTTCTGTAAAACCTAATTGTTTTAAAATATCAAAATAATTTAAGGCATTACGAGGTTGTGTATTGGACTTTAATCCACCCGCCTCTATAGCTAATCTAACATATGTTGCGCATTTGCTTAGCGATTCAGATTCGGCATTAGCCTCAATGTAGCTAACAGCTTTATTAATGTCGTAATCTTTCTTATTTAATTTTTTATTCTGAACATTACAATTACAGTCATATCCAAATTCTTTTAAAAATCCTTTTTTAATATGTAAATCACTTTTTCCTTTTAATTCATCGCTCAAATAGCTATCATATTTAAATTTAACATCTTTTATCGTGTAATCTGATCTTTGCTGACCATAAGGAGAATCTGGAAAACTAGCCCATTCTAATGAAGCTGTTAAAAATAATTTATCATAATCCTGAGTTAATATCATTTTTATCATGTCCCCATGAGCATTTCTAAATTTTTCTCCATACTTTTTTATCACGGAGTCAGGTACAGCATCAAACCTTTTATGTTTTAGTAACGCTACAATAAATCTATCTTGATTTTCTGGGTTAAAATTATCAATGTTATATTTTTTTCTATATGAACTCATGCCGTCCCAAGTATATCCCATAACTTGATATGCCCCAGCAGCACTTGAATAATCATTAATTCTTTTGATGTAAACTTTAATTTGTGGATGATCATCCCAATTCTTTCCATAATTTTTTATGAAAGATTCACCTCCACATAGGGTTTCATATCCTTTTTCTCCTGCCACACCTTCCTCATCTCTCAACATTCTCATAAATGCTCTCACTCTTGCTTCACAGTCACATTTCTTTCCAATCACAAAATACTCTCCATCCCTTTTCAAAAACTCCCCTTCATGTTTCTTAGTATCATCTTGACATTCGGCTTGTAACCAAAGATTTTCAGCTTGTGTTTTGTATGTATCAAACTTAATAATGCTGCCACTAGTGTAAGTTTGGCTTTCTAATGCTTTTTCTACATCGTCTACAAAAGCGGTTTTTCCGGTTTCAATTTTTGTATTGCCTTGCTTTCCTTCTTTTGCATTATTGAGTATTATTGTTGCAAATTGTTTTTTATTACTATCGGTAATCACCGTTTCAGTTTTAAACGTGTAGCTGTAAGCTTCTCCTTTTTTTCCTTTAAGAAGTTTTTCTTTCCATACTTTTAAATCTTCATCGGCTTTTGGGCGAAGTTTTATTTTTACTTTTGCTAAGCCGTTTTCAGCAGTTGCTTTTAGTGATGTAAGTTCTGCTCCATTTTCTTTGGCTTCCAAAACAGGTATGTCTGCATCTGCATCTATCAAAATGGTCTCTTTCTCTTTTATTTTAATAGTTACTTCTTTTCCATCCAATAAATGTGTTTTTGCAACCACATATACTTCCTCTTCTAGTGGAGCACTATTTATTTTTATAAAATTGGCTCCTAATTTGCACAAATTAAAAGACACTGATCTTCCTTTATCATAAGAACTTTGTGTAAGCGCATTTTTAATATCATCTAGTTTGGCATATTTTTTATCAGCTTTTACTTTTGCATCTACCCGTTCTTTAATAATCTTTGCTATCTTATCTTTATTGATGTTAACATTTGCGGTTTGAAAAATATATTCATGTTGTCCAGCAGTTTCTAAAGTTTCCAGCGAAAATTCTTCTTTAGCAAAATATGCCGTAATAATACCCTCTGTTTTTACTTCTTCCTCTTTAGGGGTGTCATCTATTTTAAAAGGAGTTGTATTAGTTGGTATTTCAAATACTGGCATAACTCTTTTATTTTTTATCATAAAAGAAATTATTTTGTCACTCCCGTTTGCATTTTTAATATACTCTCCTGTGATGTCAACAACTTTTATGTAAAAATTTTCTAAATCTTGAGGCAATCCCGCAATTTTCATGAAGCAAGACATGGTTGTAAACTTAGCTTTAAGGCTTCCGTTTATGCAGTTTGCATTAACAGTTTCTATAGGCGTATCTGTTTTTTTCGCACTGTACGACTCTAAGGTCAAAATGTCACCATTTAGTCCTTCAGTTTCTAGTGTAATAAACAAGTCATGTCCATAATTTATTTCACTATTATCTGCTGTATTTTCATTTTTGCTCCAGGAAGATGAGGTTATTTTTTTTTCGCATTTTCCGTATACATGCAATCCTGTGTTTCTATGATCGTGCCTACCATATAAGCTGGCTTCCAGATAAAAAGCATAGGGTCCGCAAAGTTTTTTTGGCAGGGTAACTCCAAAAGATGCACCCGCAGGTTTTAATGTTTTATTAAAAATTGTTCTTTTTTTCTGATCCATCCACAGCCATTTAACGCTGCTTCTTTTTTCCTCCTCGGTGGTTTCATTATACCAATCGCCCACAGCAAATAGAGCTTCTTGATTTGGTTTTATACAAAGTATTTTATCCGGAACACTAAACTCTTTTAGTGCACCGGTTTCACCTACCCACTTTATTTTTTTTATTCCTTTTGCCATTTGTATGTTTTTAGAAAATAATGAAATTATTTTTTAACTATATAATGTTCCTTCGTCTGTATGCTTAATTTCGAACAGTTCTTTTATATTCACCAGTGGGTTTATTTGCCTTTGCAATTCTGATTTGGCATTCTTTGCATTTTGTTTGCTCAATTCTGCTTTTTGCCCATGTTTGTCAACAGTAATGCAATCAGGACCACCAACAGGGCAGGTAGCTTTGTTGTCTTCCAGCAATATTTTTCCTTCATTAGATAATGTAACTTTTTCATAGAATCCACTCCATTTAGTAATTACGACCTTACATGGCAAATAATCTCCATTTCCTATGGGTTGCATTTTACATTTGCCAAAGGTGTTTTTCTCTAATGTTTGACCAATTTCTTTATTGGTTCCTATGAGTTTTTTATCAGCGACTTTATCATTCGCATAATGTTTCCCTTGTGTTTTTACTTTTAGTACATCTGTTTTTGGTTCTACGCTAAACTTACATTTTAGGGTAGCTCCTTGTACAACTACATGTTTTCCACTCATGGCTTCACCTTATTTAAATGTTTCAAAATATTAGTCCTCTTAATTTTTAACTATTTCAAACTATTCTATTATCATTTTTTATTATCCAAAAACTCAATTGCAATGGTTGTTTTTATAGGTTTGTCGTTCTCGGTATTGAGTTCGAAATTTATTTTTTCGATCATATAATTATCCGAATTAAGAAAGTAAACCGCATTGTAATTCACTTTTGAAGGTGTATAACGATATAAAAAACCATAGCCTGAATCTACATAACGAGCTTGTTGTTCTATCTTAATTAAACCTTTATCGTTCAAATTAGGAGCGATTTTTTGCTGTACATGAAATACAGCTTCTATTTCTTTTTCTAATGGAAATATTAAATCATTCTGAAACTCATAATCAGCTGTATACGCTACATGGATACCATTAAAAAAAACATTTAAAAAATAATCCAAACAAAGTGATTCCATTAATCTCTTTGAATTTCCCAATATATACTCTGTTTCTTCTATGTGAGCTTCAACTACTTCACCTCCGTAATACTCTAAAATTTTACTTTTTTTAGCTTTCCATCTAGACACTATTTCATCATAGTTATAGATGTCAATCCATTTTCCAAACTCATCAACAACAATTTTTAAAGGATATAAAACTGCTACTATTTTTGAACTTAGGTCGTCCTGCATTTTATCAGGTGCATTGTCATCAATAAAGAGATTGAGTGATCTGGTAATTTCAAATAAATTGTAATTATTTGAATCTGTGGCAATCCATTTAACTCTCACAGCCATTTCCATCGTATCAATTTCACCATCTATCTCAAAAGTATATGCAGCAATATAATCTCTAGAAATCTCTCTTGGCAAAAAAGGCAATTTGTTATCTTTTCCTAAATTTGTCTTTTTAGGCTTTTTCTCTTCAAGATTATTAATTTCTAAAGCGCTTTTTTCGGGAGCTAAAATCAAAAACTTGGTGTAACGCTTAAAATCTTCTCTAATTAAATCAGCATCTTTACAATGCATATTATGATAACTTCTAAGTTTGATAACATCTATACCAAGTTTTAGGGCTACATTTTGCAGTGTATCTCCTTTACTTATTTTATAAGTACAAAACTTGCCGTAAAACGATAAATCAGATTCATCTATATACATTGCTATATAATTTTAATTGATTATTATTTTTCTTCTTTTGGTGCTGCTTTTTTTACCTGCGGCTCATAAGTAAAATCTTCATCTTCTGTTTTATTCACTTTATCAGTTTTCAATACTTCTTGTTTCTGTCTTTTACACATAATGACTGAATTCTCGGTTATTCCGTTCATTCCTAACGTAAAATTAGCATCGACATATTTGGTACTTTCATACCACTTTGTCTGCAGGAAAAACACCCAACTGTATTTTTCTCCATTACGATCTAAATCAATTTTCTTTTCAGGATATTGGGTATTATACCCTGTAATTGTATTGTAAAACAGTGGCCCAAAATCAATTCTAACCGGTCCTTTTGATCTTATGGTAACAAACTTTTTACTGTCTTCATGTTTCTGGATTAATAATGTTATCAATAAAAGATGCTTCATTGCTAATGTTTCAATCTCTGGAAAAGGATCCTCTCCATCTGGAATTCTCCAAGTAACATATTCTCTGGGCGGAATTTGCATCATATATTCAAAAGTCATATAAATACCTGTGGGAACTATAAAAGCAGTAAAATGTGAACACATTATAAAAGTGAGTGCTATTCCGTTTAATGCTGTATAAATAATGATAAACAATACACTTGAATAGAGGATTACTAAAAGTGCAAATAGTAACTCTATGGCGACGCTACTGTCTTGAAATTCTTTAAAATGCCAACGGTAAAGCCAGACATGCAATGTGCCAAACAGCAAAGAAGCTATTTGATAAAATATAAACTCGTCCGAAAGTTCATTGAATAATTTATTGTATCCCAAAAATGCTATCAATGCATAAATTAGTGCAAACGAAAATACATAGACATAAAATTCTTTTTTATACGTTGCAAATTCTTTTACTTTATCACTAAAAAGCAATGTTAGTATGCCGCAAAGCGCCACAATTACAACTATAAAAACGATGAGTTTAACATCGATAAGTGCTAATAAATGTTTTTTAACCATTTTAAATTCTTGTTGTGTACCCTAACACAGGCTGTTTATTAAAATTAAATTCTTCTGTTTCATGATTTATGAGTAGCACTGTTTTGGGCTCCACTTCCATCGGAAAAAAATGCTCATAAAAGCAATCTATAAATCTTTTTATTTGTCCGTTATGAATATAATTTTCAAACGAATTATTCACGATCGGACCAATTTCGACGGTGAGATTCATAGAATAATCCATGTATTTATTACCACAAATAAAATCGACTCCCAATCTGTTTTCGCCTAAACTAATCTGCTCACTTTCTTCACTGTACTCTTTAGAAGTTGTAGTTTTATAAACTACTTTTTCTTCAATAATACTTGCCAAACAACGACAGGACAAATCAATATCTCCAACAATTTTATATGCATAAGGCAAAAGCTGAATAAATTTCGAGACTAAAACCGCCGGATAATTTTGCGACAAACCCCAAAAGTCATAGAAAAAATCGAGCGGTTTAGTACCATTTAATTCGTATAAAAAATTACGCTCTACGTTTTCAATTTTTGTTCTGTAATGAAAAATTTCATTTTCGAATGGTTGAAAAAAGTTTCTTGCTTCATTTTCCTGCTTTTTTTGATGTTTATACCCTTTAATCATCTGACTAACAGACTTGTCAGTACTGTTCTCGCTCAAACTATGTACAAATCCTTCCGGAAGCGCGTCGTACATGCTATCTCTCGACAAAAGCAATGTGATATAATCGTGCCTGATGTAATTGTCATCCTGAATTTCGACTCCTAAAACATCACTCCTAAAAGCTCTCGAAAATTGTCCCTGATTCGAAATCGTGATTTCATCGACCGAAATTTCTTCATTCGCAATAAGTTCATTTGCAATGATTTCGCCCCTAATATCATAGGGAATACTCTCAATTTCCTGAACTAAACTTTCAAGGCTTTTTTTATTTTTTCTTTGTGTCTTCATTTATTCGCCCTGCTCCTATGTAACGCAATTGAAAATATTCGTCATTAAAATTGTAAATGCCCAAACCTTTATCTGTACAGGCCAAAATCCTGTCATTATGCAGGTATAAACCAACATCTGAAATGGGATGATCTTTATCGTATCTAAAAAAGACCAAATCTCCCTCGGCCAAAAATGTGCGTCCGGTAAAAATTTGAATCGATTTTGATTTCCACATTCCTGCTGGATCTTTAGGTAATGTTACCTTATAAACATCACTACACAAGGATTGCAAAAAATAAGAGCAATCAATTCCTTTTTTAGAAAAACTCTTCTCTTTATAAGGAGTATTTATCCAGGGATCGATATACGAATAGAGTTTATAATTGGTAATCTTATTAGGCATTACGGCTAATACAATTGAATATTTTTCTTTCAAGTATAAAACTTCATCGCTTAGATTTTCAGAGTTATCGTTCACAATCGTCTTATTCTTTAGACCAGTCTCTTCCATATTGGCCTGCTTCTTTAAGAGATCTAATGAATAATCATATTTAAAAGGAATCTGAGATATATACTTATCGCTACTGCAAGAACCCAAAAACAACAATCCGTAGATTAATAACCAATGCTTTACAGAAAACATAATTGGCTTCATTTTAAAAATTGAATTACAGAATAACGGAAAGCATTTTGTTTTTTTTGCAAAACTATTTTTTGAATTTTTTAGTTCGATCATTTTATTTTGTAGGTATAGTTATACAAACATAAAAATTAAATTTTAATAAAAAGATAATTTACATAGTAATTATTTTACAATTTTAATTTTTTACAATCTATATTTGTAACTAATTTCTTATTTTAAATATAATTATACAAATAATGAATAAAAAAGGTATTGACATAAGAGTTGTTTTCGTTTTTGCGGTTTTATTATTGATTGGAGTGGTTACTTTCTTCATTCAATTTTTTAAACATGTCAATTGTGAAGATGTTAAGTATTATATTTTATCAGACCATTCGCAAAGTGAAGAGCCTATTGAATTTAATGACAAAACACATAATGCTAAATCATGGAAATGGGATTTTGGCGATGGATCGTTGCCCGATACTAGACGACACACATTTCATACTTATAAGAATCCCGGAAAGTATATTGTAACGCTTACAATAAACGGAGAATGCATTCATACTCGAGAACTTGTCTTAAATGACAAATATATGCTGGACAAATTAGGAACACCTCAAATTATAACTTCAAATACAATTACTGTAGGTCAACCCACTTATTTTAACTCAATTTCTCAAAATGCAAAAACTTGGGAGTGGGCTTTTGGCGAAGGAAGAGGAATTGACGAGACATCTTCTAATCCTGTATACACATTCTCTACTCCCGGCGAAAAAACAATTACACTTGTTGTAAATGGCGATTTTAGCCGAGTTGCCAAAAAGGTTATTTATGTGCATCCGAGGGTTATAAAAAAGACAAATCCGTTGGATGTGACTTCTTATGTTTACGAAAAAAATGCAGAGTCTTTTAGTCTGCCAAGAGGGACTGTTAAAAAAGATCCGCTTGAAGATATGCTTCAATATGTTCCAGTTGCTCCAAAAAATAAAACCCAAAAAGATAGTATAGCACCTATAAAAAAAGCACCAAAAATATCTGAAGATCAATTTGAAATTCTATTAAACAAAGTGGCTGAAGGCAGTAAAGTAAAAGATGATTTTACCGATTTTCTATGCGATGATCTCGATATTCCTGTCGTAAAAAACGATAAAGATTTAATCAGTTTTTCTCAATTGTGCGCTCAATTAAAAGGAAAAAAAGTAAAAATAGAATCAATACGACTCAATAAAGACAAACAGAATAATTGCATTAAAGGATTGAACATTAATTATAAGGTTAAAAAATACCTGATTTGGACTAAAGATTAAAATAATATGGAGGAAGAAAAAAACATATTTAGTGTAGAATTACTAAATGCGCTTGAGATTGCTAAAAAAATTGCTAAAAACAATTTGAATAAATATTATTCGGCATCTCATTTACTTAAAGCTATTTTAAATCGTGATTTATCTTTGTTAAAACGTCTTGAAGCAATGGACAAAGATGTTTATTATCTTGATGAATGGGCAGAAGTTCGAATGGAAGAAGAACCAAAATCTACCAATGTACTTAATGCAGAACCTAGCGATTTAATTGACGAAATTATTAAAGAGGCAGAAGTTGTACGAATGGCATTAAACGAAGATGAAATAAGTCTTTATGCAATTCTAACCGCTATAAGTTCTCCTGGAGTTGGCTTTAGTTTTGATCAAATGAAAACTTATCCTATTTCCAGAAATGAGTTACTGGAAGATGAAATTATTTCTGCCCCCGAAACTACAAGTACCAAAAAAGAAACTAAAAAAGGATTTCTGAGTAAATACTCTATACATAAAAACCTTGAAAAAAAACCAAATAAAGTTGCTGCTATAGGTCGCGAAACTGAGCTTAATACAATTAAAGAAATCTTGTGCCGTTTCTCAAAACCCAACGTTCTACTTATTGGAGATCGTGGTATTGGAAAGACCGTTTTAATTGATTCACTAGTTCAAAATATAGTTAACAATCAAGTGCCAGATGCTTTAAATAAAACTCAGCTGTTTGAGTTGGATTTATCTTCTTTAACTGCCGGAGCTTCGTATAAAGGAGAAATTGAGGACCGACTAAAAAACTGTATTCAGGAATTACAACAGTTTCCTAAAGCGATTTTGATCATCGAAGAAATTCATACCTTATTAGACAAAAATAGCAATGATTCGGGCATTTCTAATCTTTTAAAAGGAGAATTG
>Ga0302173_10001873_pt1 | contig 10353 bp, 6 predicted proteins | sample I_Fen_N3_1_FD_198785 | JGI IMG/M metagenome (GOLD analysis project Ga0302173, IMG submission 198785) | Peat permafrost microbial communities from Stordalen Mire near Abisko, Sweden - I_Fen_N3_1 | ecosystem: Environmental > Terrestrial > Soil > Wetlands > Permafrost | place: Sweden: Abisko... | reverse complement strand
GATTGAAGCATATGAAATTAAGAGGTATTAGAGTTGAGGCTAAGGGTAGATTAACTAGAAGGGCCACTGCTTCTAGATCAGTATTTAAAATGAAGTGAAAAGGTGGTCTAAAGAATGTAGATTCTTCTTTCAGAGGGTTATCTACCATATTGTTAAGAGGCCATGTTAAGTCTAATGTACAATATACCCTAATTAGTTCTAAAAACCGTAATGGGGCTTTCGGGGTTAAAGGTTGAGTAAGTAGTAAATAAAAAAAAAGTTACTGCTCTTTAATAAAGAGGGGAGCAGTATAATAAGAGTCATAAATTTCGGGTTGCTTTGTTGTATTAACAGTCACAAATTTCGCGTTGCCTTGTTGTATTAGTATTGTATTGAAAAAAAAAAGTAGGAAAATAAAAATTGTAGTCTTATTCATATCGTGAGATATTGATTTATAAACAGTATTTATAGTTTAATTTTATAAAACTATAATAAATAGGTAGTATTATTGTAATGTAATAGTAGTGGCGGTGTTCTAATACTATTGATATAATAATGATAACAACAATAATGGTAATTACTACTAGCATTATAGTAATGTAATAATAGTGGTACTCTACCACTCATATAAGGTAAAATTAGAAAGGTTATAAAATCTATAGCTATAAATCTTAGATAATATTTGTGTAATATATTTATATATTTATACATGTTAATATCTGTATATATTTATATATGTTAATACATATATTACATCTTATTAGTTTAAGGACAGAACTATATGTAGTAATATATATAATCTAGGTTTGAATCCTGGGTAAGATAGATGCTATGACTTACTCCTATGTAAGTCAGTAAGTAAAAGCACATAAGTGCAATAAAAATAATATAAAATAAATAAAATAATATAAAATAAATAAAATAATATACAATGAATTTATCCTTAATACTTTTCATAATCGGAATTTTAGGTTTCGTTTTAAATAGGAAAAATATAATATTAATGCTTATTTCTATTGAAATAATGTTATTGGCTATTACGTTTTTAATTTTGATAAGTTCACTTAGCTTTGATGATATATTAGGCCAAACTTATGCTATTTATATAATAGCAATAGCTGGTGCAGAGTCAGCAATTGGTTTAGGTATTCTAGTAGCTTTTTATAGATTGAGAGGAAGTATTGCAATAGAATATAAATAATGTATTTAGCTATAGTTACTTTACCTTTATTAGGATCAATAGTTTCCGGTTTTTTTGGTAGAAAAGTCGGAGTTAGCGGAGCACAAATAATTACATGTACAAGTGTAATTGTAACAACTTTATTAGCAATCGTAGCCTTTTTTGAGGTAGGATTAAATAATATACCTGTATCAATAAGCCTTTTTAGATGAATAGATAGTGAATCACTTAATGTCTTATGAGGTTTCCATTTTGATAGTTTAACAGTATCTATGTTGATACCGGTTTTAATAGTTAGTTCTTTAGTTCATATTTACTCTATTGGGTATATGAGCCATGATCCACATAATCAAAGATTCTTTAGCTATTTAAGTTTATTCACCTTTATGATGATTATACTTGTTACAGCTAATAATTTCTTATTGATGTTTGTAGGTTGGGAAGGTGTAGGAATTTGTTCGTATCTTTTAGTAAGTTTCTGATTTACTAGAATAGCTGCAAATCAAAGTTCTATGTCAGCTTTCTTAACAAACAGAGTGGGTGATTGTTTTTTAACTATCGGTATGTTTGCTATACTATGATCGTTTGGTAACATTGATTATAGTACTGTTTTTTCATTAGCTCCTTTTGTTAATGAAAATATAGTTACAATTATAGGTATATGTATGTTAATTGGTGCTATGGCTAAAAGTTCTCAAGTTGGATTACATGTTTGATTACCTATGGCCATGGAAGGTCCTACACCAGTTAGTGCTTTAATACACGCGGCTACTATGGTTACTGCGGGTGTTTATTTATTAATGCGTACTAGCCCTTTAATAGAATACAGCTCAACTGTATTATTATTATGCTTATGGTTAGGTGCAATTACTACCGTTTTTAGTAGTCTTATTGGGTTATTCCAACAAGATATTAAAAAAGTTATTGCTTACAGTACTATGAGTCAACTTGGAATGATGGTTATAGCCGTAGGTCTATCATCATATAATGTTGCATTGTTTCACTTAATTAATCATGCTTTCTATAAAGCATTGTTATTTTTGGGTGCCGGTGCAGTAATCCATGCTGTAGCTGATAATCAAGACTTTAGAAAATATGGTGGATTAAGACCATTCTTACCTTTAACTTATTCTGTAATGTTAATAGCTAGTCTTAGTTTGGTAGCTTTCCCTTTTATGACAGGGTTCTATAGTAAAGATTTTATATTAGAATCTGCTTACGGGCAATTTTACTTTAGTGGTACAGTAATTTACTTTATAGCTACTATAGGTGCTATGTTTACTACTTTATACTCGGTTAAAGTATTATATTTAACTTTCTTAACTAACCCTAACGGGCCGGTTGTTAATTATAAACATGCGCATGCTGCGCAAGAGGGTGATATATTTATGAGCTTACCATTAATCATATTAGCTATATTTTCTATATTCTTTGGTTACATTACTAAGGACATTTTTATAGGATTAGGTTCAGGTTTCTTTGCAGATAATAGTTTATTTATTCATCCTACACATGAAATCATGTTAGACACAGAATTTGCTGTACCAACTCTATTTAAATTATTACCTTTAGTATTTACTATATCTCTTAGTGCTTTAGCTTTAGTTCTTTCAGAATTCTTAGGTAAAATACTTATCAACTTTAAATATTCTAGATTGGGTTATAATATATTTGGATTCTTTAATCAACGTTTTTTAATTGAATTATTCTACAATAAATATATAACTGGTTTAGTCTTAAGATTAGGTGGTCAAACAACTAAAATTATAGATAAAGGTGCTGTAGAATTGTTAGGACCTTATGGACTAGAAAAAGGTCTAATTAATTTAAGCAAAAACATAGCTAGTTTAGATACTGGAGTAATCACAAGTTATGCTTTATATATTTTAGTTGGTCTTATCTTTTATATTTTAATACCCTATATAGGTATATTTGATAATGGTTTACTTTTATTAATATTATTATCGCTATCTGCAATGTTAAGTAATGTATCCTTAACTTCGGCTGGCAATAATAAACCTATACTGGAAGCTAATTTAAGTAGTATTTTTTATATACAATTTAAATCTAGAACACAGGTTAAATTATTTTCCACTGGTTCTATTATGCTAGCTTCTCCTCTAAGTGGTAACCTTGATGCAGAGGGAGGCAACTCTGACAATAACTCTGATGCAGAGGGAGGCAACTCTGACAATAACTCTGATGCAGAGGGAGGCAACTCTGACAATAACTCTGATGCAGAGGGAGGCAACTCTGACAATAACTCTGATGCAGAGGGAGGCAACTTTGACAATAACTCTGATTCGGACGGGGGTTATGAATCACTTCCTGATGGTGATTTATACGACGAGGGAGCAGACGCCATGGTTGAGGGTGATGTCAAAAAAATACCAGAGGTTCATATACGGGAGTACATTAAAAGTACTGGTGATATTGCCGGTGACCCATATGGCAATATAGAAGAAACAAAGGGAAGTGAACTCCACAATCAGTATATTGATCGTTATAAAGAATTGCGGGCTGAGTTAAGAGTACGTAAGGATTCCGGCATTATTCCGGATAGTCCTAGCCCGGAATCCTATCAAAGTTATAATTCAGAGTCAGGTAACTTGGAATCTGATAATGAAGACAACTTGAAAGGTACTAGTTCAGATTCTGTAAACCCAGAATCTAATAGTAAAAAAAATACCGCAGCCAATGATTCAGCTGTGGAAGACCCGGCAACTGGTAGTATAGGTTCTCACATTGCTTCTTATTTAGGTGTTGGCGGTAATAGCGGTAATAGCGGTAATAGCGGTAATAGCGGTAATAGCGATAACACTTCTAGTAAAAGAAAATTTGAGGCTGATGTAGAGTCTAGTACTCCTACGGCTAAAAGGTTTAAACAGGATAGTAGTGATATTACTAACAGTACGGAGCCTTTTGACTTCGGAGGTGGAGACGACTAATATTAGTATCTAATATAATTTATTATCCCCTTCCCTATGGTTAAATAGCCGTGTCTAGGTAATATAATAGTTTTATTGTATTTTAATTGGTCTTATCTTTTAAAATATAATAAACTATAAAACCATAAAAAATGACATACTAAATTTTATTTAATATTGGCAAGTGAATAAGTTATATTCAGCGTAAAGACTACAGACCCTTGGTGCGTGATTTATTGGACTTAATAAATAAGAAAGGTGATACCTATCAGTCTAAAAGTAAAGTTACAGCAGAGTTTAAGCAGAGTATTGGGGTAGGAGACAGTAAGGACAGTAAAACAAGAAGAATAGGAAACAATAAGGGTAGGAAGACACACTAGTAGTTTATTTCTTCACAAAATATAAGACTAGACATATTCTTATATATTTACATATAAATGGTATAAGAATATAACCTAGATCACACTATTAGCTTATATACTATTTATTTGTACTTTTAATTACATACATAAACATAGTATTAGCCAAGCCTTTATAACTACTATTAATAGTAAAATATGAGTATAAAAAAAAATAATGAGAAGATTAGCTCCTATATGTTTAGTACTTTACTGTAAAAATAACAATTTTCAGTATTGAGGTGGGGTGCATGGGCGTTTATGGTTAAGTAACGGTCAATTCTTCAACGCTGCTACAAATACATTTATTACTATTACTTGGTATTATTATCATTTTTACTTTTTTACTATAAATTATGTACAATATAATTTATATATGTATTAGTGAGGTTTTATTGATAACAGGTTTGTTAATAATGTAATGTTGCTAATATGTTTATTATGATTTACATTAAAAATTAAACAGTATAGGTACGGGTATTTTTCTAGTTTGATGTATAAAAATATATGTTATTTATTTTAACCTAGATTATATTCCTAGATAACATATTTTCTATATATACCCTAATTAAAAGCATAAATATAGTATTGGTTAAACCTTTACAACTACTATAAATAGTAAAATATCATTATAAATAAAAGAATGAGAATTTTTAAAAGTCATCCTTTATTAAGATTGGTTAATTCATATATAATCGATTCACCACAACCAAGTAACTTAAGTTATTTATGAAATTTTGGTTCTTTATTAGCTGTTTGTTTAGTTATACAAATAATAACTGGTGTAACTTTAGCTATGCACTATAACCCTAGTGTATCCGAAGCGTTTAATTCGATAGAACACATCATGCGTGATGTTAACAATGGATGATTAATACGTTACTTACATAGTAACACAGCCTCAGCTTTCTTCTTTTTAGTATATCTGCACATAGGTAGAGGTTTATACTACGGATCATATAGAGCACCTAGAACATTAGTGTGAACTATAGGTACAGTTATATTTATATTAATGATGGCCACTGCTTTCCTGGGTTTGTTACATAGCCCCAAATGATTTAAACTTCACAACAACAACCGTAAAAACATATTTAATTTTAGAAATCCACATAACCATAATGAAATACCAGCTAACTTTTTTTATACTAGAGCTGGCAACTTTGCAAAGGTAAAACGTATACATGCCATTCCTCTTTCCATGAAAAGATCTTTTTCTACTTCAAAAAACAGAAATTTTACTGTTACATTACCGTGTTTTTTGGCAAAACATGATAGTGAACAACTAACAAATTTTTTAGCAGAGAAAGAACTTAATCCCGTTTTTACATATGAAAATTTATCAGATAGCAGTGTGAAAGTCAAAGTATTAAATGAAACACGAGATCTTAGTGGTATTTATTTAATATTAAACAAAGTTACCTTAGATTATTATATTGGATCAGCTTCTACTGGTAAATTTCATGCCAGATTCAGTAATCATTTATTTAACTTTAATGGTAGTAAAATTGTAAAAAATGCCGTAAAAAAATATGGGCTATCTAGTTTTGCCTTCATAGTTTTAGAATTATTTCCTGAGGTAGTAAATAAAGAAAACAACAAAAGATTATTAGACCTGGAAGACTTTTATATAAAATCTTTATTACCAAACTATAATATCTTGACTGAAGCTGGTTCGAGTTTCGGATATAAACATAGTGAAATAACTAGAATAAAGATGAAAACCAATTATAGTGAAGAGCGTAGAATGATTATAGGTAATTTGAATAGAGGTAAAAGCTTTTCTCCGGATACGATAGAGTTGATGAGAAAAGCGGCTTTAAATCGAAGCAAACCTATTTACTCCGAAAAAGCAATTGCTAATATGAAAAAGAGTTCTAAAGCTATTATTGTATATAATTTAGATTACACTGTCTTCGGTGAATTCCCTAGTATAGTAGAAGCCTCCAAATTTATGGGTTGTGGTCAAAATACGATAAGAAGGGCTTTGCAAACCCCTCAAAAGATTTTGAGAAGACGTTGAATTGTTAAATATGTTTAATGGCTAATAGATAAGGCATAGCCAAGCTATTTATTGTTGTATGTTAAGTATAAATTATAGTCCCACGAGCAATAATTTTTATGCAATCTATAGAGAGAAATAAAAATTAAAGTGGAATAACCCGACAGGGATATTGAAGAAACTTTAGGTTTCTTTGGCAATTTTAGTGAAAACCACGGTAGGCTTGCAAAACAAAACTTATTAACCTTTATAAAAAAAAAGGTGTATGGAAATGTTTTTTCCTTGCTATGCGAAGCAAGGCAGCCATATACGTGCATGCCTGGGTATCTAGGTATGGATCAAAGAATTTTTAATTCTACTCTATTTAAAGACTAACAATTAGAGATGCATAGTATTAAAAGTTAGAGATCGTCGGTTATCTATATGATCGCGACAGACTGGGTCACTAATAGGCGTCTGAGATGATGCTTAATGTACAGTCGGAATTTTTGGTACTAGTAAATTATTTAGTGCTAACATAATATACGAATTCAAAGTTATTATGGCTTTTATAAATGTCTTTTAGTTTATTTTAAGTAAATTAGTATGTATTACCTTATGGTCAAATGAGTTTATGAGGTGCAACTGTTATTACTAACCTAATGAGTGCTATACCTTGAGTAGGACAAGATATAGTTGAATTCTTATGAGGGGGATTTTCCGTGAATAATGCTACTTTAAATAGATTTTTTGCTTTACATTTTGTTTTACCTTTTGTACTAGCTGCATTAGCTTTAATGCACTTAATTGCATTACACGATAGTGCAGGGTCAGGTAACCCTTTAGGTGTTTCAGGTAACTACGATAGATTACCTTTTGCACCTTACTTCTTATTTAAAGATTTAATTACTATATTCATCTTTATGATAATATTAAGTATATTTGTATTCTTTATGCCTAATGTTTTAGGTGATAGTGAGAACTATGTTATGGCTAATCCTATGCAAACTCCACCTGCTATAGTACCTGAATGGTATCTTTTACCTTTCTATGCTATATTAAGATCTATACCTAATAAATTATTAGGTGTTATAGCTATGTTTAGTGCTATATTAATATTATTAGCTATGCCCTTTACTGATTTAAGTAGAAGTAGAGGTATACAATTTAGACCTTTAAGTAAAATAGCATTCTATGTATTCTTAGGTAATTTCTTAATTTTAATGCAATTAGGTGCAAAACACGTAGAATCACCATTTATAGAGTTTGGACAAATAAGTACAGTTATTTATTTTGCTCACTTCTTAATAATAGTGCCAGTGGTTAGTTTAATAGAAAATAGTTTAATTGATTTAAATATTAAGTCAAAAAACTAGTAGTAAATATAAAACTATGAATAGTAGTAAATATAAAACTATAAATAGTATTTTTCTATAAAACTATAAATAGTATTTTTCTATAAAACTATAAATAGTATTAGACTATAATAGCAATGGCAATGGCATAATTAATTATTATATATTAAGCCATTTAATTACAGAATCGATCTAAATTACATACCCTCGACTTTAATTTAGAGTAAAAACCAAAATAGACTTAAAAAAAGCAAACAACCTGGGTCTATAATGTGATTTATATTACAATTATTTTGTGTCTTATATAAAACACACATAAGATATGGAAGCGTGTGCTCAGTGTTCTATGATAAATATATGGCTGCTTGTATACAAATAGGGAATCCTTGAGACTTATATAACGGAGTTTTATATTGTGTATCATTTAACTCTACTGTTATTTATTTTATGTGTATTACAATTATTATAACATTGTCAATTCTTATTTTATATATGAAAGGTGGTGCTATACCAGGTACCGGTAGTGCCAACACTATACCGGGTTCTTCGTATATACCTCCCACTTATTATGGTGAAACTTCATCAATTAATAAAATGCCGGGTAGAATTAATCTAGATAGTAAATGATTAGGCTACCACCCTGGTGTATCGGGTTCTAAAGTAGGACAAGTAGAACCCCTTGAACCCCGTGTAAAAGCATCCGGGCCTAGGTCTACTCTACCACCAACTAATAAATATCTGTTATAAAATATGTAAAACTAGTTATTATTTTAGCCAAATATGATATTATAGATATTTTTTTTAGTACTTTTTTTTATAACACTATAGGTAAAAGTAAATCTCTTTTTTATAAAAAAAGACAGAGGGAGTAGGATAAAATTATTATAAACTTATATATAGCCCTCGCTCAAAAAACTAACAATATCAATAATATCATTTAGTATACGGTAAATATTTTTTCGCCTTGCAGTACTTACTTATTCTGCTTACTTCCTTGCTTGCAAAACAGAATAAGGGCTGCCTTGACATAGTCATGGCAAGCCACTGCATAAGGAATAACTTTTTATTTAGGCAATTAATAAATTAGGCTACATTAGTAATGGTATATGTTAATAAAATAAAATTGATTAAAAAAGCTATTTAATAATCGGATCGATCTAAATTACATATCCTCGATTTTTATTTAGAGTAAAAGCCAAAATATACTTAAAAAAAAACAAACAACCTGAGTTGGTAACAAATCTATATTACAATTTATTTGTGTCTTGTGTGTGTCTTATATAAGATACAGGACGTATATCCAGTGTTTTGAAGCAGCTACCTGCCTGCTTCCCATCAACATACTATGCCTTTTAATGGTTATAGCTTAAATGAGCAATCTGAAGAGACTAATAGGTCTAGTATTTCTGTTCTAACTTCATCAATATCTTTATGAACAGAAAGATGATTCCTATCTTCAAATGCGAAGGATATAGGTACTCTATATCTAATATTTGCTTTATTCTCTGGATTACTAGGTACAGCTTTTTCTGTTTTAATAAGATTAGAGTTAAGTGGACCTGGTGTTCAATATATTGCAGATAATCAACTATATAATAGTATCATTACAGCTCATGCTATATTAATGATATTCTTTATGGTTATGCCTGCCTTAATTGGAGGTTTTGGTAATTTTTTATTACCTTTATTAGTTGGAGGTCCAGATATGGCATTCCCTAGATTAAACAACATAAGTTTCTGACTATTACCACCTAGTTTATTATTATTCTTATTTGCTAGTGGTATAGAAAACGGAGCAGGTACTGGGTGAACTTTATACCCACCATTAAGTGGGGTACAAAGTCACAGTGGACCCAGTGTTGATCTAGCCATATTTGGACTTCATTTATCCGGTATAAGTAGTTTATTAGGTGCAATTAACTTCATTACTACTATATTAAATATGAGAAGTCCTGGTATAAGACTACACAAGTTAGCTTTATTTGGATGAGCTGTGGTAGTTACAGCAGTATTATTATTATTATCATTACCAGTGTTGGCCGGAGGGATAACTATGGTTTTAACTGATAGAAATTTTAATACATCATTCTTTGAAGCAGCAGGTGGTGGTGACCCTATTTTATACCAACATCTTTTCTGATTCTTTGGACATCCAGAGGTCTATATTTTAATTATACCTGGATTCGGTATAATAAGTACCACAATATCTGCTAGCTCAAACAAAAGTGTGTTCGGATATTTAGGTATGGTTTATGCTATGATGTCTATTGGTGTATTAGGGTTTGTAGTTTGAAGTCATCACATTAAAAATTGAATATAGGCCATTCATTTATGTGTGTTAGAGAGCCAAACTCCGGGGAAGCCCTAAAGCTCTAGTAACCAAAGTTATTTCGGAAACAAAATAACCGGCTTGATTAATGACTCAAGGTAAGGTAATATCACTAGAGATAGACGAAAGAAAAATGGGTGATCGCGGATCTAAATCAGACATTAAAGTGTAATATTGTGTCTGTAAAAGAGCAACGAGTAGATGGTT
>Ga0302173_10001868_pt1 | contig 10374 bp, 7 predicted proteins | sample I_Fen_N3_1_FD_198785 | JGI IMG/M metagenome (GOLD analysis project Ga0302173, IMG submission 198785) | Peat permafrost microbial communities from Stordalen Mire near Abisko, Sweden - I_Fen_N3_1 | ecosystem: Environmental > Terrestrial > Soil > Wetlands > Permafrost | place: Sweden: Abisko... | reverse complement strand
CGATACCAATTTCCATGAAAGGTTTCTCCCAATCTGTAAAAATCCCATGGCCCCGGGGATACCTGATTGAAAAGGGGAAATTATTTTTCTCAAGCTGAGCGGTATACATAAGATTCCTGAGTTCTATTTCATCCATAGGAGCAGAGACCACCATATTCGGTATGCTTCGCATAAATGCCATATCAAAAAAACCATGGTGTGTGGCACCATCAGCACCCACAAGGCCACCCCTGTCAATGCAAAATACCACATGCAGTTTCTGTAAAGCTACATCATGTATAATCTGGTCGTATGCCCGCTGAATAAATGAGGAATAGATATTGCAGAAAGGAATCATCCCCTGCGTGGCAAGACCCGCTGAAAATGTTACTGCATGTTGTTCTGCAATACCAACATCAAAGGTCCTCTCAGGCATCTCCTTCATCATTATATTGAGAGAGCAGCCTGTTGGCATTGCAGGTGTAATACCAATTATCTTTTCATTGAGCCTGGCCAGCTCTAATATTGTTCTACCAAACACTTCCTGGTATGGCAGTGGTGAATCTGCAACCAGTGTCTTGATTATTTCACCTGTCTTCTTGTTGAACCGGCCCGGTGCATGAAATGCTGTCTGGTCCTCTTCAGCCTTTTTGAACCCTTTTCCCTTAATGGTGATACAATGAAGCAGTTTAGGTCCGGGTATTCTTTTAAGATCCTCAAGAACCCTTGTAAGATGCAGAACATCATGCCCGTCAATCGGACCGAAATACCTGAAATTAAGTCCTTCAAAAAGGTTGCTCCTGTCAAGTATTGTGCTTTTTGCCCCTGCTTCGAGCTGTGCTGCCAGATTCTGGGCATTCGGTCCCAGTTTTCCAAATATTCCGAGCATTTTCCAAACCTTGTCCTTGAACCTGTTATAGGTTTTGCTGGTAGTTATATCAAGCAGATACTCCTTGAGTGCACCAACATTGGCGTCGATTGCTATATTGTTATCGTTAAGGATCACAAGAATATCTGACTTTCCTATGCCTGCATTGTTAAGACCTTCGAAGGCCTGTCCGGCTGTCATTGCTCCATCACCGATAACTGCCACGACATGCCTGTTCTCTCCTTTAGCGCTGGCAGCGACCGCCATACCCAGAGCAGCAGAGATTGATGTGGAGGAGTGCCCAGTGCCAAATGCATCATATTCACTCTCAGCAATCTTTGGAAACCCGCTGATACCCTTATACTTTCTGTTAGTGGAAAAAATTTCACGGCGACCGGTAAGGATTTTGTGCCCGTAGGCCTGATGTCCTACATCCCAGATAATTTTATCATAAGGAGTATTAAAGACATAATGAAGTGCAACAGTCAGCTCTACAACCCCCAGGCTTGCGCCGAAGTGACCGGGGTTATTGCATACAATATCAATAATGTACTGACGGAGTTCCGAACTTACCTGGGCAAGATCTTCAGGGTCAAGTTTCCTGAGATCTTCAGGAGTATAAATTTTAGAGAGCAAATTCTCTGCGCGGTCCATTAAGATTTGATTAAAAAAATGACCTGCAAATATAACAATTATTATTCCTGTGTGTTTGCTGAAGCATCCCCCGGATTTTCTTATTTTTGTTTTGGAATTAAATAGGTAACTAATTTTTTATTAAAGACGGTGTCATAAATAAAATCAAATTGAGATTATGAACAAATCAATTCTTTACTTCCTGGGTTTCTTTGTTTTAGCGGTTTATTCAGTTTCATGTGTTTCCGGTAAAAAGTTTAGTAGTTTGCAGGATACCAGTAAACATTTTATGAATGAAAGGGATGCTTTCAAGACCGATAATATAGGCCTTGAAATGAAAAACAAAGAGCTTGAAGCAAAGCTTGCTTCGCTTCAGAAGCAGGTGGCCAGCTCCGGGAAGGATATTGCTGCGGCTCAGAATGAGCGCGACAAAGCTGTAGAGGATTATAACAGAATTTCTTCAAAGTATACGGAGTTACAGAATGCCCAGGAGGACCTTATAAAAGGGAATGTAAAAGAGACTCAAAAGTTACTGGCCCAGCTTGAGGAGGCACAGGCAAATCTCCAAAAGAAAGAAGATCTTCTTCGTCAGCTTGAACAGAATCTTGACACCAAAAAAACATCTCTCGATGAACTCACTTTTGAGCTTGAAAAACGTAATGCAAAATTAGCTGAACTTCAAAAGATCCTGGATGCTCAGAAAAAAATTGTTCAGGATCTCAAAAATAAAGTATCTGAAGCACTCCTTGGGTTTGAGAATAATGGACTGACAGTGACAATGAAGAATGGCAAGGTCTATGTTTCACTCGATGAAAAGCTGTTATTTAAATCTGCCAGTTGGGACATTGATGCAAACGGCAAAAATGCTCTGAAAAAACTGGCCGGCGTACTCGAAAAAAATCCGGACATTCAGGTCACTATTGAAGGACACACGGATAACGTACCTTATAACCCCGGAAACAGCCAGCTGAAGGATAACTGGGATCTGAGCGTTAAAAGATCTACTACTGTCATAAGAGTTCTGCTGGAAGGATCAAGGATTGATGCAAAAAGACTGACAGCTGCCGGCAGGAGTCAATACTCGCCAGTAGATGATCGAAATACTGATGACGCCCGGCAGAAAAATAGAAGAACGGAGATCGTTCTTACTCCCGATCTGACGGAGCTTTATAATCTGATAAATAAGTATTGAGATTTAGTAATTCGGATTTCGGATTTTTGATTGCGGAATTATTTTTGATAAAAATTTCAGTATACATCTAAATTATCCAAATGACAAAAGATGAACTTAAGAATCGAACAAAAAAGTTCGCTCTGGAGATCATTAAGCTAGTTGATAAGTTGCCGAATACAACAGCCGGACGTACTATAGGAAATCAGATAATCCGATCAGGTACTTCAGTTGCTTCCAATTATCGGGCTGCATGCAGAGGAAGGAGCAATGCTGATTTTATTTCAAAAATTACAATTGTTGAAGAAGAAAGTGATGAAACATTATTCTGGCTCGAAATGATTGTAGAATCAAATTTGCTGCCAATGGAAATGGTTTTAGCATTACTGAAAGAAGCAGACGAACTAACTGCAATATTTACATCTTCAGGAAAGACAGCAAAGCAAAATCATTAGGATTGAGGATTTTTGATTTTGGATTTCGGATTTTTTTCAATCCACAATCCTCAATCTCAAATCCGCAATTCTTCCTAATCCGAAATCTCCAATCCGAAATCCGAAATTACTTTGAGAATTCCTGCAATTTCACATTCATATTCTTGAGAGCCTGAAGTAAGTTATCCTCAGGTCTCAGGAAATCCTGATTTCCCCAGAATAAAGGGTCGTATTTCGAAATTGTCTTCGAAAAAATAGAATGGATAGGAGCAAGTTCTTCGCGGTCAAACCGTGAGACATTATTAAGTTCTGTTTCCGTTATGGCTAACTCAAAAAATACTTTAAACTGGGTATGAAAAAGCCTTTTCTTCTGATTCGAGGTAAATAAAAGATCACCTCTGACATGATTTAGAAAATATCTGTTTTTCATTTTACGGTAACTCACTGAATATTTCACAGAAACCGGCCAGGTATCGAAGCCGCGTGAGGAGGCTGTGATAAATGAATTTTTCATTTTATGAATCAGTCTGGGATTGATTTCAAATTCCGCATTCAGCATGCCGTAATCTGTTGTGTTGATATATATAACCCCTTTAAAAAGTGGCAGTTCAACAGTATCCCGCTGTTCAAACTCAATTACATATGCTGTTTCCTCATCATAGGTTACAATATCTGTAAGTCTGTATACATAATCATTCATTCCTGCCCTGGGGAGGAAATCAAATATGGTCTTTGCCCCATCTAGTTCAAGACATGTGCTTAAACCGGCTTTTAATCGAACAGCGAGAGTGTCACTTCGGTCAATATTTTCAATTTTCCTGCTTTTATAGACTTTAATCTGGTCTCCAAAAAAGGTTCCTGAGTAGGCACTTTTATATATCTGCAGAACAGCTTCTGAATAGGTCTGAAGTTCTGATTTTTTCATAACCCCTTCCCTGTAAAAGCCAGTCATTAATGCCGGTGTGTCGCCATAGTTATGAGGAATTGCCTTAAATGCATGGGATATGATCTCCTGTGGATTCTGATTTTTAATAATGATTTCGGAAATGGAGATGAATTCTTTCTTCATCAAAATTGTAAGGTTATTTCCAAAGGCTTTTTTAACGGGGATCTCTCTGCCCAGATATCCAAGGTATGATATGGATAGAGTATCATTGACCAGCTCGGGTGTGATTTTTAGTCCAAAATCACCGTTATTGTTAGAAACAGTACCTTTCCCCCTGTTTTTCAATGCAATGGTGGCAAACGGAAGCGGTTCGGATGTCTCATCATCAAGGATCTTGCCCGTAATATATTTTATTTTAAAAATATCTGAAGAATCTGTTGTCAGAGGTTGTATTCGTTCGGCATGCGAAATGATAATGTATTTGTCAATTACTGAAAATACCAGGGAATCGTTTTTCAGGATGCTGTCCAGGACAACACCTAGCTTAGTGTTTTTAAAAGCCAACACTGTCTTCTTGTCCTGATCAATCAGCCGGCTGTCATAAGTGAAGTTGTAACCTGTCTGACGGGTGATCATTTCGAGTGCATTACCCGTTTTGATTGTTCCTGCACTGAAGGTAAACGTTGAATCAAGAATACTCTTCTGGCAATCCGCTTTTTGCGGAAAGATCATTAAAAGAAGAAATGCAATGGCCAGGGACTTTAATAATATATTGCCATTGGAAGATGACATTTTTCAGAAATGAGTTATCTTTTAGTAAGATGATAAACATTGTCATCTTTTGTATAACTCAGGTTAAAGCTAGTACAAATTAAACGAATTATTGTTTCCTTTGGCAGATTATCAATAGGTGAGTGCCATGGATTTTCGAGAATATCCGGATTATCTGCAACAATATCCAAATTATAGACTCTTTTAAGGTCTTTGAAAACCACACTTAATTTCTGACCACTATAATCGAGGTATCCGGTCTTCCACGATAAATAGTTCTTATTGGTATTCAATGATTTGGCCGAAGTTTTTGAATTCATAGTTCCAACATAACCCGGATCGAGCTGAATTGCCTGTGTTCCGGTATTATCGAAAACAAGGACTTTACCTGTTTTAACAAAGACCTCAACATCGGATTCTGTGTTATTTGTAATAACGTTGAAGGATGTTCCTACAACTTTCACTCTCGCTTTCCCTGCATCAATAATAAATGGTTTTGATACATCGGGGGCTATTTCAAAATAAGCTTCCCCAGTCAGTTTTACATCTCTTCTGTGTTCTCCAAAATTCTTCTTATAGCTGAATCTGGAATTCCGGTTAAGAAAAATATTGCTTCCATCAGGTAAAGAAATCTTAATATTCTTCTCATCATTTCCTGCAATAATGGTAATATTCTTACTGAATTTCCCGGAATTATTCATGTAAACAGCTGCAGTACAGAGACTAATCAATATAAGAACGCTGGCTGCAATTCTGAAAAGTGTGGTCCTCATAAAGCTGATCCTGGCGGGGCTTTCACTTATTTTGAGACCGTTCTCCAGCAACCTTGAATGAACTTTATTCCAGGCTTTATCAACATCTATTTCCTCCTGACTATTCATATTCTTCAATTCTTTCCATATTTTCCCTGAATTATTCGGATCTGCAGCCGTAAACTGGTCAATAAGATCCTTTCGTTCCCCCATTTCATCTGAAAGGATTGAAGCGAGTTCCTCCCATTCCTTTTCAGTGAATTTTTCTTTATTTTTCATCTCTTTCATTATTGTGCTAGTTCTTTTCTGAATTCTTTCAATGCCCTGCCCATATTTGCTTCGACTGTTTTGACCGAGACTGACAGCTTTTCAGCTATCTCGTTATATTTAAGTCCTTCAAACCTGCTCATTTTAAATATCATTCCGCATCTCTCTGGGAGTCTTTCCAGTATCCTGGCCACTTTCTCCTGAAGCTCTTTGTAATTCAGGATGTCTGAAGGGTTCTCGGGACTTTCTGACTGGCTCAGGGACATCTCCTCAGCATGGCGTTCGACAACTTTGTTATGTTCAATATAGTGAAGACATCTGTTGTGAACTGATCTGAAGAGATAACCATTTAAAGAACTCTCAATATTTAATTTTCCCCTATCCTGCCAGAGTCTGAAAAACAAATCCTGAACTATTTCTTCTGCAGTGTCATTATCTTTTATCAGAGTTTTGGCGTATCGTACCAGGGAAACATAGGAGGATCTGAAAAGCGACTCAAACTGTCCTACATCGCCATTTCTGATCCTCCTTATTATCTCAGTATCCCTGATCATCTGTCTGATCTTATTTGGTTCCTTCCCTGTCGCTGAATTTCAGCTTTCTGCTTAGTCTCCGTATTGCTGTTTCAATACTCTGATCTGGTTCTATCACGTTATAATCTCCCCAGAATTCCTTATCAGTAAATGCTGTAACCTTGTCGGAGAAGACGTCATTATATTTTATCTTATCTTTTCCCGGGATCTTAATAACATCCTGGTCTGTACGATCAGTTACTGCAATTTCTGACATGGTAGTATAATAAGTGTTGAATAGTTTTTTAGCCCAGCTTACTTTAAATTTAACTTCAGCTCTTGAGTAGGTAAAGTGCCATTTCCCTCCCTGCTGACGATATTTTGTTCTATAGCTTGCAATTTCAGGAATTACTTTCATTCCAAAAGGTTTTTTCTTGATAAATATAGATTGTGCAGCCTCTTTATTTGAAAGATTGAATCCAAATTCTGCTTCTGATATAGCATAGGAGTCCATTTCAATATACAGACTACCCATAAATAGCGGAGTCTCTACCGATGGTTTTTGTATGAATTCAATCACATAATTAGGTTTACCGTCTATTTCAACGACACCAGTCAGAGAATAGTTGTAATTCTGCATCGCTTCCATTGTAAGAACTGATTCAGAGTTCTTTGCAAGGTCAAGTTCAAGAACGCTTACAGGGCCGCCTTGCAGCTTGAAGAGAACTGTGTCCATTTTTTCTACGTCAGTGCCCTTTCTTCCTTTATAGATTTTGGAGCCATCAAAACGCAGATCGGTATTATATGGGGCTTTGAATATTTCAACAACAGCTTCACCAATAGAGCAATAAGTACGATTCTTTCTGATGGTTTCCCTGTAGAAGGCTGTCATCAGGTTTGGAACAGATTCGTAATTCTTGCCAATATTATTTATAGCTTTCTCAACAACACTAACCGGATCAAGAGGCTTTACTATAATCTCCTTGATAGGTATGGGGGCTGCTTCAAGAGCAATTATGTTTTTCGACCCATTCTCTTTAAGTTCACTAAGCGGTATAGTCTTATTTTTATAACCAACAAATGAAATCTCAATACTCTTAGAATTTGAAAGGTCTCCAACTTTAAGGGTGAATTCTCCGTCAATGTTAGTTACAATTGCAACATTGGATTCTTTTACGGCTACTGTAGCAAAAACAAGAGGAGCTCTGCTCTCAGCATCAATTACCCTTCCTTTTATGGTTATTAGATTCTGCTGGTTGTTCTTCGTTTTATCAGTATGAGTACCTGCAGATGCAGCCTGGGCTATAAAGGCCAGCAGTAATATTGCTGCAATTACCGAAATTTGTCTAAACGTTTTCATGGCTTTGATTTATTAAGTTAAAATTTGAGTTCGTTTTTTTTGAATACTGTATTCTTTCCATTTCAAACCTAAGACCAGTAAGTAGATTGCATACCCTATTATTTAATGATAAATTATTTTGACTTGAATCAGGAATATTGAGCGTAAAATTGATTTTCAAGCGATATAGGCTGTCATGTTTATGATTACCATTAGTCATTTTATTTTAATATCTTACTTCCCGATATAAGATTATCAATGATTGAATCCTTAATTAAACCTGTTAATCTGCTTGCATCGGGATACTCTTATCTTAAAAGCTCTGTTTGGCAAGTGACAGGAATAAAAGGTATGCCGGTTTCCGTAAGTGCTGAGCTGACTAATAATTGCAATCTCAGTTGCCCTCATTGTTGTTCCGGATCGGGACGAATGCTCAGAAAGAGAGGATTTATGGATATTGACCTTTTTAAAAAGATTATGAAAGAACTCAGTCCGTATCTGTATAATGTAAATCTTTATTTTCAGGGAGAACCTATGTTGCATCCTTTGTTTTTTTCTTTTATTGCCAATTGTCTGAAAACTAATTCAGTTGTTTCTACAAATGGTCATTATTTATCGGAGGAGAATTCAGACAGGATAGTCAGGTCGGGATTAAGCAAGTTGATAATATCAGTTGACGGAGTTGATCAGGAAACTTATTCAGTCTACCGGGTTAATGGAAATCTGAACACAGTAAAAGAGGGGCTTAAGAATTTAAAGGATGCAAAAGAAAGATATAAATCATCCCTCAAGACTGAGATACAGTTCCTGGTGAACAGGTTTAATGAAAATCAGATCCCTCAGATAAAAGAGTTGGCTAAAAGTGTTCACGCTAACTTGAGCCTGAAATCAATGCAGATTACAGATAAGTCTGATATTGGTTCCTGGCTGCCCGCAGACAACAGGTTTAAAAGATACGAAATTAAGGATGGTTCATACGTGTTAAAAAGTTCCATGTCTGACAGATGTGCCCGGCTCTGGTTTAATCCGGTTATTACCTGGGATGGGAAAGTCCTTCCCTGCTGCTTTGACAAAAATGCGGAATACATTATGGGTGATATAAATCAGGACTCTTTCAGAGAAATCTGGGACGGTCCAAAATACAGAGTATTCAGAAAAAGTATTCTCACAGGCAGGCATACTGTAGAAATCTGCAGAAACTGTACCTCCGGTCTTACTGGAATAAAATATTGATATAAGGGAATTGATATCTTTATATATCTTTAATTATCAACGGTATGAAGGCAATTAAAACCATCCTGATTTCTTTGCTTATTCTTGTAATAATTGTGTCCATTGTCGGAGCATCTATAATTTTCAGAATTAAGCACGAGGCCATCCCTCAGTATAAAGGTAATCTTGTAGTGCCAGGACTTGGATCAGATGTTACTGTATACAGGGATGAACGCGGAATGCCTCATATATACGCAACAAATGACCATGATCTGTACTTTTCAGTCGGTTATGTAACTGCCCAGGAAAGACTCTGGTTTATGGATCTTATCCGGCGTGCAACCACTGGCAGGTTATCAGAGGTTCTTGGAGATAAACTGGTTGAGACTGACAAATTTTCAAGATGTCTTAAGATGACTGAAAAGTCAAAAATGTTACTGAGCAGGGAAGATCCTGTAACTTTGTCTTATATGCAGGCATATGCAGATGGGGTGAATGCTTACATTACAACTGCAGGGAAAAAACTACCCCCTGAATTTAAAATACTTGGGTACAAACCTGCCCCCTGGAAGCTGGAAGATATTGCCGACATCATTGGCTATATGGGTTGGGATCTTGCTAAATATAATCTGACTTCTGACCTCTTCTACTACAGGCTATCGCAAAAGGTAGGTGCTGAAAAGGCTGCCCAGCTGATCCCGGACTGGAATGCGGTAAATTCATTAGTGTTCCCCGATTTTAAGCTGAATGATACTTTACTGAAAGAAGCCGGGAGATTTATCTCTTCATTGGATAAACTCGAAGAAATGGGAATTGCGTCATTTTCAGGAAGCAATAACTGGGCTGTATCCGGCAAAAGATCAGAAACCGGGAAACCTTTACTCTCAAATGACATGCACCTGAGTTTTGGTTCGCCAGGCATATGGATTCAAATGCACGAGGTTATTCCTGGTAAATTAAATGTTACAGGTGTTGTTATCCCCGGAGAACCATTTGTTGTAGCCGGACATAATGATAAAATTGCTTGGGGTGAGACCAACCTTATGGTTGATGATATCGATCTGTTTGCAGAAACGATCAATCCTGAAAAAAATGACCAGTATTATTTTAATGGTGAGTGGAAAGACATGGTTGTCAATAAGGAAATAATTAATATAAGGGGCGGCAGGCAGGATTCGATAATTATTAAATACACACACAGGGGACCAATAATCTCAGGATTCAGAAGTATTCAGGACAAATCTCTGAGTATGCGATGGTCAGGGTTCGATTACAGCGATGAACTAAGGTCTGTATCATTGCTTAACAGGGCTGGGGGATGGGATGAGTTTCGTGATGCAATAAGAACATTCAGGTCAGCCAGCCAGAACTTTGTTTATGCTGATGTTGAAGGTAATATAGGGCTGAATACGGGTGGCGGGATCCCAATCAGAAAAGGGAACGGAAGTATAATAAGAAATGGTGAAACCCCTGAATATGACTGGAGTGGATATGTTCCGTTTGAACTTCTGCCGACATCCTTTAATCCTGAAAATGGATATGTGTCTTCT
>Ga0302173_10001858_pt1 | contig 10394 bp, 7 predicted proteins | sample I_Fen_N3_1_FD_198785 | JGI IMG/M metagenome (GOLD analysis project Ga0302173, IMG submission 198785) | Peat permafrost microbial communities from Stordalen Mire near Abisko, Sweden - I_Fen_N3_1 | ecosystem: Environmental > Terrestrial > Soil > Wetlands > Permafrost | place: Sweden: Abisko... | reverse complement strand
AATTGAAGTTTGCTTCCATAGCCAGTGAACGGAAGAATACTTTACGGATAACATTTTTTGAAATCAAAGACTTATGTTCACTCCCCGGATCATCAGAAGAATCTTCAAAAACACTTTCTCCCAACGATTCACTCTTATGTGTTATTCCGGTAATTATGACGGCGATTATAATACCAAGTCCGCCAATAGCGATCATTGGGAGTTTCAGAAAGCTCGCCAGGATGAATCCAAGAAAAAAGTATACAGCAACCCTTTGATTAAACATAAGGTTCATCAACAGAGCAAAACCTACAGCAGGAAGCATATTCCCGGCTACCTGCAATCCCGATTGAACCCATGCCGGTATGGTATCCAGAAAGGATTTCATTATATCGGCTCCCAGTTGCAGTGCAAGGAACGAAATGAGACCCATCAACAACGGTTTAAGCAAGCCTGATGCGATATGCAAACGTTCAATTTTTTTATAGTCAGCTTCCTGTGCATACCTGTTAAATCGAGCGTTAAACATTGGCCGTAAAACAAAAAGCCCGCTGATAACCATCTCAGCCAGGATTGAAATCGGGACCGCAATTGCAAGAGCAATAGCTGCACCTTTTCCTGAAATTATTGCAAAAGCGGTACCTAATACACCACCTGTAATGACATCTGGGGGAATTGCTGCCCCTACCTTGATATTGCCCATAAATATTAGTTCCAGAGTGGCTCCTATAATAATTCCCTGGGTCAAGTCTCCAAGTACAAGACCGACCAATGGTCCCAATACCAGAGGTCTGCTAAGCAGAGAGGCGCCCAGGAAATCTTCCATGTGGCCAAACATTACAATCAACGTTATCAGGAGATATGATACTAACACTTTTATTTCCTCCGTCTTATATTAAATTCTTCACAAATAGTTTCTTATCAGTAGGCACCTGTCTTATCTCAAGCTCAAGGCCCTTATCAATCATAAGTTTAATAACAGGGATATCATCGTCGGTAATTGCTATGGCTTTCGAAATAAGCCTGGAACCTTCTCTGGTCCTGATCCCCCCAAAATTGACCGATTGAATTTCTGAAACTCCATTAGTAATAATAAGGGCGTCATTTATGCAATTAATTAGTACGAGTATTTTTGAATTCTTGTTTTTAAGATAATTTAAGAATACAATGGAATCAGCCAAAGTCATGATTGCAAGTTTAACCATTGGAGGTTTGGCCAGTCCCATTGCCATTTTCTGGAATTCGTCCTTCGCAATTTTATCATTGGCAACAACAAGACAATCGATTCCCAGGGATGAAACCCATGTAAACGCTACTTGTCCGTGAACCAATCTGTCATCAATCCGGGTCAGTTTAATCATTCAACCTTATTTATTTGTTGTTATAAGTTTATTAACGAACACAATCTGATTCCTCGCATTATTAATTCCGGTTTCGATAACTTCCAGGACAGGAGATGAAGGATCTGCAAGCAATACTTCAAGCAAAAGCGGGAGGTTAAACCCGGAAATGATATATACATTTTCTTTCAGCGCATATTGGAGGATCTGATTTGTTACACTTCCTCCCATAAGATCAGTGAAGACAATCAGTTCATCCTCATTATTAATATGTTCCAGTACAGAATCAATTTCTTCTTTAAGAGATTTATTCTCACCGACATATGCCTGAATAAGAAAGACATTTTCCAGTGATCCCATAATAATTTCCAATGAAGATTGTATCCCTTCTGGAAGCGTTCCATGGGCTGCAATCAGGAATTTTCGCATAGGTAATTCAGTTTAAATATAGAAAACGGGTATTTTTTCAACAATCAGATAATTAACAATGGATTTGCATTTCAGAAAACTCCTCAGCTTTTGAGGGCTATCTGAGACAAAAAATCTTTCCGAAATTAATAATAAATATTCAGACTGGATTTAAAATCCGGTTGGTTTAAAAAATAACTTATATTTTATGATTTTGGACTCTTTATCGAACCAGTAAAAGTTTTCTTTAGCTTTTGAATATAGATTAGTTCTCTATCGAGCGTTGGGCCAACTCCTGGCACAACTCGCTTAAATGGCGATATGGTTGGGTGCTGGCAGTAATTCTATCCCGGAATGGTCAGTCCTGATTTTAAGGATCAGGCAGCGAATCGACATATTCTGTGCATCGTGAGTAGTATGACCCCCTTTATCCTGATCGGTTATGAAAAGCGAGCCATCAGGTAATTCCATTGCTTTGGCATATCCATAACAGTTGCTTACGAGAAAACCATAATTTTTTGCCGGGGCTATCCATGTGTGGCCTCCGTCGGTACTGAAGATTACTCTTAATCCTGCGTGATCAGGTTCATAGGAGCCATGAAGACAAACCAGAGTGCCATCGTGCAGAACATAAAGACTCGGCGCGTACAGTCTCATGCCAAAATTTACAGGTTCTGTCCAGGTGTGACCCTGATCACCCGACCAACTTATGTAACCCTCAGGGCGGGCAATCATTACCCATTGACCGTCAGACAAAACAGCGGTATTTGCTTCGTCGAGATTATGTTCTTCTGAGAGGATGCGACTCTTCTCAGTATCCATCTCTTTGCTTATGGTAACCTCCTGCAGTTTATTTCCTGCCTTTATCGTAGAAAGGAGCTGCCATGTTGCTCCTCTATCCGTGCCTTTGAAAACAGCAACCTGAGTCGGACCACCATTCTCCGGAGTGCCGTCTATTGTTAGAAGTACAGAACCATCATTAAGAAGAACCATTGGTCCATTGGTCTCATCACTCACAAATGGAGAGGGGAGTCTGATGAGTCCATTGTCCCAGGTTTTGCCATTGTCAAAAGACCTGATAATTGCAGTTCTGCAATTTAGGGCCGGATTATTCTTCTGATCAGCATTATCAACTCCAGGGTAGGTAAACACTGTACAAAGCAGAGTTCCATCGGGTAACTCAATAAATGACGGATGACGATCATCATCAGGCGTGTCGAGTATTGTTACAGGCTTGCTCCACGTCTTACCTTTGTCAGTAGAACGAATGATCATTGCACGACCTCCTGTGGGTGCAACAATATCAGCAGGCAACCCCAGTTTAAGATAAGTTACGAGGTTCTCAGATGAATAACGAAGTGGTGTTGGTGCAGAAGCATGCCAGTAACCGGCACTGAAGCCGACCAGCCAATCACCACTTCTGAGACGCATGGGTGAAACCCATCCCACAAAACCACTGTAACCTGGAAACGGATCGGGCTGGTTGATGTCCGGTCCGACAAGTGTCGCTATGCAATCCTCAGGTTTCAATCGTGATTCACCACCATTCACAATATTCACTTTCGGAGGTGATGGTTTATCCGGTTTTTGCAATAACACTTCATTATCGGCGCCATTATCTCTTGATAAAAGGATTGTACCTGTGATGGAAGCTCCATAAAACATAAGTATTGCGAAACTTATTCCGATGGATGAGGAGGAATGAGTCATAGTTTATTGGTTTAAAAAGACATATACTTTGAATAAAGCCAATCGACTGTGTTCTAAAGATACAGTTATAAAAATACAATTTTATAATATAAGAGTCGGGTCCCCCGAATAAAAAACCTATGGATTGGCGACTAACTCATGCACTTCAGGACTGTGGAAAGATGGACGGGAGAACTTTGACCCGATTAAGCTGTATTCGATTACGTTCCTTCAGATGACAAAACAAAAAGCTTTCAGGTGGAATGCGTTCGTAACCGAAAAGAAACGAATTGTGACTTATCATTCCTTTTGATTGTGTATTTTGCATTAAATAAATGAAAAAGGTTATTCTCTTATTAACACAACCAATTATCAAAAGAATATAAATAATGAATAATAAAAAAATAATAATTTCAGGTGCCGGTTGTGCTCTTGCTGATTTTCTCTATACCGACATTTCATTTAACAGCCCTGGATTTAAAAAGTACTTATCAAAAAACCCTGGAGATGGGGGATTAAGTCCGGGGAAACTTGTTTTTACCGAGGAACTTGAAAAATTCTCAGATTGTTCTTACCCCGAAATTAAAAATGATCTTATAGGAAACATACGCTCCAGTTCATTTAATGTAGGAGGGCCTTCAATAGTTTCGCTTATACATGCTTCCCAACTGCTTAACAAAGATGAGTTCGAAGTACGATTCTATGGTATGGCAGGTAAAGATAAGACTTCGCAAAATATTTTTAAAATACTGAGAAACACGCCTCTAAATATTGATAATTATAAAGTTACAAAAAACAGATCCACGCCATTTACGGATGTTCTTTCAGATCCGGATTATGAAAACGGGCACGGTGAGAGGACTTTTATAAATAATATTGGTGCGGCATGGGAGTTTGATCCAGGCCATCTTGATACAGGTTTTTTTAATTCCGAGATAGTTTGTTTTGGAGGGACGGCTCTGGTTCCCAAGTTACATGATGATCTTACAAATGTCCTGAAAAGAGCCAGAAAAAGTAATTGTATTACGCTGGTAAACACGGTTTTTGACTTCAGGAATGAAAAAACTCACCCCGATAAAGCATGGCCCCTTGTAAAAGATGATATAAGCTACGGACTTATAGATATATTGATAATGGATAGGGATGAGGCTCTTAGGATCAGTGGCCAACTCACTTTGGATAACGCTGCTTTCTTTTTTTCAAAGACAGAGGTTTCTTCATTCATAATTACAAATGGTGCGAACAATATCTTTGTTTGGTCTGGAGGTGGCCTCTTTGCAAAACAGGTACTAATTCAATTGCCTGTCTCTAAGAAAGTAACAGATGAGTTAAAAACAAATTCCACACTAAAGGGTGATACAACAGGATGTGGTGATAATTTTGCCGGAGGAATAATTGCGTCACTGGCATGGCAGTTCAAAACCAAAAACAGGGGTCAATTCAATCTGATTGAAACGCTCTCATGGGGAGTTGCATCAGGGGGATTTTCCTGCTTCACAATTGGAGGAACATACCTGGAAAAATCGTCAGGAGAGAAATTTATAAAAGTTCAGGAACTTCAAAAAGCATATCTCAGGCAAATCAGGCCCGGCACTTACTCCGAAAAGCCAAAGAAACTTGTATTATTCGGGGCAGGAAAAATAGGAAGGTCTTTTATCGGACAGCTTTTCAGCAAAGGAGGTTATGAGGTTGTGTTTATTGATGTTGCCAAAAGAATAATTGACGAATTGAATTTACGCCGGAGCTATTCTGTAATTATCAAGTCAGATAAAGGTGAAGAAGTACTGAAAATTGAAAATGTCAGAGGAATACATATTTCTGATGAAAGTGAAGTTATAGAAGAGCTTGCAACAACTGAAATCGCAGCAGTGTCTGTTGGACTTAATGGCTTTGTGACCGTAATTCCCCTGCTGGCAAAAGGATTGCTGGCCCGACAGAAGACAGGCGACAAAAGCCCTCTTGATATTATCATTGCAGAAAATATGCGTAATGCTGAAGAATATTTTTCTGGTGAACTGAAGAAGCACCTGCCTGTAGACTATCGGTTTAATGAGCTGGTAGGCCTTATAGAAACCAGCATTGGTAAAATGGTCCCGATAATGCAACAGAAACATATTGAGGAGGATATCCTTCAGATTTTTGCCGAACCGTATAATACTCTGATCTTAAATAAAAAAGCATTCAGGAATCCTATCCCGGAGATACCTGGTCTGGAACCAAAGGAAAATATGAAAGCCTGGGTTGACCGGAAGCTTTTCATTCACAATCTTGGTCATTCGGCTGCAGCTTATATAGGTTATTTCTACAATCCGGGTTTTGTTTACATCCATGAAGTGCTCGATATTCCGGAGTTGCTTTGTCATGTGAGGATTGCCATGCAGCAGGGTGCTTATATACTATTAAAAAAATATCCGGGAGAATTTACTTTTAATGGTTTATGTGAACACATTGACGATTTGCTTCAGAGATTCCGGAATATATCACTTGGCGACACGATATTCAGAGTGGGCTGCGACCTTAAACGTAAGCTGGGTCCTGAGGACCGTCTTACAGGAGCAATAAAATCTGCTTCTGAATTAAAACTTCCATATGATAAAATTCTTTCGGCATTAATCTGTGGGTGTTATTTCAGGGCAACGGGTGAGGATGGGAAAATGTTACCGGAAGATCAGGAATTTGTAAATCATTATCAAAATGATATAAAGCTGATTTTAACTGATGTATGCGGATTTGATGAAAACCGGGACAGACAATTATTTCTGGAAGCAGTTATAATAAACAAACAGATAAATAAAGTTAAGTGAAAATACAGTAAATGGATTTGATTGGTCATCAGCGTATGCGAGTTGTTTTTTAGGTTTCAGGGTTTGTAAAGTTGATTAGGGTGGAAAGGACCTCTGAATTCTAGACAGAGGTCCTTTTATTTCAGAAATTTCAGTAATTTCAACGTGGAATTTGATACGGATGATACATTGTTAAATTCCGGAATAAATTAAATTTAAATAAAACCTTTGAATGAAAAGGAGTGAAATAAATTCTATCATCAGGAGCGCCAATGCATTTATGTCCGAAAAGCAATTTGTTTTGCCACCCTGGTCCAAATGGGATGTTAAAGACTGGATAAAAAATAAAATTGAATCAGAGGAAATTATCCGGAATATGCTTGGATGGGATATTACCGATTTCGGGTCGGGTGATTTCTATAAGAGAGGGTTATTTTTATTTACTATCCGGAACGGAAAATTTAATGTTGATAAAAAACCATATGCTGAGAAAATCATGATTGTTGAAGAAAACCAGGAAACCCCGATGCATTTTCACTGGGCTAAAATGGAGGACATCATCAATCGGGGAGGCGGTAACCTTGTAATTGAACTCTATAATGCCACATCTGAAAATAAACTCGATACGACAACTGTACATTTTAAAACAGATGGAATTACACGAACAGTCAAAGCAGGTGGAAAAGTAATACTGACGCCGGGAGAAAGTATTTGTCTTGAACCGGGAATGTATCACCGGTTTTACGGTGAAGCCGGAAAAGGTAAAGTCCTTGTTGGTGAAGTGAGCATGGTTAATGATGATTCAAAAGATAATTGTTTTTACGAGACTGTTGGCAGATTTCCTGTTATTGAGGAGGATGAAAAGCCATTGCATCTTCTGGTGTGCGATTACAGCAAGTTCATTTAGAAAAGCCCTCCTTCGCTAACAGTTACGCTACCAGCGTCGCTAATGCTTCATCGGTCAATGAAAGGTTCGCTGTAAAAGAAAGCTTCGGAGGGTGAAGCAGTAGTTAATTTATCTCAAGCTGACGCCAGTCTCCCAATTTGGGAAATTTAGCGTGAGGTTCAGCCTGGTACCAGAAGCAGACCGAAGAGATATCTGATTTTTGTTGCAGAAATCTTCTTCCCGAGTGCCAGCCAAGGTCCTGCATAGTGATCTTCAAATCAGAGTCAAAACGGACAGGATCCATCACATGCCACCTGTAAAGGCCAAAACGTTCCATAACACCATAATGACCATCGCCCCTTATTACCTGCGGCATACCAGCGTAAGGGGTACAGTATTCCGTTACAGAGATCATAGAGTTTCCACAGAGTTGCACAGAGGACTATTGGTAAACTGAATTGTTCTTAGGGATTCTTTTTTCCCGTTTAAAAATTGGATATTGTGTAGGTTTTAATATTAATTACAAATTATTGAACAGCCTGAACATCATTAAAATTATGAAATCAGCGGTGAATAGGCAATTAATATCAATATCTATGAAAACAATAACCTGTTCAGCCATTTTTTATTTCATTTTTATCATCATTGGGACGTCATGCTCTCAAAAGGTACCTCATAGTCATCCAAAAATGAAGGATTATGGACTGAAAGAATATATTTATCTGTCAAAGGACCTGCCGCATTCAGAAAATAAAGAATGGAGGCTTGTATGTCAGATGCCCTACAATTGCCATTTTCAGCCCTGGATACAGGCAGAGGGACCTGCGCGCAAGATAATTAATCTGAATTCCAGCAATCCTCTGGTTCTTACTCTCATAAATACAGAAAAATATACCACAGGGGCAGGTGACCAAAGCTATGAAGCTAAGAATTGGATCAGCGGCGAGGGAGCTATTTATACCATCCCGGCCGGAGTAACAGTGAAAGCCGTAAAATACAGGGAAACAGGTTTTGATACAAAGTTTGCAGGTTCATTTGAATGTAATGACAATGATTATAATATTCTCTGGAAAAAGGGTGCAAGAACGGCTTACATTTGCATGAGAGATTGGTTTTACGACTGTCCCGACAGGGAAAGGACCGGCTTCTGGGGTGATGGAACACCTGAACTGAATCAGTGTTTCTATATATTCGATACTTCATCGCATACATTGTGCAAAGATCTTGTCCTGAGACCGCTTCAAAAGGGTTTTTATCCCGGACAGCAGCTCGAGTTTCTTGGAGAATATGGATTATGGTTTTATTATATGCAAACGGGGGATCTGACATCAGTCAGTTCTGTTTATAATACCACAAAGGAATTTCTTTTGAATACTTATAAATCCGGGAAAAAAAATCAGTGGTTTGATTGGGGCAAAAATATCAAAGATGTCGCTGTAATTGAAAATTGCTTTATGTTCATTGATCTTAAGGCATTGAAAAGGATAGCACTTCTTACCGGGCATCTTTCCGATACAATTATCATTAACTCAAGACTCGACAATATAAAATCTACTTTCAACAAGACATATTGGAAAGGTAGCTATTATATGTCGGATCAGATTTTAACTCCTGATGACAGAGCAAATGCAATGGCTATCAATTCAGGGCTGGCGGAAAGTTCAAAATGGGATGCAATCTATAATAACGTACTTACAAAATATACAAATTCAAGCTGCTTTTTCGATCGGTGGGTATTTGAAGCGCTATGTAAAATTGGTAAAGAAGATTACGCATTGCTCCGGATGTCGAACAGATATAAAACTATGATATCTGCAAGTTTTACAACGTTGTGGGAACACTACGACCGATGGTGGGCATCAGGGAAAAATGCATATGATGATAACTCATCTCTTAACCATGGATGGAATCCCCCGGTTATAATACTTTCAGGGATTATTGCCGGTATCTCTCCTGAAGAGCCGGGTTGGAGTGTATATCATGTATTTCCAAAAGAAGCATTTCTTACTTCCATTAAAACAGTTGTTCCATCCGTAAAGGGAGATATTAAGATGGAAATGAACAAAACAACTACCAGTTATACATTATCTCTTGTGTCACCAATAAACACAATAGCAAGAGTTGGAATACCAAAAAAATCTTTTTCATTAATTAAAAGTATAAAAGTAAATGGTGTTATAATATGGGAGGGCTCATATTCTGGTGGAGTGGAAGGTATTTCCTGGATTGGAGAGGATGCTGACTATATTAAGTTCAACGTGACACCGGGAAACTGGAGTTTTGTTGGGTCTGGAACGCTTACTGTTGACTCATCTAAAAAGATGCCTGTTATTCCTGCCGCAAGCGAGGCACTTGATAAAAAAATGTGGTCCGCTACAGCTTCAGTTAAAGACAGCTCATTTATTTTCACTGATAAGAAAATTCGTCAGGATATTTCGGCTGCAAATGCAATCGACGGTGATCACTGGACCGGATGGAGGGATATGACGAAGAAACAGTACCCGGGACAATGGTTCATGCTTGATATGGGAAGACAGCAAAAAATTGATAGGATAGTCCTTGACTGCACTTGGGCACAATGGGACTCTCCCAATAAATATTCGGTTTCGGTATCAGATGATGCTAAAAACTGGGGAATGCCAATTACGAGTGGATCAGGAGAGGCTGGAATTACCACGATAAACTTTCCGACTCAAAATGCCCGGTATATAAAAATAACTCAGACTGGAAAGGATCCAACCTATAATTGGTCAATTTATGAGATGGATGTTTTCAGAAAAAAATAGAAAATTAAATCGGTTCAAGAACTAAAGAATCTCTTCAAACTCTCATAATAGAATAGATTTAGCCTTAACCGCAAATCTAAGAAAAGTGACAATTTTTTCAAGTCCCGCCTCGCTGGATTGGGGGTAAAAAAGGGATAATGAGAAATCTCATCGAATACGATCTAAGATGTGTAGGGGGATTACCTTCGTTTCACTCATAAGGTCTTTTTATTTTCATCTTACCTCGCCAAGGTAAACCTGGCTCGGTAATCTGAAAATAAAAATCCCCCAGCTTCGCTGAGGGAGTAATTTGTGGTTGCGGAGAGAGGGGGATTCGAACCCCCGGTACCCTTTTGAGGTACACACGCTTTCCAGGCGTGCCAATTAAACCGCTCTTGCATCTCTCCTGATAAATGCTGTATTGCTTAAAAACCGGGGCGAAAATACAAAAATATTTTTACATTACGGTCTTTCATGAGATTTCTCCAGCCAACGAAATATTCAATGACTCAATAACTTTTTCCCTGGAAGAAAATCTGCCTAA
>Ga0302173_10001857_pt1 | contig 10397 bp, 7 predicted proteins | sample I_Fen_N3_1_FD_198785 | JGI IMG/M metagenome (GOLD analysis project Ga0302173, IMG submission 198785) | Peat permafrost microbial communities from Stordalen Mire near Abisko, Sweden - I_Fen_N3_1 | ecosystem: Environmental > Terrestrial > Soil > Wetlands > Permafrost | place: Sweden: Abisko... | reverse complement strand
AAAATTGCAGAAGGTACTCCAGAAGAAATTAAAAATAACCCTAAGGTAATCGAAGCTTATCTTGGAGAGGGGGCTTAAAAATGCTAAAAGTAGATAAAATCAATCTATATTATGGCGTAATTCATGCATTAAAAGATATCTCCCTTGAAGTAAAGCAAGGTGAAATAGTAACCTTAATAGGTGCTAATGGAGCTGGTAAAACTTCAACGCTTAGAGCTATATCAGGATTACAGCCATTAAAATCAGGTACCGTTACTTTTAAGAATTCGGAATTAAATAAAATTCCTGCTAATAAAATAGTTTCTCTAGGTCTTTCACATGTTCCAGAAGGAAGAAGAGTTTTTCCTCAATTATCAGTTTTAGAAAATCTTGAATTAGGTGCTTATTTAAGAAAAGATAAAGCTGGTATAAAACAGGACATGGAAATGGTATTTTCTAAATTTCCAAGATTAAAAGAAAGAATAAAACAACATGCAGGTACACTTTCTGGTGGTGAGCAACAAATGCTTGCAATAGGAAGAGCATTAATGAACAGACCAGAAATGCTTATACTAGATGAACCTTCAATGGGACTTGCGCCTCTTGTTGTTAGAGATATTTTTGATACAATTGTTGAAATCAATAAATCAGGTACAACTATTCTACTAGTTGAACAAAATGCTAATATGGCACTTGCTATTGCACATAGAGCTTATGTTCTTGAAACTGGTAATATAGTTAAATCTGGCGATGCACATATTCTTCTTAATGATGAAAGTATTAAGAGTGCTTATCTTGGAGAATAATATAAAATATTAGATATTAGAAATAAACTAAATAATTTAAATAAAGGTGAACAAATGATTCAAAATCATTTGCTCACCTTTATTTATTATCTATGTATGTAATCTAAATCTTTAAAATAATACTATATTATTTTAAACACAAACTTTATATTAACAATGCTTATTTTATCTTAGTTAAAATATAAAAACCACATTATAGAAACAGTCATAAAATTTGTAATTTTCTGATTATTTTGGTGTATAATATAAATGTACAATAATTTTATTTTTTAATAGAAGGAGATGTTTTTTATGTTACCTTATTTAATCCTTATATATGCTGTTGTAATTATTTCACTCCTTGTAATTTTTTATTTGGTCAAGTACACATTTTCTCAAGATACTGGCACTAGTCAGATGCAAGAAATATCAAATTATATTAAAGAAGGTGCCATGGCATTTATCAAAAGGCAATATAAGACCATATTTGTTTTATCTATTTTTGCCTTATTATTAATTATGTTAAGTAACTACTTAGGGAATTCATCCAAAAATCCTACTATAGCTATATCTATATCACTACATACTGGTATTGCATTCATAACAGGTGCATTCTGCTCTGCTTTATCAGGTTATATTGGTATGTACATGGCAGTTAATTCAAATGTTCGAGCTGCTGCTGGTGCAAAAAAGGGCTTAAATCATGCTCTTCAAATAGCTCTTAAAGGTGGTGCAGTTACTGGACTAGCCGTTACTTCACTATCTCTTTTAGGTGTTGCTTCTCTTTTTCTTATATATGGAGGCGGCTCAGGCAGTGATACCATTATAAAAGAGGCACCCTCTCTTTTAGTTGGTTTTGGTTTTGGAGCATCTTTTGTTGCACTTTTTGCACAACTCGGTGGAGGTATATACACAAAAGCTGCTGATGTTGGTGCTGATCTTGTAGGAAAAGTTGAAGCAGGAATTCCAGAAGATGATCCTAGAAATCCTGCTGTTATAGCAGACCTTGTTGGAGATAATGTCGGTGACTGCGCTGGTAGAGGTGCTGATCTTTTCGAATCTACAGCTGCTGAAAATATTGGTGCTATGATTCTTGGAGTTGCACTCTATCCTATCTTTGGATGGAAGGGAATATTATTTCCTCTTATAGCACGTGCTTTTGGAATTTTAGCTTCAATAGTTGGAATTTTTGTTGTTAAAGTTAAAAATGATACTGATGATCCTATGAAAGCCTTAAAAGGTGGTTTTGTTATTACTTCAATAATAAATTTAGTACTTCTATTTTTCGTGATTAAAGATATGTTAAGTGGTACTCTTGCAGATGGAACTAAAGTAAATTATATCTATTTGTATGGATGTGCTGTTGCAGGAGTATTTCTTAGCTACGTTTTTGTAATTATTACTGATTACTATACTTCAATAACTAGTAAACCAGTTAAGGATATAGCTAATTCTTCTACAACTGGTGCTGCAACTAACATAATAACTGGTTTATCCGTAGGTATGGAATCTACTGCTTTACCAGTAATATTTATATCCTTGTGCATATTTATTTCTTATAAATTAGCTGCTCTAGCTTTACCTGGCGTTGCAAATGCTGGCTTATATGGCACTGCTATAGCTACTATGGGGATGCTTTCAACATGCACATACATCCTTGCTATGGATACCTTTGGACCAATAACTGATAATGCTGGTGGAATTACAGAAATGTCTGGAGCTCCAGAAGAAATAAGAAATATAACTGACAGATTGGATGCTTGTGGTAATACTACCAAGGCATTAACTAAAGGATATGCCGTAGGATCAGCAGCTCTTGCAACTTTTTTATTATTCTCTGCATACTTAGACGAAGTTAAAAGAATACTTGGTAAACCATTAGATTCTTGGTTTGCTATTGATATAGGAAAACCAGAAGTTTTTATTGGTGGTTTTATAGGTGCTATGTTAGTATTTCTATTTAGTTCAACTGCAATTAGTGCAGTTGGCCGAGCTGCTCAATATGTAATATTAGAAGTTAGAAGACAATTTAAAGAAATTCCTGGAATAATGGAAGGAACATCAAAGCCTGATTATGCTAGATGTGTTGATATAGTTACTAAAGGGGCTTTGAAAGAAATGATACTCCCAGGAATATTGGCAATTGCAACACCTTTAATAGTTGGTGTGCTTCTAGGAAAAGAAGCTGCAGGTGGCTTTTTAATGATCACTACTATTGTTGGAGTAATTATGGCTCTATTCTTAAATAATGGTGGCGGTGCATGGGACAATGCTAAGAAACTTATAGAACTAGGCGAACATGGTGGAAAAAATTCTGAAGCCCATAAAGCTAGCGTTGTTGGAGATACAGTTGGTGATCCATTTAAAGATACCGCTGGTCCATCACTTCATGTTCTTATAAAACTTGTAAGCACTTTGACTTTAGTATTTGTAGCATTATTTAGTTAAAAATTCTCTTGTTGATCAATCTATAATAAAATATACCCTATAGAGTAGACAAAAGAACTAAGTCTATCCTATAGGGCATTTTTATGTTTTATTATCTATTTTTAAGTATCTCTCTTGCATTATGATTTGCTACGTTCCACTCTTCCCAATTTAATTTTTCATCTAGTCTATTTTTATATTCTTCTAATAAGTCCCTAGTTTCATATTCATTTATCTCTGATATTTTTAAAAGAGGTTCTAACGCTGAATCACTTAATTCCCAAAATGCGTTTACTGTATTCACGTTTCCTATTATATAAAGATCAGCATCATATTTTGCTATTCTATAATCAATATTTACGTAGTTTAAACCTAAAAACATAATTGTAAAAACAATAAATATATTCTTAGTAAGTTTAAACTTGTTATAATATGTTTTTATTCCAATCAGTAATAAAGTTATACCTCCCACAATTAAAAACCAAGCTACATAAACACGCATAACTGTAATTCCATATACACTGATGTAAAGCCACATCTTTGAAAGTGCTGAAATTACTAAAAATAAAGTAAATACTACAAGATAAGAAGAATATCCTTTAATCAAATTACTCTTTTTCTTATTTTCTTCGATCTTAGTAAATACACTTAATGCTATAATAAAAAGCAAATTTATAATTCCTAATGGAATACATTCAAAAAATCCTTTTCTAGCATATCCTGCAAAAGTATAATCTATTGGCAATATTCCTTTAAATGCTGATATAAAATAAGTAAGTTGTGATAAACAATAGATCATATAAACAACACAAATCGAGCTAGTAACAGTAATAACTATAACGAAATCTAATATTTGTAATTTACTTTTTTCTTTAGTCTCATTTGTTTTCTCTTTTTTCTTTCTAAGACCATAAAAGAAGCCATATAAAGGAAAGAATATAATTATGAATACAATTACTCTCATTAATATCCATTCTGAATTAAAATTAAAATTTTTACTTATCAATGCTATTACACTTTTAAAAGCTACATCGGTATTCGCTAACAGTATTGTAGCTATAAATACTATAGGTAATCCAATTATAAGACCTATTAAAATCTTAGAAAATACTTTAATAGTATCCTTAGAGCTTTCTTTCATTTCTTTTCTTACCAAATTAATAGGTTCCAATGCATTTTTTAATGGCATTCCTATTCCTATAGAGAATATCTCACTAAACCATCCAATAGATAAAATTTCAAATCTATTAATTCCAAATTGTTCACTTGTATGTAATATAATTAATCCATACAAAAATATTATATTAAAAAACTTGAGTACTCCATTATCAAAAAATGCAAAACATAAAGCTGTCATCACTATAGGAATCAAAAGGATATTTACCCTTATACTTTGCTTTATATTTAGTATTTTACTTTGCCATAATATTAAAACATAATAAATAATTACAGCAATGGGCACTGCTATCCCCCAACCTCCAAAAATCAAAAGTTCCATAAGCATAACAGTTACAATAGCTATCCAAATCATTGCTTTTTGATCTTGTTCTTTCATAAATCTCTCCCTTCATTATATTTCACTATATAAATATTCTTATAACATATTATTAGGTACAATCAAAAAATAAGTGATCAAATCTTAATCTGTTTAATAAATTCCTTCTAATCTTCCTTAACATATTCAAATAAGTCTCCTGGCTGACACTCCAACACTTCACATATTGCATCTAATGTTGAAAACCTAATAGCTTTCCCTTTGTTATTTTTCAATATAGATAAATTAGCAAGTGTAATTCCAACCTTATCTGAAAGTTCGTTCATACTCATTTTTCGTCTTGCTAACATGACATCCAAATTAACTATTATAGACATTTATATCACCTCTTCTAATCTCCGTAAAACAATTACTTTCACTTATTTAATTGTTCATCATATTGATAGTATCTAATTACTCTAACTCACTATATTGTTAGTTCATTTTCTTTCTGTATCTCTACTGCTACTTGCACAAGTCTATAAATAATAGCTGAAATAAGTGCAATCATAAATGCCCCTAATGTAATACCTATAATTCCTAAAGTTGCACTTATGAATAAGCATGTAAACAAATAACATATAAATATGGCAAGTGCACAGAGACTAATATTTTTTAAACTAAAAACACTGCTTTCTGAAAATGGTTCACGTTTTATAATATTTTTAGCTAACCTTTTAGTCATCCATAAAATTATCCAAGTTGGAACACCAGTTACATAAAGTAATATAAATATTACTTTGTGATTTACTATAGAATAAAAAGTACTTCCTTCAAGTATAAATGGAACCACCCAAGGAATCCCAATAATAACTCCTGTTAATATAACAAGAGACAGTATAATAATTGCATATAAAACTTTGCTTAGAAAATCTGTTTTTATTTTCATACTTTCTCACCTCATCCTTATTATAGTATTACTTGTTTTGCTTTTCAATAGTTTTTTATCGAAAAACAATATATTTTTATTGATAATACCGATAAACTTCTAAAACCTTAGTCTTAATAACTTGTTTATATTTCTATAAAATAAAAATAACCCACTTTTCAAAAAACTTTCGTTGTATCTGAAAAATGGATTATTTAAATTATTATCTATGCTGCAATATATATATTTACTTAAATCTTTTGTAGTAATTTTCATACCAATATGGATTTAGATATATTTATTATACTAAGCTTTTTCCATTAGTTGCAATTACTTCTTTATACCAATCAAAGCTCTTTTTCCTATATCTTTCTAAAGTTCCAGTTCCATCATCATTACGATCTACATAAATAAATCCATAACGCTTTCTAAGTTCAGCAGTTGAAGCACTTACAAGATCTATGCATCCCCAAGTAGTATAACCCATTACCTCTACTCCATCTTCTATTGCTTCACCAACTTGAACTAAGTGATCATTTAAATACTTAATTCTATAATCATCAATTACAGTTTTATTACCTTTTTCATCTACTATTAATTCATCTTTTGCACCTAATCCATTTTCAACAATAAATAAAGGTTTTTGATAACGATCATATAAAAGATTAAGCATATAACGTAGTCCTTGTGGATCTATTTGCCATCCCCAGTCTGAAGCTTTAAGATAAGGATTTGAAACACCAGAAATGATGTTACCAGCTCCTTCCTTTTTCTTTTCTTCATCTGCTGTTGCACAAGAACTCATGTAATAACTAAATGAAATGAAATCTACTGTATTTTTAAGAATTTCTTCATCACCAGGTTCCATGATAATTTTTATATCATTTGCTTTAAAATATCTATCCATATACTTAGGATATTGTCCTCTTACATGTACATCTGCAAAATATAAATTTTCTCTATCTTGCTTCATTGATTCAAGTACATCACTTGGGTTAGGTGTAAGTGGATAGTTTGGTACTCCAAGAATCATGCATCCCATTTTAAAGTCTGGATTTATATCATGTCCAATCTTAACTGCCATAGCACTAGCTACTAATTCATGATGTATTGCTTGATATAAATCTTGTTTTGATAATTTTTCTTTATCAGTGAAAATACCACCACTCATATATGGTGCATGTATTACTGAATTAATTTCATTAAATGTAAGCCAATATTTTACCTTATCTTTATATCTATTAAAAATTGTTGTTACATAGTTTTCAAAAAATCCTATGAGTTTACGGTTTACCCAGCCATCATAGTTCTTAGAAAGAGCAAGTGGTGTCTCATAATGCGAAATTGTAACAAGTGGTTCTATTCCATACTTTAAACATTCATCAAATAAGTCATCATAGAATTGTAAGCCTTTCTCATTCGGTTCTTTATCATCACCATTTGGGAATATTCTAGACCATGCAATAGATGTTCTAAATGTCTTAAAACCCATTTCTGCAAATAATTTCACATCTTCTTTATATCTATGATAAAAATCAATACCTATTAATTTCATATTATCTTCTGTTGGTTCTTCTGTAATTGGCCCCATGATACCTCTTGGTGCTATATCTTGTGTTGATAACCCTTTACCGTCCTCATTATATGCGCCCTCACATTGGTTAGCTGCAACTGCGCCTCCCCATAAAAATCCATTAGGAAAATTCTTTGCCATCTGTATTTCTCCTTTCAAGTTTAAATTTGCTTATGAATAATTTTTAATAAAAAAACCTAAGCAACTTAAATGAAAATCATCTATAGTAACTTAGGTATCGCCTGCTTAATCAGTAACAATCCAAATATTTAATATATTATTTATTATGATAACCTTATCACATGCTGATTTTTATGTCAATTCTAATTATCTATACCTTGAATTTTTGGGTATAAGTTTCTAATTCTTCTGCTAATGTATTTAATTTTTCAACTTCTCTAACAATACTTTCACTATATGCAGTTTGTTCCTCTGTAGATGCGGTTACTTCTTCTGTACTAGCTGCAGTTTCTTCTGATACAGCTAAAACTCTTTCCATATCTTGTTGAATATTTTCTCCTGCACCTTTTACACTATCAGCAGATTTTGAAATTTGTTTAATTTCATTTGTAATAACATATACTATTTCCAAAATATCTTTGAAAATTTTCGAAGTATTTTGCACTGCTTCATTTTGTTTACTTATAGTATCTGTCGCATGCTTAGCGCTATCTACAGCTGTATTTGTAGTATTTCTAATATCTTTAATTATTATTTGAATCTTTTCAATAGATTCTTTTGATCCTTCAGCTAACTTTTTAACTTCACCAGCAACAACTGCAAAACCTTTCCCTTGTTCTCCAGCTCTTGCAGCTTCAATAGCAGCATTCAATGCTAATAAATTAGTTTGTTCTGCTATGCCTTCAATTACCTCTATAATTTGGCCAACTTGAACAGTTTTATCATTTAGTGTATAAATAATTTCAGATACTTGTCCAACTGCACCATTACTTTCTTCCATCTTTATATCTTGTGTCTTTACAATCTCTACACCAGTCTTAACTAATTCTTCAGCTTTAACTGATGATTCAAATGAATTCTTACTATTAGCTGCAATCTCTTCAATTGATTCAACAATCTTATTAATTGATCCTAATGTGTTTTCAACACTCTTAGCTTGTTCATCACTACCTAATGCTAATTGACTAGTTGCCTCAGCAATTTGACTAGCTACAAATTCTGCTTGCTTTGATGAATCTAGTACATCTTTCGAAGAGGCTGCTACATTATCAGCTGCTAATGAAATTTGTTTAACTAAGCTTTTTAGACTTTCTCTCATCTCCATAAAGGACTCAGATAATTCTCCTACTTCATCATGGGTATTAATCTTAAAGTCGTATGTTAGATTACCACTAGCTAGTTGCTTCGCTGCTTCTTTTAAAATCAATAAAGGTTTTATCATACTTTTAGATAGAATTAATCCAATTATAACACTAACAACTAAAATGATTATTGATATACTAATCATTTTTATTTGTGTTTTCAAAATTGAAGAAAAGGCCTCCTCATGAGTTTGTCTAAATGTAACTGCCCAACCTGTTGTAGGCACTTCAGTGTAACTTCCAAACGCCTCGACACCATTATAATTATATGTTTCTGCACCTGATCCGCCTGCTAACGCCTTTTTTACAATAGGTACATCAGAAACATTTTTTCTTTCTTCAACCATTGCCTTATCTGGATGTGCTAAAATCTGTCCCTTTGAATCAGTTATAAAAGCATATCCTGTTTTACCAAGCGTAATTTTACTTCTCATATCCTCTATGCTAGCTAAATCTAAAGTTGCACCAAGAATTCCTTGAAGCTCACCTTGAGCACTAAAAATAGGAACCGCAATAACTATCGCAGGTTTTCCTGTTGTCTTTGAAATTAAAATATCACTAATAACTGTTTTCTTCTGTAAAGATATTGTCTTAAAATAATCGCGGTCAGACATATCATCAAACTGATCTTTATCATCTGATCTAGCCATTTGTTTTCCTTTAATGTCTGTTACGTATATAAGTGCAAAATCTGAATGCTTCTTATTAATTTCCTTCAAAAGAGCTTTTTGATCTTGATTGTTATACAATCTCAAATCATTAGTTGAAGCTATTCCTTCCAACAAAGATCTATGTTCCATTATAAATCCATCTATTTCTTGACTCAATCCTAAGCTTAATTCCTTTGTAGTATATGTTAGGTTATCATTAATTGTAGATATTTGTGAATTCGTTGATACCCATCCTATTACTACTATAGATAATATAATAAGTACCATAAGTAGTGAAATTATTTTTGTACCCAATTTAAAATTTTTTATCATTCTCTATCTCCTTTTTATTTTATATTAAATAGTTTTTTATCTGAATCACTTCTGGATATTATTATTCTTACGAATTTTATAGCAGTCTCTCTTTTTCGACATTTTCTCTAACTATAATAAAAAATAGATGATTTTATAAAAATACCTATATTTTTTTATCGAATATTGCTACTCATTCTAAATACTTATTATTGAATTATCTATAAATAACTTTTATTCTTATTATATAAGGCAGATAGACTTGTTACTTTCTTGATTGTGCCTAATATAGAAATTAAAATAAACTTCTCAAATTAACTGAGAAGTTTATTAAATATTGGGCAGGAATTTCTTCCTTATAAAATGATACTTATTTAAATATCTCTGTAATTTCTAATGTTTCTTAAATAACTTCTTAGCTCTGCTTTATCTATTATTTCTTTATAAAGTTGTGGTGATTGTTTTTTTGTTGCATTTATTTTATCCTTTAAATTATCATATACTTTAGTTATTTTCTGATAACTATCGCATAATAGTTTATTTTTCTTTTGTGTGATTCTATCTGTTTCTGGTGTTCTTGTAATTGGTTGTGGTGTACGTGGTTTATCAAAAATTAAGCCTACTGTATTTCCTGTTATAATAATTTCCTTCTCTGAATATCCTAAATTCTTTAATGCTTCAACAAATGCGTTGCACATAGTTTTATCTTTTAACGTAATACTTAATTCCATTGTTAGCTCTGATGGCTCAGAAAATTCTCCTAGTTTAAAACCAGTTAGCCACCAATGCTTATCATTTCTTGAGAAAAGTATTTCATCACGTTTCTTTAACGAAAAAGATATTTTTAATCTATCTTCATTACTTGCACAATTATAGAACGTATATTTAGGAGTTTCAGGGGTACTTGACTCTATTTCCTCTGTTGTATATACTCCAACCTCACAACC
>Ga0302173_10001853_pt1 | contig 10408 bp, 6 predicted proteins | sample I_Fen_N3_1_FD_198785 | JGI IMG/M metagenome (GOLD analysis project Ga0302173, IMG submission 198785) | Peat permafrost microbial communities from Stordalen Mire near Abisko, Sweden - I_Fen_N3_1 | ecosystem: Environmental > Terrestrial > Soil > Wetlands > Permafrost | place: Sweden: Abisko... | reverse complement strand
AAAATGAAGCCGTTGCAACCAGCGATGGCCATTGCAATGCAGATAAGCCTAAGATTCCATGACCTGATGTGCACCCTTGTGCATAGCGTGTACCAAATCCAACGAAAAATCCCCCTACAATCATGAGCAAAAATCCTTTCAATGAAAGCAGCGTTTGCCAGTTAAAAATTTCTTCAGGCATCAATCCGTTTTGCTGGGTGATTCCGAATGAGGAAAAGTATTCAACTGTTTTAGATGAGATTGCAACTGGATTCGGATTGGAGAAAATCCATCCACCGATTATTCCGCCTAGCAATAATCCACCCGCAAAGAAAAGACTCCAGATTTCTTTTTTCCAATCATAACTAAACAAAGGAATTTTGGCAGCTGCGCATGCAGCACAGATGTGACGTAGTGTGGATGAAATTCCTAAACGTTTATTGCCCATCCAAAGTAATAAAGGCACAGTTAATCCAATGATGGGGCCGGCAACATACCACGGCCACGGTTTGTACAGTAAGTCCATAGACAAAAAATAAATTCAAATGTAAAACTAAAATCAAACCCGTTTAATTCATGACTTCTTGTTAAAATTTGTTAAAGAAGAGAGAAACAAATGCCTAACCGCCTGTTTTGTCATGAAATGGACTAGTGCATTCATTCATTAAACTTATTTCGACTTTGCTTCGTTATTTTTGCAACTTCAAAAGATCAACTATGCCAGTAAAACATTTTCTTAAAGCTTTATTTGTTTTCATCATTGGATTTTCATCAGTCTATGCCCAAGTACTGAATCCCGCTAAATGGACTTCAGAATCGTCCGTCTCAGAGGCTAAAGCAGGAGACGAAATCACGTTGATTTTTCATGCAACTATCGATAACAACTGGTATTTGTATTCTTCGGAATTTCCCTGCGAAGATGGACCTATCAAAACAACCTTCACTTTTCAACCAGATAAGAGCTATGAATTGGTTGGTGGAATAGCGGCGATCAATCCGATCGATAAACATGATAAGATTTTTGAATGCGATGTAAAAATTTTTAAAAACGCAGGAGAATTTCGTCAGAAAATAAAAGTGCTTTCATCCCCATTAAAAATTTCAGGTACCTATGAATACCAGGTTTGTACTGAGCTCACCGGTCAATGTGTACCGGGCGAAGGAGAATTTTTATTTGATAAGATAAAAGTTTCGGGTTCCAGATCACTCGTTGCAAGTACTCAATCTCAGACTGCGAGTGTCAAAATCAAAACATCAAACCCCGATACAGTAAAAATTCAGCAACTTGTAACTAGCGACTTGGCGCCTGCAACCATAAAAGGTCCGCAGCTTGATCCCGCGTTAGTTAAGGAAGATGTGAAGGGAAAATCACTCTGGGGATTTTTTCTATTGGCTTTTTTTGCCGGGTTGGCAGCGTTGCTAACACCCTGTGTGTTTCCGATGATTCCAATGACTGTAAGTTTCTTCACGGGTCGAGGAAATAAATTTCAGGCGCTGATGTATGGACTTTCTATCGTGGTTATTTATACAGTGATTGGTGCAGCACTTGCACCATTGATGGGGCCAGAGACAGCAAATCACCTTTCAACGGAATGGATTCCAAATCTGATTTTCTTTTTGGTTTTCATTGTTTTTGGCCTCTCCTTTTTGGGGTTGTTTGAAATCACTTTGCCAGGAGCATTTATTAACAAAGTAGATCAACAAGCCGAGAAGGGTGGATTATTAGGAGTTTTCTTTATGGCTTTCACATTAGTGTTGGTTTCATTTTCATGTACAGGTCCCTTAGTAGGAAGCATTTTAGTTTCATCCGCAGGTGGCGAATTTTTAAAGCCGATTATTGGAATGTTTGCTTTCTCCATGGCGTTCGCCATTCCATTTACACTCTTTGCATTTTTCCCTAACTGGTTAAAGTCATTGCCAAAGTCAGGCGGATGGCTTAACACAGTAAAAGTAGTTTTAGGGTTCATTGAAATTGCTCTTGCATTTAAATTTTTAAGCATTGCTGATCAGGCTTTTCATTGGCATGTTCTTGATCGCGAAATCAACCTTGCGATTTGGATTGTGATTGCAATTTTAATCGCGGTTTATTTGATGAAAGGATTTCGTCTGGCTGGCGACACGGGTAAAGATGCAGAAGACAAAACGGTGAGCGTTCTTCGAATTTCATTAGCGATGATAACATTCACCTTCGTCGTTTACTTAATTCCTGGAATGTGGGGAGCGCCACTTAAAGCATTGGCAGGATATCTTCCCCCAATGTCCACTCATGATTTTGATTTGCTTGGTGCGAACCGTAAAGACAAGCCCAATGAAATTTGCGATATCCCTAAATATGCAGATTTTTTGCACTTGCCACATGGGCTTAATGGTTACTTTGACTACAAGCAGGCATTAACATGCGCAAGGCAGCAACACAAGCCCTTGTTTATTGACTTCACAGGTCATGGCTGCACCAACTGCCGTGAAATGGAAGCGCGTGTGTGGAGCGACCCACAAGTATTGAAAAGATTAAAGGAAGATTTTGTTGTGGTCGCTTTGTATGTTGATGATAAAACTGAATTACCCGAAACGGAATGGTATGAATCGAAATATGATAAGAAAATCAAAAAGACGATCGGTAAACAAAATGCAGATTTGCAAATCATGAATTTGAATAATAACGCTCAGCCTTTTTATGTGTTGGTTGGCAATGATGAACGAGTACTCGTTTCACCTAAGCCCTATGATTTAAGCGTGGAAAAATTTGTAGAATTTTTGGAAGAGGGTAAAACAAAATTCAAATCGTTGAACTAGGCTTTTGACTAATGCTGGTTCTATTATTTAATTTTCACTAAACTTGTATTAAATTTTATTGTGAAGTTGGCGTCTCAAAAGAAAATTTACATCGTAATAGGTGCGCTGCTGTTGCTCAGCGTTTCATTTTTTGTCCTCAATGCTTTCACCTCAGGTTTTACATTTCCCGGAGATTATGAAGCTGTCGCTGATTCATCAAAGGTTGCAGATGTTTTAAACATGGAAAGACCGATCATCAAGTACGGAATAGCGGTGAACGGATTGGAAGTTAAAGAAGGCTACGTGAAACGAGACCAACTTTTTGCTGACCTCCTTGAAGAAAATTTTGTCACCCCTTCTGTTTTGCAGCAGCTCCATTTGCTTCCTAAGAAAATATTTGATTTTCGGAAAATGGCGGCATCTAAAAAATATGCTCTCATCTCACAACTAGATTCTCTCAAAACAGCAGTTGCATTTGTATACGAACCAAGCCCGGTAGAATACGTAGTTCTGCATTTAAAAGATTCTTTGACCGTTGAAACCCATCAGCGTGAAATAACAACCGTAGAGAAAACAGTAACTGGTACAATCGCTTCATCTTTGTATGAGACTATTGATGCTTTGAACATCTCGAACGAGTTGACTAACAAATTTGTCGATGTCTTTGGTTGGCAGGTTGATTTCCAGCATTTGCAAAAAGGGGATCGGTTCAAATTGATTTATGAAGAAAATTTGGTTGATGACCAGCCGATTGGAATCGGTAAAATTCTTGGAATTTATTTTGAGCATTTCAACAACGGCTACTATGCTTTTCCCTTTGATCAAGGCGAAGGCATTGATTATTTTGATGAAGATGGAAATAGTTTGCGTAAAGCTTTATTAAGGTATCCCATTGAGTTTACAAGGATTAGTTCACGTTATTCGCTAAACCGCTTTCATCCGGTTGTAAAAATTTTTCGTGCCCACTTGGGTACCGACTTCGCTGCTGCCGTCGGAACCCCAATTCGTTCCGTGGGAGATGGCATAGTGCTTGAGGCGCGCTACAGTGCAAACAATGGTAACTATGTAAAAATCCGTCACAATGCAACCTACACGACAGGTTACCTTCACATGTCAAAAATAGCATCTGGAATGGTGCCAGGTACTCGCGTGAAACAAGGTCAAACTATTGGATATGTTGGCAGCACGGGCCTTGCTACAGGCCCCCACTTGTGTTATCGGTTTTGGCGCAACGGGGCTCAGGTTGATGCTTTACGAGTGCAATTGCCACCTTCAAAGCCTGTTGATAAAAAATATTGGACAGAATTTGAAGCTGTGAAAAAGGAATTAACACTCAGGCTTCAACTCATCCCATTTAATGCAACCTCAAGCCCAACCGTTGCAATGCTTCAGTAAACACATGTCTTTTTATTTTCTGCTGAAGAACACCGTTATTTACAAGTACTTTTTCATGGCGAATTAAATAAACAATGCCATTTGAACGTCTATTTAGGAGCGTGAGGATCGTAGTATTCATATTTTTCATATTCATTTCAACTATAAGCTTTTGCCAAAAAGTGGGGTTGGTGTTTAGTGGAGGCGCGGCTAAAGGTCTTGCCCATATTGGAGTGCTTAAAGCACTGGAAGAAAACGAAATACCGATTGATTACATAACAGGTACCTCTATGGGTGGCATTGTTGCAGGATGCTACGCAGCAGGAATAAGCCCGGCGCAGATCGAGGAAATCATGACCTCCAGGGCATTTTTGGATTGGGTCAGCGGTCGCTTAGAAGGGGGGAATCATTATTATTATTATAAAAAAGGAGATGAGCCTTCGTTTTTGAAACTCAATCTTTCCCTTGATTCTACTTTCAATGTGCTGTTGAACACAAGTCTTGCCAATGACCTATCTCTCAATTTTGCCCTAGCTGAAAAACTCGCAGAGCCGGCCGCAATTGCGAAAAATAATTTTGACAGCTTGTTTGTGCCGTTACGAGTTGTAGCGGCCGATATTTTTACACAGACTCAAGTTGTACTAGACAGCGGTGTACTAAGTGATGCGCTACGCGCCACGCAAACGGTGCCTTTTTTTTACAACCCAATTCGTGTAGGAGGTAAATATCTATTTGACGGAGGTGTGTACAATAATTTTCCGGTTGATGTTGCTCAAAATGCTTTTCATCCTGATATTATCATTGGCTGTAATGTTTCTTCAAAAGTTTACGAGAAGTATCCCTATGGAGAAGACGAGAAATTAATCTCACGATCATTGCTTTACATGCTTCTCGATAAATCGGATCCCGGAAAAATTCCGCTGACAGGGGTTTACATACAACCCAACTTAAAAGAATTTTCAGCATTTGATTTTGCCAAAGCGAAAGCTCTGATTGATAGTGGCTACGCCCAAACGATGAAACAAATGCCTGAAATTAAATCTAAGCTAGCATTACGCAGAACGTGTGAAGAAGTGGCTGAGAAGAGGAATCGCTTTAACAATAAGGCAATACCTATTAAAGTAAATAAAATAATCTTTGACGGATTTGGTCCCCGCCAACAGAAATACTTGAATCGTTTTTTTAAGAATGGCAAGAGACCATTATACTTTAAGGACATCAAGGTCGGGTATTATAAATTAGTATCGGATGATTATTTTAATAATGTTTATCCAAGTTTTATCTTTAATAGGACAAAAAAGGATTATAGTTTTAAATTGGCTCGAAGGCAGCCGAATAATTTTCAAGTAGATTTTGGAGGTGTAATTGCCACACGAAGTATCAGCAATATTTATTTGGGATTAAATTATTATTCTTTTCGCAGGTCGCTTACTCATGCTCAGGTAAACTTTGCAACTGGTGACTTTTATAAATCAGCACAAATCAAAGCGCGTTTTGATTTTCCATACCTAGGCCAATTTTTTTTAGAGCCTGAAGCGACTTTTAATAATTGGAATTTTTTTAATGTTAGTGATATCATCTCAAAAAAAATACCCCCAACAGTACTTGATCGAGTTGACAGAAAATACGGTTTGAAAATCGGCATACCCGTAGTGAGGCAAATCAAGGCTTTTCTGCAAGGTGCTTACATCGTTAACAATGATCAATACATTGACAGGGCAGTTCTGGTCTCTACCGATACACTTGATCAACTTAAATTGACAGGACTTCGTTTTGGAGTTGGTGCATCTTTCAGTTCGATGAATAGAAAGCAATATCCTTCCCAAGGCAAAGCCTTTAGCATTTCTGCTAATTATTTTTCTCTTAATGAGGAATTCAAACCGGGCAACACTTCTATGATTACAGCCTCATCAAGTAATAATCGTAGTTGGCTTCAAGCTAAAGTTACTTTGGAGCAATATTTGAAGAAAGGGATTTACAGTTCCGGTTACTTGTTAGAAGGTGTGTTTTCCAATCAACCAACCTTCACTAATTATTATGGCACCATCATCAATGCCCCAGGTTTCTATCCATTGCAGGACAGCAGAACAATTTTGTTGCAGAAATTCAGAGCATTCAATTACGTTGCTGGAGGATGGAGAAATGTATTTTCACTCACAAAGAATATAGATTTTCGATTGGAGGCTTACGCGTTTAAACCCCTCCAAACAATTTCTCAAGATGATTCACAACATGCTAAAGTTGAGGACCAAATTCAGCAGTTTTATTTTGCGGGAATGGCCGATCTCGTCTTGCACAGCACCATTGGCCCGGTTAGTCTTAGCTTAAATTACTATGACGATCCCAACAGACAACTTTCAGTGCTTTTACATGTTGGTTTTTTACTTTTCAATAAGACTTCCCTCGAATAAATGCGTTTTTCTTTTTTTTGAGATCAAAAAATGTTTTTAAACGGCTAGCTACACTGAACCCATGTACTTTTCTCCATTTTTAATTTTTTTAGTTATGTTTATCTTTTGATTGGCTGAACCTGTTTCTATGAATAGATTTTTACTTGCGTCTTTTTTTTTAGTTTCCTCATTCTTCTCTTTTGGTCAAACGGTACAGTGGGCTTCAAAAGTGATTGAGTTTTCTTCTGAACTAACTCCACTTCAATATTCTGCAACTCAGGCTTTGGGGAAACCTAACGTTCTGCCAGCAGGAGGTCAGAATCCCAACGCATGGACGCCCGATAAACCGAAAAGGTCAGAGTTCCTTAAATTGGGCTACACCACACCTCTACAAATACAACAAGTGGCAATTGCCGAATCATACAATCCTGGTTGCCTTTTCAAGGTTTACATTTATGATGAATCCGGTGCGGAGCACTTGGTTGGTACATTCAACCCGCAAGCAGTACCAATTATCGCGCTGATGCGCACTGTTTTTTTCGAAAAGACCTCTTTCAAAGTAAATGCTGTAAAACTTGAATTCGATGGCGCGGCACTACCGGATTATTTTTCTATCGATGCAGTGGCCATTTCGGATTCGGGTTATCCAATTATTGCGAACATTGATAAACCTGAGCTACTCGAAAAAGGACTTATCATTGAGCAGCTAGACAAAAATGTGAACAGCGAATTCAATGATTTGAATGCACTGCTTTCACCTGATGGAAAAGTAATGTACTTCAGTCGCCAAAATCACCCTGAAAATATGGGGGGAGTAAAAGACAAAGAAGATATTTGGTATTCAGAACTTGGACCCGATGGCAAGTGGACGTTAGCAAAAAATGCCGGATCTCCCTTAAATAATACCTCCTCAAACTTCATGAATTCGATAACTACAGCTACACCAGATGGTAAAGCCGTAGTTGTGGTTCTGGGAAATAAATACAAAGATAATGGCAAGATGATTTCGGGAGTCTCAATGAGTAACAATATTAATGGTCAGTGGAGTAAACCGAGACTGCTTCAAATTAAAAATGATTACAACTATAACGAGAGAGCGCAGTATTTTTTATCCAACACACAAAAGGTTTTGCTAATGTCGGTTGACCGTGAAGATACTAAGGGGGGCAGGGATATTTATGTGAGCTTTGCAGAGAATGACACTGTTTGGACGGAGCCACGCAACCTCGGAATGAACATTAATACAGCGGGAGATGAGATCACTCCTTTTCTAGCTCTGGACGATCATACGCTTTACTTTTCTTCCAATGGGTATAGCGGATACGGAGGTAGTGACATTTATATGTCGAAACGATTAGATGATTCCTGGGCAAAGTGGTCAGCCCCCCAAAACATGGGACCTGACATTAACTCCAAAACAGATGATGTATTTTTCAATATTCCTTCCACCAGTGATTATGCTTATTTCTCTCGGGCGATGACACCTGAGAATTTTGATATTTATCGCGTGAAGATGCCATTGTTCAAAAACGTAGAACAAATCATTATTGTAAAAGGACAATCCATCGATGCAAAAACAGGAAAGTCCATCGGAGCAAAAATTATTTACGAACGTTTGAAGGATGGAAAAGAATTAGGAGTGACCAATTCTGACCCGACAACCGGAAATTATGAAATTAAATTACCTGGAGGAGAATTGTATGGCATACGTGCTGAGGCCAAAGACTATATCTCAGAGAGTAGAAACCTAGACTTGCGTGTCCAAAAAACCTCGAACTCACTGCAAGAGGACTTGAAACTTGAGCCCATCCAGATTGCCGCCATCAAAGAAAACGTCACGATCACACTTAATAATGTTTTCTTTGACTATGACAAAGCAAAATTGAAACCAGAATCATTCCCTGAACTAAATAGGATTGTGACAATTATGACTGAAAGAGCAACGATGCAAGTGGAAATTGCTGGGCATACTGATCCAAGAGGCCCTGCTGGCTACAACATGGAATTATCGGCGCGAAGAGCGAAATCAGTAGCTAAGTATTTAATTGAAAAAGGCGTATCCTCGGAACGCATCACTGTGGTGTTCTTTGGTGAAACAAGACTCATTGACTTAACCAACACAGAAGAAGGAAATGCTAAAAACAGAAGAGTGGAATTCAAAATTTTAAAGATTTAGTAATGTGAAATGCTCACTTCAGTCTCATAGGAGAACCATCTGAGAGCATTTTATGTGGCAATTAAAAAGAATTATTAACACATGAAACAAATCATTTTTCTGATCTTTTTATTGGGTCATTACTCAACAGCCCGAAGTCAGGTAAGTGACACCATCATTCGCGCACAGGGAAACATTATTAGTGCAACAACAAAAGAGCCTGTAGTTTCTAAAATTTCTTATAAAAGTTTGCCATACGGAAGTAAAGCCGGTTTTCTTTCAGGCAGTGCTTTTAGTTTTCCCTTGTTTGATGATGCAAAATACGAACTTACTATAGTCGCTCCTGGCTATGCGCCATCGAAATACATGCTTGATCCGGCAGAAGCAAATGGCGACCGTAAGGTGATTAAGAATATTGAATTAAGCTTGCCGGTGAGTGCAGTTAAAATCGCCGAAGAAACTCACACGGTTGGCAAAATCATGCGTTTAGATAACCTGATCTTTAACGCTGGAACTTCCAAAATAGAACCATCTTCCTTCGAAGAATTGGATGATGTGGTGAAGATGTTGAAAGACAATCCGACAATGATCATCCAATTAGAAGGTCATACCGATTTTAAGGGGGCACCAACTTCCAATATGAAGTTGTCTCAGGATCGTGTTGATGCTGTGAAAAATTATTTGACCTCCAAAGGTGCTAGCAAAAGCAGCATTAAAACAAAAGCATTTGGTGGTACTCAGCCCATATCAAGAGAGAATACGGAAGAGGCACACAAGCTAAACAGGCGGGTTGAGTTACGGGTGCTTCAGAATTAATTTTACTGAACAGCCAATGCTGTTAAATTTTGATGCACGTGTGATTTTAGCAACTCAGTAAGATCATCTTTTTGTTTTTCACTGAGCTGGCTTTTCAATACTGATCTGGCAAGAATTGGCGTAAATTCTTCGACGCGTGGATTGTCGTAAATTTTCCAGGCGTTCTGTAGATACTGACAACTTGCAATAAGGTCATTTCTATGGAATGACTCAACAGCCAGGTTAAAATAAAGTAACCCCGAAAGTTGAACAGGTAGAATCTCATGATAAATCTTAATGTGAGAAAGATAAAGCTGACTGCTTATTTTGTCCGTTCTATTTGTTCTATAGTTCTCTATCCTTTCTTCAATTTTCTCACGGTCAATAACAAATCCTTGGTAGCGATCGGTGCTTTCCATCAGCACGTCACCTTGAGTTGTTTCAGCAATTAAAAAAATATGATAATTTGTTTCAATGATCCTGTGCTTGATACCCAGGTTGGTAAGTGCACTGCTTAAGAAGTAAGTTCCGCTAAGGCAATCATAATTCCCTTTTTCAAAAACATCACTTACTGTGGCATAGGCATGATAGTTCTTCAGGAAATTGCGATGTGCTTTGTTAAAGAGGGATTTTGCAATTTTAATTTCCGACGAATTCTTTTTGCTCAGCGCTTTAGTAAAGTTTGAAATCTTGATGACGTTGGGCTCAGATAGCTCAGTTGAAACCAACTCTTGGCATTTACCTTGCCTTGGATGTACAAGGATTATGACGAAAATGGCTAGAGCGACTGTTTTCATGTTAAGCCAATGTTAAGAAAACACAAAATAAAGTTAACATTTGCGTAACAATTATCCTATTGAGGCCAGAAAATTGTATAAGTCAGCTTTTCATTGAAAATGAATAACTTTCGAAAAAATGAGGATAATGAGTGGAGTGACGACAG
>Ga0302173_10001851_pt1 | contig 10422 bp, 8 predicted proteins | sample I_Fen_N3_1_FD_198785 | JGI IMG/M metagenome (GOLD analysis project Ga0302173, IMG submission 198785) | Peat permafrost microbial communities from Stordalen Mire near Abisko, Sweden - I_Fen_N3_1 | ecosystem: Environmental > Terrestrial > Soil > Wetlands > Permafrost | place: Sweden: Abisko... | reverse complement strand
GATTGGAGCTACAACTAAAAGCCCGAGTGAAATCAATCCAGCTTTAAGATCAAGATGTACAGAAGTTTATTTTGAACCACTTTCTTCAGTTGATATAGTATTTATAGTGGAAGATGCTGCACGAAAATTAAATGTTAGATTAGAAGATGGTGTTGCACAAAAAATTAGTAACTACACTATTGAGGGTAGAAAAGCTATTAATATATTAACTGATACATACGGATATGCATTACATTGTAGTAAAAAGTTAAAAGATAATTTAGAAATAAAAATATCAGATTTAGATGAGGTAATATCAATTGGACGATATACTCCATTTGAAAGATTAACAAATATGAATAAAAGAGAAATAGGTCATATTTATGGGTTAGGCGTAAGTGGATTTTTAGGATCTACAATAGAAATTGAATCTGCTGTTTTTCCGGCTAGGAAAAAGGGAACTGGCGTAGTTAGATTTAATGATACAGCAGGAAGTATGGCTAAGGATTCTGTGTTTAATGCTGCATCTGTTATTAGAAATTTAACAGATAAGGATATTAAAGATTATGATATTCATGTCAATGTTATTGGTGGAGGGAAAATAGATGGACCTTCAGCAGGAGCTGCTATTACTCTTTGCATAATAAGTTCATTGTTAAATAAACCTATAAGACAAGATATAGCAGTAACAGGAGAAATATCTCTTCAAGGTAAGGTTAAACCTGTTGGGGGAATATTTGAAAAGATATATGGTGCTAGAAGAATGGGAATAAAACTTGTTTTAATTCCAAAAGATAATGAAAAGGAAATTCCTTTAAACACTCAAGATATAGAAGTTAAAATTATAGACTCAATAGAAGAACTTATGGATATTGCATTGAACTAGGCACAATCAAAAAAATAATAGACCAGTATGCTTGTCTGTTTTGTGTCATACTTCGTCAACAAGTTTCGCTAATAGGACAGCTATGAGCAGAACTTGTTTCATTGTCTGACACAAAATATACGTTACATCTTTGGTCTATTATTTTCTTTTATGTACCTTAGATATATTCTAAAAAATAAGTCTCTGAGTAATTAGGAGACTTTTTTTTATTATATAGCTTGCATAAGTGGCTGTGGATAACACTTATACTAGACTGTAGGGAGATTTTGTTCTTATTAAGAAATGATAGAATTAGAATGAATTAAATTACAAATGATAAAATGCAAAGATAATTGTCAATTGATAATTAGATGGGAGGAATAAAACTTGGATGCATCAGTTATGAGAAGTTTACCTCAAAGTATAGAAGCTGAACAATCAGTTATAGGATCTATGATTATAGATAAAAATGCTATTGCTAAAGTATTGGAAGGCTTAGAAGAAGAGGATTTTTATAGAGATGGTCATAAAGTAATATATAGAGCTATATTAGAGATGTTTAGAAATGATATAGCTATAGATTTGTTAACAATATTTGAATATTTAAAGAGCACAGATATGCTTGAAAGAGCTGGTGGAGTAACCTATATAACAGAATTAAGTTCTTCAATGCCAACTACTGCAAATCTAAGTGCTTACATAAAAATTGTTTCTGATAAGTCCACTTTAAGAAGACTTATTAAGGCATCAACTGCAATAATTGAAGAAAGTTATACTAACCAAAGCCGAGTAGAAGAGGTTGTAGATATTGCAGAAAAGAAAATATTTAACATAGCAGAAAAGAGAACAACAAAGGATTTTGAACCATTAGGTGATGTATTAGAAAGAGGTTTTGCACAAATAGAAAAAATCTTTAATAATAAGGATGTACTTACTGGAGTTGGATCTGGATTTAGTGACTTAGATTCAAAAACATCAGGATTTCAAAGTGGTGATATGATATTAATTGCAGCCAGACCTTCAATGGGGAAAACAACATTTGCCTTAAATATAGCAGAACATGCAGCACTTAAAGAGCATAAAAGTGTTGTGATATTTTCTCTGGAAATGTCTAAGGAACAGTTAGCTTATAAATTACTTTGTTCAGAAGCAAATGTTGATATGCTAAAACTTAGAACAGGAACCTTGGAAGATAAGGATTGGGAGAATATTGCGATGGCAGCAGGACCACTATCTAAGGCGAAAGTCTATATAGATGACAGTGCAGGTGTAACTGTTATGGAAATGAGATCAAAATGCAGAAGGCTTAAAATAGAGTATGGAATAGATTTAATTGTTATAGACTATTTGCAACTTATGTCTGGTGGTTCTGGTAGTGATAATAGACAACAAGAAGTATCAGAAATATCTAGATCTATTAAGGCATTAGCTAAGGAAATGGAATGTCCAATAATAGCCTTATCACAATTATCACGTGCACCTGAACAAAGAGCTGATCATAGACCAATGCTATCAGATTTAAGAGAATCAGGCTCTATAGAACAAGATGCAGATATAGTTATGTTCTTGTATAGAGATGAGTACTACAATAAAGAAACTGAAGATAAAAATATTGGAGAATGTATAATAGCTAAACAAAGAAATGGTCCAGTAGGTACTGCAAGGCTTGCTTGGCTTGGACAATACAGTAAGTTTGGAAATTTAGATGTAATTCATAGAGAATAATATTTTGATAAATTAAAGATAATACTCATATAAAGATATAAGATATCAAGTTTTTAAGGCTTGGATATTTCTTATATCTTTGATATTAATAATAATGTTATATATGTTTCAATTAATAACGTTCAATTATTAATTAATAAAGAAATTCTTTCAGAATTTCGTAAATTTAGATGTCTAATTTTAATTAGAATGTGTATAGATAAACTTTACCTAATCATCTGAAGTCATTATAATTAATTGAGCATTGAGCATTGAGCATTGAGCATTGAGCATTGAGCATTGAGCATTGAGCATTAAGCATTGACAATTGTAATATAGATTAACTTACCTTTGGAATTATTAATTTTACATTGTGTTTGCAATCGTGTAATAAGATATTGTTCAAATCAATGTTCAACAAATAAAATATTCTTTGGGATAAGGAGTCTTTCTGAGTATTTTTAAATTTAATTTTTAATATTAAGAAATCATTTTTACACGATACTTCTAATATATGCTTATTTCCATAAAATGAATTTATATATATGTAATAGAATTCTTGAGTCTCATTAATTTCGAATGTAGGAAGCTGCTCTTTTGGAATAGGGTATAAAATAGCATTAATAAAATCCTTTTGGCTTATTAAAGAATTATCATATATTAAAGATTTATCATTCATGTATAATTCCTCCTTTCATATTTAATTATAGTTTGTGAATTTTGAATACAAGCTATACTATGATTGTGGTGGACTAAATAAAAAATCTTTAAATAAAACCATAAAATTTCAAGTTATAACAATAAAAATTTAAAATGGGGGCTATAAAATGAGTAAAAAGATTGGGTTTGTAGGTTGTGGAAATATGGGTAGTGCTATGGTAGGTGGATTGATTAATTCAGGATTTCTAAAAGCTGAGGATATAATAATTTCTACTAAAACTGAAGAATCTGCAAAGAAATTGGAAAAACAATTTAATGTAAAAACAAGTTTAGATAGTAAACTTGTAGCTGCGGAATCTGAGATTATAATTTTAGCTGTTAAACCTTTTATGTATAAAGCAATAATAGATGAAATTAAATCAGAAATAACCAAAGACAAATTAATAATTACTGTAGCGGCAGGAATTACTATTGGTAATATGGAAGAATGGCTTGGAAATGATTTTAAGATAATTAGAACCATGCCAAATACACCAGCACTTGTAGGGCAAGCTATGTCAGCAGTATGTCCAAACAAAAATATAAATAAAGCTGAGTTAGATTATTGTTTTAAAATTTTTGAAAGCTTTGGAGAGTGTGTTCAATTAGATGAAAAAGATTTTCATGGATTTACTGCTTTATGTGGATCATCACCTGCATATGTATTTATGTTTATAGAAGCTATGGCAGATGGAGCTGTAAAATTAGGTATACCTAGAGTGAAAGCTTATAAGATGGCAGCACAAAGTGTCTTAGGTTCTGCTAAAATGGTACTAGAAACAGGAAAACATCCAGGGGAATTAAAAGATATGGTTTGTTCACCAGGTGGAACTACAATTGATGCAGTTGTTGAATTAGAAAAACTAGGATTTAGAAATAGTATTATACAAGCTATTGATAAATGTGCAGAAAAGTCTAAGAGCATGCAAAATTAAGAACCTATTAAGCATAATCAAGATTCTTATTTAGAAAAGTCAAGGACTTATGAAAAGATACAAAGCAAACTACAAATTTATAGTTGAGGGGAAGAAAAACATGAACTCAAGTTTATTTCACTCATTGGAAGGTGAAAATATTTACTTTAAATCACTAAGTATAAATGATGTTCAAGAGATACATAATTATGCATCAGATAAGGATGTTTCATGTTTTATTGGATGGAAGTTAATGAATACTTTGAATGAAACTCAGGAGCATATTGAAACAATGTTAAAACGTGAATCAGCAGGTACTCATTTATATGCTTCAATTGCTCTAAAATCTATGCAAGCCATTATAGGGACAGCCATGATTTTCAATTTTGACCAAGGAGTAAACCAGGCTGAAATTGGTTATGTTTTTCATAAAGACCATTGGGGTAAGGGGTATGGCACAGAGAGTGTTGCTTTGATGAGCGATTTTGCATTTAAATCACTTAAACTTCACAAACTTCATGCAAGTGTAGTAGATGCAAATATTGGTTCTGCTCGGATACTTGAAAATAACGGGTATGAGTTAGAGGGACGATTAAATGGATGCAAAAATGATATTGTTAATCATTTTTGACATCCATTTCTTTGAATTTTGACTTGTACAAATATATTCATAAGCATAAATAAGATTTAATTAAAGAAGCCAAATGATTTGCACATCTTATGATAAAAGTCTAAATCTTCTTGTTCATTAAAGAAACAAGGAAACCTCATGCCATAATTTCCCCATATAGTAATAGGTTTATTGATAAAATAAAATGTTACAAAAAAAGCTTCTCTTGTATTCAAACGAACTAAGAATGGTATAAGCGATTTATTAAGAACCTTATAAAAAACTCCATCATGAGGTTTAGCGTTTGAATTAAGTTTTAATATTTCCTTATCTTCATCTGAAACTAAAGACAGAAGTTTTTCTTTATCTTCATCTGAAAGTTTATTTATATAAAAATCTACATAAGCTTCACAATTATTTTCTTCAAAAATTCTCTCTACAAATTCAATGATTTTATTTTCACCATCTTCTATATTGTTACCTTCAATAGTAAAATTTCTAAACAAATCAAAACCATCTAATATCTTATTGAATCTTATTTTAACCTTATTTTTAAATTCAGTATTACTTATAGGTATTAATAATTCATTCACATCACTCACTCCTAAATGGGATTATTAATTATATGGTAATAAAATAATCTTGGATTGTCTATAATTAATTATGTTTAAGAAACACATTATCCACAAAAGAGTATTTCTATTTTAGAAAAAGCTGTTTTGTGGATAAAATAATTATATATATATTGTGGAAAACTATAATTTAAATAATTGTGGATAAATAAAAAGTAAACTATTGTGCATAACCTTTCTATAAAAACCATGTGGATAGAATTTGATAGATATAGCGTCTGATGAATATGATCTTTTACTTACAGATTAAGTAACAGCTGTTTTTTATTGAAAAATAAGAGTTATCATCTAATAATGAAATTATTAGATGATTTACATTAGAATTTAGTGTTAATTATTAACTTTAATCTATTGTATTTAGATATTTAATTCTATTATTATACTCTAATTAATTAATTCGACTTCTCTTAGAAAATCTTCTGCAACTTTTGCTGGATCTTCACCAAGTTTATCAACTTTATAATTTAATTCTATCATCTTTTCATCGTTAATCTTTCCAGCTAATTTATTAATTACATCTTTAAGCTCTGGATGTTTTTCAAGAGTTTTATTATTAATTATTGTTGCCGCATCATAAGGTGGAAAGAAATGCTGATCATCTTTTAAAACCTTAAGATTAAATGCTTTTATTAATCCATCTGTAGTAAACGCATCTGCAACATCTGTTTTTTTACTATCTAAAGATGTATATCTTAATCCACCGTCAACTGGACTAACCTCTTTAAAATTCAAATTATATTTTTCTTTTAATCCTAAGTAACCATCAGTTCTATTACTAAACTCTATTGTACATCCTAATATAAGTTGGTCACTTACTTTTGCCAAATCTGAAATAGTCTCTAAATTATATTTTTTAGCAGTCTCTTGACTTACCGCTAATGAGTAACCATTGTTGAAGCCAATAGGCTCTAGCCAACTTATATCGTAATTTTTAGTAAAATAATCACTTACTACATCATAAGTTTTAGATGGATCACTAATAGATTCTTGCTTCATCATATTAACAAGTCCTGTTCCAGTGTATTCAACATACATGTCTAGTTCACCAGCTTTTAATGCATCAAAAGCTATTCCTGTAGCTCCTAAATTTAATTTTCTTTCTACTTTAATATCCGTGTTTTTTTCTATTAATGTTGCTAACATATTCCCTAATATTAGCTGTTCATTAAAATTTTTAGAGCCTATTACAATTGCATCACTTTTTCTGGTGGCTGCCAATATACCACTAACAATTATAATAAACGCTAAACAAGTAGCTATTATTTTTTGCATCTTACTTAACTTACGCTTTTTTTTCGTAGGTAATTTAATTGTTCCATCTGCTTTTCTTATTCCTGGAGGTGTTACTCCTTGTTCGATTTTACCTACAATAAAGTCCATAAATAAAGCTAATATACATGCAGGAATTGCACCAGCTAGAATCATGTTATTATCTACCATTTGCACACCTGAAAATACCATATATCCAAGGCCGCCTGCTCCAATAAATGCCGCAATTGTCATAAGTCCAACGGCAGTAACTGCAGATATTCTTATACCTGACATAATTATTGGTAAAGCAAGTGGTAACTGGATCATTTTAAGCGTTTGTGCTCTTGTCATACCCATCCCTTTGGCTGATTCAATTACATCTGGATTTATATTCATAAGGCCAGTATGAGTATTTTTTATAATAGGGAGTAAGGAATATAAAAATACCATCAGTATTGCTGGCTTACTTCCTATTCCAAGTACTGGTATTAAAAATCCTAATAAAGCTAAACTAGGTACCGCTTGTATTACATTTGCTAAACCTAAAACTGGCCCAGATAATTTCTTAACTCTAGATATTAATATACCTAAAGGAACACCAACAATTATGGCTATAAATACAGACGTCACAGTTAATTTAATATGCTCAAGTAATAAATCTATTATCTGTTGATGTCTTGAAACTACAAATTCTTTAAACTCATTTATTGAATTTAGTATATTCATTATTCATCTACCTCCTGGTTAATGTATTGATTACTTAAAACGCTTAGCAAGCTACTTTTAGTAATTAGTCCAACTAATTTAGAACTATCATCTATAACTGGCATAAATCCAATTTGAAGTTCATTCATTATATTTAATATATCCACTAAAGATTCATTGATATTAACTGTTTTAAGTTCTCTTTCCATAATAGTCTCTAACTTTGTAGAACCTAGATCCTTTTTTCTAATATCTTTTAGTGTAACAATTCCTTCTAGTTTATTTAATTTATCAACTATTAACAAGCTATCTACTTTATTTGATTTCATAATTTCTATGGCTTGAACTACGGTTCTGCTACCTATAGTTTTAATTGGCTCTGAAATCATAATATCTTTAGCATTTATAAACTCCGGTTGTTGCCATAGTCTATTTTTTCCTATAAACTCTTCAACGAACTCATTAGCAGGTTTCTTTAGAATTTCTTCTGGAACATCAAACTGAAGAATATCGCCGTCCTTCATAATACAAATTCTATCAGCAAGTTTAAGTGCTTCATCCATATCATGAGTTACAAAAACTATTGTTTTTTTAAACTCTTGTTGAAGATTAAACAATTCATCTTGAAGCTGACTTCTCGAAATTGGGTCTAATGCACTAAAAGGCTCATCCATAAGAATTATATCAGGATTTATTGCAAAGGCTCTTGCTACTCCAATTCTTTGTTGCTGACCTCCACTTAATTCAAATGGATATCTGTCTATAAAGTCTTTTGGTTCCATTCCTACTAATTTTAAAAGTTCAATTTCTCTTTCAAGTATCTTATCTTCTGACCACTTTTCTAAGCTTGGTATTAATCCAATATTTTCACCTACAGTCATATGTGGAAAAAGTCCTGTTTGTTGTATAACATATCCCATATTTCTTCTAATCTTAATGGTATCTTCCTTAAATATATCCTTGCCTTCTAAGTATATATTTCCTGAAGTTGGTGCAATTAACTTATTAATCATTTTTAAGGTTGTAGTTTTACCACAGCCACTCGGTCCTATTATGACTATAAATTCTCCTTTATTTACAGTAAAATTAATGTCTTTAATTATGGTTTGATTTTTAAAAATTTTCGTTACATTTTTAAACTCTAACATCTAACCTCTCCTCAATATAAATTTGTTTATATATTTTTTCAATTGTAGATCTTTCAGATATGTTTGTTCCTCAGTTTTTAGCCCCAGAGTATTTTTGAGAATACATTTAAAGTATTCATATCCATTCTCATTTAATGATATAAACTTAGAAAATATTTTTTCATATGTATTATTTGTATTTGTTTATATTTTATTCTTTTGTGTAATTTTAATAAGGCACTATCAAAAAAATAACAAGTCAGTATGCTAGTCTATTTTGCGTCATACTGCGTCGCTAAGTCTCACTAATAGGCTCGCTATGAGCAAGTCTTAGCTCCTTGTCGGACACAAAATATACGTCGTATCTTTGACTTGTTATTTTCTTTCTAGTGCCTTATTAAATTTATATGAGTAGTCTGCCCCATACTAATTAATATATTTAATTTTTTTAGTGTATAGGAATTTATAGGATTACCATACAAAACATATAAATTAAATAATAAGGAAATAAACAATTTAAAGTAGGAAAATCAAAAGAAAGATAGTAAAATAAATGTTATTATGAATGAATTATATAAAAAAGAAGAAGATATGCTAACATTTAAATTAATACTATGGTTGAATAATAACTGGGAAGAATATAAGAAAAATGATGAATATAAAGTAAGAGATGTTGAAATAAAATGTGCACAAAACTTGATAGGATAGCAGAATTCTGTAAATTATAATATGATGAGCAGTATGGGGTAAATATAAAGATCAAAAGGACGCTCTTGGGTATATTGTAGAATTTGATAATGTAGAAAAAGATAAAGCATTTGAGTTAAATTTTGGTTATGATATAAAACAAATAGATATATATAAAGTAGGAAGCGAAATACAAGTATCTAAATAATACGCATTCAAAAACACACGGGGTTATTTGAAAAAAAGCCACATGATTTGTAACAGTTACAAATTATGTGACTTTTTTTATTATGCAAAGTATCACGTTTAATGCAATAGTAATACTTTTATGTTTACTATTAAGGCAAAAGAAAAGTTTGTATTTCAAATCCTAAAAGATAAAGGATTAATACAATTGCCAATAATAATCATATAAATTAAATACTAGCAACTCCACTTTTAATCGCAGCTTCTTTAACAGCCTCTGCAACTAAAGATTGAACTTTTAAATCAAATGCTTTTGGAATTATGCATTCTGCATTTAAATCTTCTTCAGATATAGCATTTGCAATAGCAAAGGCAGCAGCCAGTTTCATTTCTTCATTGATTTCTGTAGCTCTTACATCTAATGCTCCTCTAAATACTCCAGGGAAGGCTAATACATTATTTATTTGGTTTGGATAATCTGAACGACCAGTTCCCATTACTGCAATTCCAGCTTCTTTTGCATCTTCAGGGAATATTTCTGGAGTTGGATTTGCCATGGCAAATATTATTCCGTCCTTATTCATTGTTTTAACCATTTCTTTTGAAACTATGTTTGGAGCAGAAACGCCTATAAATACATCAGCATTTTTTATAGCATCTTTAAGCAGACCAGTTTCATTAATTGGGTTAGTTATATTAGCTAATTCTTGCATGTAGATATTATGACTTAAATCTTTATCTCTACTTATTACACCATCTATGTCACACATTACTATGTTTGTAACACCAGAAGAAAGTAATAATTTACAGATAGCAGTTCCAGCAGAGCCTGCACCATTTATAACTACTTTTAGATTTTCTAATTTTTTATTAACTATTTTTAATGCATTTATTAAACCAGCCAAAACAACAATTGCAGTACCATGTTGGTCATCGTGAAATACTGGGATATTTAATCTTTCTTTTAATCTTCTTTCAACTTCAAAGCATCTAGGAGCTGAAATATCTTCTAAATTTATGCCCCCTAGACTTGGTGCTATATTTACAATTGTATTAACAATTT
>Ga0302173_10001850_pt1 | contig 10427 bp, 9 predicted proteins | sample I_Fen_N3_1_FD_198785 | JGI IMG/M metagenome (GOLD analysis project Ga0302173, IMG submission 198785) | Peat permafrost microbial communities from Stordalen Mire near Abisko, Sweden - I_Fen_N3_1 | ecosystem: Environmental > Terrestrial > Soil > Wetlands > Permafrost | place: Sweden: Abisko... | reverse complement strand
GGCTTGTTCGGAGCTGTCGCATATCACCATTCCGCCAATGGTATGGTCGCCAAAACGGATTCTACTTGCCACGAAATCTTCTACAATATAATCTATCAAAGGTTCGGTAAACTTTTCATGTGCGTACACAAAGCGTTTATCCGATCCACCCTTTAAAATCTCTATATCTTTTAGTGCTTGTTGTAATTGAATTTTATAGGTGGTTTCAATGTCTTCCCGTATCAACTTCAAGGTATAACCATCGGCAATGGAAGCATTGTAGTAATACTTGTGTATATAATCACCAAAAGTATCTTTCGACCGCCTGTCGTTGGCTATCAGTGGCGTTCCGGTTAAGCCAATAATGATTGCTTCTCTATCGGAATTAATAAGGTTTGCCAAAAAGCTGCCAGTTGGGTTGTAGCTCCTGTGTACTTCATCCAAAAAGTAAATGCGTTGTGAGTTAATGTCATAATCATTTGCTCTCAACACATCGGTATCATCTTTGAATTTTTGGATATTCACTACTGTGATTTCCCGCTTACCTGATAAGTTATGAGTGGCTTGCCGTAATCTAAAATTAGCCAGCAGTTCATCTTTTGAGCTTACCGTATTCACAACTAATCCACGCATGGTGAATTCTTTCTTTGCTTGTTCCAGTAAATCAATGCGATCAACAATAAAATAGAATTTGGGAACTACTGATTTCCGTTGGAAATAGTCTGTGAGGTATTGCACATTGTAGAACGAAAGAGCCGTTTTGCCACTTCCCTGCGTATGCCATATAATACCCTTTTTAATTCCTTTTTCAATGGTACGCTCAATGGCTTTGGTAGCAAACAATTGAGGATAACGCATGATATGCTTTTCAAGTCCATTGACCTCCTGTACATATGCAAAGCAATACTTTAAAAGCATTGATAGCCTGTCTTTACAAAACAAGGATGTCAATATCCTATTTGTCGGGTTATTGGGCTCTTTGTTAGTGATAAACTCCGGTGAATATTTAATAGTCGAAAGATTGTTGTCTTTTAAAACGACATTCTCTAAGGCATCATCCTCTGGTCTTAATAGTGTTTTTAAATCAAATGTTTCCTCGTCCCGAAAGCAGTTGAAGTTGGCACTTGAATAGGAAGTAGTGGAATAAAATGCACCTTGTATTGGTTCAATAGACTCATTGTCGTACTCCATATTATTGGAGAAAACCAACACTTGCGAAATGTTTATGAATTTTAGGAACTTTTTGTTTTTGAATCGAACATTGATTCGGTCACGCTCCTGAAGTATTCCTTCGTGATTGTTTGGCTTTTTTACCTCAACGAAAGCTAAAGGCATTCCATTAATCAAGAGAGTTATGTCGGGGCGAAATTCTTCATCTCCATTTTTGCATGGCAACTCTGTTACAACATGAAACGAGTTATTACTGAAATCGGTGAAATCAATTAGTTTTGTGCCTGAAGTTGCAGTAAGCATATTGAAAAATGCTTGTCCTAAATCCTCATTATCAAGAGCAAGTGAAACGTTCTCAAAAATCTTTTTAATATCACTCTTTTCTAATTCAGGATTTATCCGAAGAATGCTTTCGCTAAATAAATCAGTGAATATGTTTGTATTGATATCCCACTGAGCATTTTTCAACGAAACATATTTATAACCCAAACGGCACAAATGCAATATAGCCGGAATTTTCACTCGTGTGTTCTCATTAAATGCCATAAGGTTCTTGTCTGTTGTTTAAAATAGAAAGCTGGATTTTATCTTAGCATTCACAAAATTACACATTCCTGTTTACATTTCCTTAATTTCTCCAAATTAAAAATACAATACCCTAAAATAACTTTGGGGTATCATCAGTTTACCTAATAATTCTGGGTATGGATTATCTTTTTCTTATCTGTTCAGATTCTTTCAGTAGTTTTTTTGCTTGTTGTTCTTTGAGATTAGCCAGCTCAATTTCTTCTGTTCGTTGTTGCACTCTGGTTTCGAAATCTACAACTTGAGCTCTATATTTTTCTTGCATCTCCTTGCTAGATTTTTCATTGAAAACACTTTCTAATACAAATAAATTAGCTTTACTTGCTCCTCCTGCCATTTTTACATATCGATATTTTATATCATTGTTTTCTAACCTGTTATTTTCTATGTGTTGAATAGTATTATATGTTAGCGAAGCTAACGAGATTAGAGTTGGTACCAGAATCATGATAAATACTTTCGAAGATCTCATATCAAAAATATAGTGGTGATATTGATGAGTATTTTCTTTAATTATATTTTTAATTTCCTCAATATTAGTTGTTACAGTGTTTCGTGTTTTGTAATTTTGAGTTTCCAGAGTTTTTATCATTTCTTTTAAATCGGATAAATCAACCTTTGGGGTCAACTTTATCATTGTATCAACAACTCTATCATCAAAATAGTCTATTGGTTGTAATGAATTTTCTTGATCACTTTTGCCTTTTTGTAGTTCTTCAAGTTTATTGTTTATGAGTTCTATTCGAGTTTTCAGCTCTTCGAATAGCTCTGTAATAATGTTCATATTCATATCTTGATTGTCAAATGGTTAAGTTGTTATTCTTTTTCTTCTTTTTTTGATGATTAAAATCATCTTCTTTTTCTTGATTTTCGGATGAATAACCTATAGTTAAAGCCTCCGAAACATTATTCTTAGATTGGCTATCTGTCTGTACAATTGATTGAATTGGTTTCTCGTGTGGTAACGAAGAATAAGTCTCGTATTCTTTTCTGTTTCGATTCAATAGATAATCAATCTTTGAGTAACTGTAGTTGCGATCAACACTTGAACCGTTAAATGAAAATCCATTTTTAGAGAATATTACGCCTTGTACAGTGTCACTAGCTCCTTTATATTTATATTTGAAATCAATACCTCGTTGATGTAATTTTAATTCTAACTCTTGCCAATTTGCAGATTGAGGTATCAAATCTTTGAGCGCATGATAAATCTCATACTTACTTTTATCGGGCTCTTTCAATCTATGTGTCTTGACCTGTTCTTTTCCTGTAGCATAGTATAGCCCATTACTAATTGTGAGTTCTTTGCAAATCTTCTCGCTTCGATAACGATCATTTTTATTTGAAATTAAATTTCCGTTATTATCTACACGGTTTATACATAGATGAATGTGTGGATGCTCTTTGTCATAATGACGAACAACAATGTACTGAGTATTACTAATACCCATCTTCTTCATATATTCCTTGGCTATTTCTTTCATTTTCTCATTTGTGAGATTATTTAAGTCTTGTGCTGAGAAATCCAACGAGATATGATAAACTGGTTTGGAAGTATTGGAATTCAATTCCAACTGAGTATTAAAGCTGTCTATGATGCTGTTATTGTCTTTCAATCTTGCGCCCTCACTATCAATAATCTCAGCATTTTTTCCTTTGTCAAGTATGTAATTTATAGCACCATTAAAATTACTTCCGATTACAATTTTAGCGATCATGTTTGATAGAATTAATTAGAATATCTATATTATCGGCAAGATATAGATATTCATTTCTAATATCTTCATATCCAACCTGATTTGCTCTCTTTGCTATTTGATTGAGATTGTTAGCCATTCCGCTAAGTTTTCTGATATAGTCGTTTGCTTCAGCTGTCAGACGTTGCTTTACTTCGCTATGTTGAATTGCGTTGCGAACAAAGTCATTTATTGGCATGGCCGCTTCATTAGCCCGTGCTCTCAATGAATAATACTCTTCTGTCATCAGCTTAATATTGACCTGGTATTTGCGTTTTTTGTGTATTTCTTTAGAGGGTCTACCTCCTTTTATATTTTCATTCATTTCTCTTTAATTTAACGAGACCAACGGGATAATTTAAAAGGTTTCGAGTACTCGAAACATAAACTTGCTTGTTTGATAAATCAAAGTTTTCCATTATTTAATTTTTTGCCCCAGAAATCAATAACTTTTCTTCCTAATTTCATTTCTACACATAAGAATTCATTCAAGTCTTTATAATTTGAATAATAATTAGATTGATCGATTAAATTATTAAGTTTTTCCTTTAAGTTTTGAACGGCTCTTTTCCCTGCTTCATCATTATCAAGAAAAGCTGTTACACTTCGATAGCTTGCAAGAGTTTGTATTACTTTCGGAAGGTTCGATAAAGAGTTTAAAACAATGACATCTAACGGAGGATTTTGTAATTTCAAAATGGATAAATAAGACAAAAAATCCATGAACCCTTCAAATAATAAACACTCATTTTTACCGATCAATATTGATGTTATATCCTTTGAAGAACAACCTTTGAAATATTTGTTCCTTAGTTCATAACCTCCGCAGTCGTTCTTATATCCAATTGCAAAATATTTCTTTTCACTGACAACACTGAAATGAACCTCCGAACAAAATATCTTAGCAATTTCAATATCAATGCTACGGAGATTGAGATAAGAGAGTAAAGACTCATTACAAAGTGTAAGAACATTCAATATCTTAATTGCCCTTGTTTGTCCGCTTCCTTTATAATTGGAGATATTTTCATTCCATTGAAAAGAAAAACACCCTGATTCCAGTTTCTTGATTGCTTCGCCAATTGAACAACTTTCTAAGTGAGACACTAAATCTATAATGCTTCCACCGACTCCAATTCCATGATCAAAAAATACGTTTTGAATGTAGTTCACACTAAAACTTGCATTATTGTCTGTTCGAAGGGGTGAGTGATACATCCCTCTCTGTTCGTTTTCTTTTATAGGTTTAATACCTCTTTCCCCAAGGTATTTCCGAATACTTATTTGTTTTATATGATATAGAGTCATAGCTGGATTTTTGTTGATTTGTTGTAAAATGGAGTTAGTGTATTGTTTTTTAGATAGTTATTCAAGCAACAGAAATTCGACAATTATGATGTTTGTTACGTTTTCATACAACAATTAATTTTTTGTTGTATGTTTGTTGTAGCTTTGTTTTTCTAACTATCTATTTGATTATGTTTAATATAAATACCACATAAAACATTACAACAAGATTTTATTTACGAGCTCTAACGATACTTCAACGAATCTACCTTTTCTTTTCGTTGAAACTAGCTCGCCATCTGTGCCTATGAAATAAAATGTGTATTCTCCATTACGGTCGGAATTCAACTTCCAGCTTTCTTTCAGTATATTCCGAATATGAGAGATATCTGTTTTTAATCCAGTATCACTTATAACGTTTAGAAAATCCTTGGCGCAGCAAGATATTTTGTCCTGACACTTGAAGTCCATGACATCTCTACAATAAGTTGCCATTTCAATTTCGATTTTGTTGGTGTTATATCTTTTGATTTTACGTAATGCGGCAGTTTCTAATAATATTGGATTAAACCACATGCGTGATTCATTTCGTGTTGATAGCTTTCTATTCAACAAAAAATGAAGAAAATGAGGTATTTCATTCGCCATCTGTTCCCTTAGTGAAATATTATCTTTTTCTATTGTCGAAATTTTCCTTACCCAGAAACGGATTTCTTCCTTTGGAATAATAATCGGATTCTTTTCGTTATTAGAGCATAGCACAAATTTGGCAAAGAATTCAATTTCTCTACGATCTTTGCCTTTTGCTTCAATTTTGTAATTACCAGCTGTTGATAAATTTTTAATTTTTTCAGTATCTTCCATTTTATCCAAAAGCAATTCATCAACTAAAACCAATAAGCGGTTAGCCCAGTCTGCATTAAATTGACTTTTAAAATCATCATTTGTATTGAAAGTTGCATTTTTCCCAAATAGCATTTTAAGAAATCTCAGGAATGTGGTTTTACCAGTGCCTCTCTCATTTGAGACCAACAGCAAAATTGGAAGCATTTGTGTTGGCTGGGTATATAGAATTTGAAGGTAATCATAACCTAATTCAATGTGTTCTTCAAAGATATGCTCCAAAAATTTTATTATATGAGAAAAATCTCCCACGCAAGGCTCATAATTGATCGGTTCGTATTGGTTCAAATACGTACCATGTACTTGTTTATAGTCTATATGGTTTGGAATTATACAAAAGCCGTCGTATTTTTCTATTTCAGGTAAGTTATTTTTACCATAATCCTGTCGAAGAACCTCATAACTCCATGGTATCTTCTCGTCAACTGAGTCGCCACTAATTAAAGGTCGTCGTACCAATTTGTATAAAATAGTACCGACCCGGATGAACTTTTCTGGTGTCTTTGCTTCCTCTTTCATAGTATTTTACTTTGAATTTCTCATTGAGCCTTCTAAAATCTTTTGAACGTCAGACATCCTGTATTTTACTTTATTGCCTATTTTCACTACATTGAGATAATTTTTCTTATTCCAATGCCAAAGCGTTGCATCGCAGACTCCACAAAGATTCTTAACATCTTGTTTTGTTAGGTACTTTTCTTTTCTTGCTTCAGCTATTTCTACTGAAAGCTCATTTCTGGCTCTATTGATGAGCTCATTGGAGAATGATAATAAATCAGAACCAGTCACCTCTATTTTTATTGAGGCTTCCTTGTTTTGAATCAATGATAATAATTCTGTCATATTATTTAAATATCTACACATGTATATGACTTTCTGAGTTGGTAGATTTAAAAACAGAAAGCCATCACCCGTTTAGATGATGGCTGCAAAAGTATATTGATTTTAAATTGAACTACAGCATTTTACATTGCATTTAATACGCCAAAATATTTAAACGAATTAATTGAGTCTAATTGGGTCTAATTTAGTAGAATATGTTTTAATCCATCAATAATTTTCCTCTCCTCTCCAATATCTTTAAGCATGACTTTAGAGCCTTGCGGAACAGTAAGCCGTCGATATTCATCTTGGATTCCTCTTTCTTTTACTATTTCGATTTCTCCATACTGTCTAGCTAATGCATTACGAAATGTAGTTGAATTACAGCCACTAATCATCTTATTTTCTTCTAAAGCTATTCTCAAATAAGCTAAATACAAGTCTGTATTCATTGTGCATAATATGTGCTCAATATTCGTCAATATCTGACTTGTATCTTCCATGTGTTCAGATAGCATTTCTGGAAGTGACCTTTTATCTGCTGGCCTACCCTGCGTCTTTTTTTTTATAAATACGCCATTTGTAGTGTCATCAATTACAGGCTGAATAATTAAACCTTCATCTTCCAGATCTTTATTCTGTTTATAGATTGTCCATTCATCTCGTAAATTCTTATAATCTTTATATGAAAAGTTTTTCATTGAGAAATACTTGTCTACAAGTTCCCTCCCAGTCGTAAGTAAATCAAAAAGGATATTTAATTCTAGATTCTTTTTGTTTAATTCACGGCTGCTCTCTCCTGTTATAAAATGATTGCCATCTATAAAATTACGAATATAATTATCATAGGTAAACTGGTCTATTAATACAAACTTTTGATATTCTCTATAAGCTTGTCTAAATTTCACATACAAGAATTTATTTTGCCCTTTATACTCTCTATATATAAAAAATCCGATGATTACAATCAAAAGTAAATAACTATAATTCCCTAGCATATCAATGATAAATTTTTTAAAACGATAATTAAACTGTTTAAATTCACTAACAATACTAATCCAATAATTTCACTAAATCTTTCTTTATATCTTCATCAATTTCTCTATAACGAGCAAATGCTTTTGATCCTTCCTTGTGTCCAGAAAGGGCACCGACAAGATTAGGGTCTTTGACTTGTTTGTACAAGTTCCCAACAAAACAACGTCTGGCTAAATGAGAACTTGCTATTTCATTCAATGGCCTTTTCTCTTCTTCTCTGGTTGTCGGATTAATTATTGTTACCATTCGCTTTAACCGTGCTGCTAAGAACATACGTTTAATTGCAGCATTATACTTTTGTTCTGAAATAAAAGGAAGTAGTTTTTCTTCCGAATGTTTATATCGTTCTAAAATTTCCTTTGCAGTGTCATTAAGAGGTACACGAACGGTTAAAGGTCTTCCTTCTTTAGTCTTTTTTGGTACATATTCTATTGCATCATTTATTCTATTATCTTTTTTCATTTTCAACAGATCTCCAACCCGACAGCCAATGAGACATTGAAAAACAAAAATATCCCTCTGAATTGCTAATTTAGTATGATTCTTTAAATTAGTCTTATATAGTCTATTTCTTTCATCAATTGTTATGTAATATGGAGTGCCATAAGAACATTCGGCGATAGGAAAGTCATCAAAAGGTTTGTTTTTTGTTTTCTTATTATCATAACACCAAATAAAAAAAGTGCGAATGCGAGAAAAACAGTCTATAAGGGTATTCTTTCCTCTTGGTTGAGGTATTCGTTTTTCGGGAATGGATTCGTAAATAGCAGGATACAATTCGTAATATCTGAATTCATTCTCAAAGAAATCCCACATATCTCGCAATGTATCTCGAGTTATTTCATCTATATCTAAGACGAAAGACTTCTTGCCCTTTTGAGTGAATCTAACATACAATTCATAACGCAACAAAGCTCTACCAACAACTTTAAAGTTTTTAATTCTAACAGCTGATAATTTGTGCTTTAATAAAAACTCATCAAAAAGCTGCTTAATTGTTGGTTTAACAACAAGTTCTTCTATAGGAATATATTTCTTTGGATTGTAATACTTGTCTAAAGTTTCTTTGAGCCATTCTTTTTCAATTTCTTCTTCTGAAGATTGGAACTCTTTTTCGAGGAAGCTTTTAAGTTTTCGAGTTTCATCATTAATATAACTACGAAATTCATCCGAACATACGATTTTGCTTTTGACGCTTTCACATTTATCATCCCACAAGTTAGGATTGATATTTAAATTAGTTGGCGCAACAGAATCTAAGCGTCTACCGTCCCGCAATCTAACATAGATAGTAGCTTGAGAATCTACATCAGTACGTTTTGCTGTTTTCTTGATAATTAGAGTAACTTTCATTGCAGTTTTATTTAATGCAAAGATAATTATTTTCCCCACATTTTCCCCACACATGCTAAATATCATTCAATTTGATTAAATCAGAATAAATAGTAATTTGAGCATTACTATTTAATTATCAATTACATATGTATGCATTTAGTTGATTTAGTTACCATTGAAATTTATATCATTTAATGCTTTCAAATGCGGCTCTGGGTACTTTCAAAGTAAAACCTCAATTGATTTTCAATCAATTGAGGTTTTTTGATTCAAAATCTTCCAGTTCTCCGAAACGCAGCATTGGCTGAATCCGCTAAAGAATATTGAAAACTTCGTCGAGATTATGTATTCTGTAGGTAGCTTTTTTGTCGGCAGCATCTAAAGCCGTATTAAAATATACCTGATCTATCCCTGCATTGATAGCGCCCGTAATATCTGCTTCGTAACTATCTCCTATCATTATGCAATCTTCGGCTTTAGCGTTGTTCAATTGCATAGCATATTCAAATATACGTTTATCGGGCTTTAGCGCCTTAGCAGCTTCCGAAAGCACTACATGGCTAAAGTACTGCTCCAGTCCGCAACTGTTCAATTTCTTATACTGAACTTCTATAAATCCGTTCGAAACAATTGTAAGTGGGTATTTAGGATAAAGATACTCTAACAGCTCTTTAGCGTGAGGTACCAAAGCTGTTCGGGTAGGCAGCATCTTCAGGTACTCCTCTCCTATTTCTATTGCCAATACGGAGTTATTAACACCCACCTGAATTAGCGGATGCAGAAATCGCTCCAATGACAGTTCTGCTTTAGAAATGGTACCTCTACTATATTCTTCCCAAAGTTCGGCATTGCGTTTGGCATAAATGCTGAAATACTGCTCAAAACTGTCGAAAAACTGACCCAGCTTTCTTGTCTCGTATATTTCCTGTAGCGATGACTTTGCATTAGCATGAAAGTCCCACAGCGTATCGTCTAAATCTATAAAAACATATTTATAACTCATATTGTAGTCGGTGTTATCAAGTTTGTAAAAAAAAATGCGCTTTCCGGAAAAGGAAAACGCATTTTGCATTAGGTTTTTATCTATAATACGCTTTTTAGGAATTTATTCCACTTCCACCACCAGGTATCTGCTAATACTCCAAAATTCATCGGTATCTACAATCAGCAGCACAAAGTTTCCATTTTCCTTTTCAAGTGTATAGGACGATTTCGGATGGCTTGTCAGAATTTTAGCACGCGAAGAATAAAGAGGGATTGATTTTGTATTTCGGGCATCAATTCTTACAAAATAGTTTTTGTTGAAATCGCGTTGAAGTACTCTTTGCTGACTGAATAATCCATCAGAAGTGACAATATGTTGTTGTTTTAGCTCTGCACGCGTACCGAATACATACCATGCTGTGTGAATAACTTCATCTTGCTCTTTTATTTTCGATTCCTTTGTTTTATTTTCGGTAGCTAAATCTTCTACGTTTTTACCCAATTCATTCACTTTAGTATCTAGCTTGACTATTAACGAGTCTTTTTGAGCCAACTCGGTCTGCAAAAGCGCAATCTTAGAAGTCTCTT
>Ga0302173_10001847_pt1 | contig 10431 bp, 7 predicted proteins | sample I_Fen_N3_1_FD_198785 | JGI IMG/M metagenome (GOLD analysis project Ga0302173, IMG submission 198785) | Peat permafrost microbial communities from Stordalen Mire near Abisko, Sweden - I_Fen_N3_1 | ecosystem: Environmental > Terrestrial > Soil > Wetlands > Permafrost | place: Sweden: Abisko... | reverse complement strand
ATACAAGTGTAACTGCATCACCAGGCTCCACTCCTACAAGAGCTGAATTACCTTTATTAAGAGTAACTGCATTTGTTCCATCATAAATCTTACTATTGGCAGTTACACCTGATATTGTCAGGCTATGTGCCAGTATAGCTATCTCACTGTCTGTAAGAGCATGATCGTAGAATTTGACACTGGAAATTTGTCCCTGGAAATAAGAGGGTGTCTCCTGTGCCTGGCCAATAACAAATTCGGGAGTTGTATAATTTGCGGGTGTGCCCGCAGGTACACTCCCTTCCAAAATTCCATTAATATAAATCTTCAGGTTACTCCTGTCTCCTGTCATAACTATATTTGTCCAGATCCCTGCAGTTAAGATCGTGTTTGAAGTGACAGTCCTCGATTGCCCATCAAAAATACGTGCAGTCAATTGTCCATTGCTCTGAAGAAAGAAACTCCGGTCGCATGTTGCTGATGATGGATATTCTGACATCTTTGAAATATCCATAGATTTTATTACATCCGGTCTTACTCTCATCGAAATGGTAAAGGATGAATTATTATTACCGGCCAGAGTAAGATAATCATCTAACCCATCAAAAATATATGCCCCCGGTTCTGCCTGATATGGACCAGGCGTAGTAACAGTTTCATCTGTGAATAGGTCTGACTTGTCAATACCAGCCTCAACGATTTTGATGAAATTAACATCACCGGGAGGTATATAATCATCAGAGGTCCAATAATAGTTAGTCTTATATATGGTTCTTATCTGGGCGAAAAGGACTGAGTCGAACCTGCCTGTTGTATAAGTGATCCCTGAAGGTATATCTACATTAATGTAATTCCCATTATCACATCCTAACATCCAGACATCTTTCCTGTATTTCACAGCGAGTTCCCTGACAACTTTATTTACCGCCAGATGATGTGCGTGACCATATTCACCCCAGATATTATGTGTTATAATACGTGATACAGATGGACTGGCTATATATTGTTCAAGTTTGGCCTTCATCTTGTTAATCTCAGTGATTGACAGTGGAGTTAAATCAGGCCCCAAACGGGTCTCGAGATGATCAAGGTCCAAATAATTATAGGCAGGATTTGCAATCCAGTAATACTGATTGTATTCATCATCAGTAATATCGCCCCAGGGAGTCATCCAATTATGCTCATAATCAATTCCATAACCATTATTATCCATATAAACCTGTTGCTGCTGAATAATCGTTCTGGATCTAGGTGTTGGAGGCATAGCTCCTCCTATAAACTCTTCGGTAATTTTCCAGAAAGGAAGCATCCATATAACATCGTCATCCTGATGCGCATAGATGAGTGCTGTGCCGGCTTTTGGTATACTGTTGAGATCAACATAAATTCCTTGCCCAAAAACCGGGACATATACCACGACCCACAATAATAAGACTAAGAGAAACTTTTCCCTAAGTGAAACACTCATAATTTTTATCTGAAAAGAACAGTATCAAAATAACATCAAAGAAAAGATTTTACCAAAATCTTCATCATCAGCAGGACGACATTTGTCAAAAAGATGATTAGTTGAACCTTCCGGATTTGCTGCTCTGATTTTTTATGAGTATATGATATTAAACGCTGATTTTATGGGGTCTGAGAAAGCCAATGAAATACTGAAATTCAATATCACTGTTGCATAATACTCACTTGTTTCATCAAAAGTGACAATCAAAACGGCCTAACTGCCCTCATTTTATTCTGATAATCCAGATAGAATTTAAATCTCAGGTTATAATTAATTTAAATTAATCCACTTATAAAATGAGTACATGAACGCAGAATCGATTTATTTAATAAGTGATTTGAAATAAATTCCATCTGCAAAATTTGTTTTCAACATAGATAGCCTGTATTAATGTTCATGAAGAAAAATGCTATTCAGGCCATCAATGACCCAATTTCCTAGATATTCATCTATTATATGCTGGTAAACGATAATTTTTCTGTTTTAGTATACAGATTTTGTGAGAAATCAATTTGCGAGTATTTACTTTTGTATTTACCTTTAGTCCCTGATTTATTTCCAATGTTAAATGAATCCATTTCCCTTGTTTAAAGATAAATTTGTTGTATTATTAAAAATTATATGTAACGACTTTTGCAGGCCGTACAGATTTTCATTAAACTGGAATTTTTAAATTTTATAACCTGAATTTATGCGTATGAATAGAAATTTTAAAATAAAGCTGGTCTTGTTATTGCTCACGTTGTCAATTATTTCCTGTGTCCCTATTAAAAAGCTGAGTTATTTCAACGATATTAACGTTATTGAGGGACCTGTGGTAAATCCAAGAACGCAAAAAACCATTATGCCTTTTGACAGGATATACATTAAAGTTTTAAGTACTGATGCCCAGACAAGCCAGATATTTAACCCCACTGAAGAGCTTCGGACCTCTGGTACAGGAACCAGCCTTCTTGGATATCTTGTTGATGAGTCGGGGAATATTACTTTTCCTTTTGCCGGTAAAATAAATGTAGGATCGATGACAACATCAGAGGCTGAAATCAAAATTCAAAAATCTCTCAGCGAATATGTACCCAACACATCCGCTACCTCCGTAAGCGTCAAATTCATCGACAATAAAGTCTCTGTTTTAGGAGAAATAACTAACCAGGGAGTTTATACATTCCCGCAAGATAAGCTTAACATTTATGAGGCACTTGCCTTTGGCGGAGGAATTACCCGGTATGGAAACCGCAAGAATGTAGTTCTTATCAGACAGGAAGGAGGCAAGATAGCTTATCACAGGCTTGATCTTTCAGATACCAAAATTGCAAGTAAGGATTATTTTTATGTGCTTCCAAATGATGTAATTGTTGTTGAACCGTTGAAATCTCTGTCAACAAGCTATCAGAACAATACATATACTACTATATTAACTTCAATTACAACGCTCCTTGCAGTACTCCTGTTTATGGGTTACAAACTTTAAAGAAAAAATATTGAACTATGATTAAGAAAATTGAATCTGATTCCTTAATGGCTCCCTTTAAGTATATAATATTAAAAGCGTTCTCATTAGTATATTTTTATATTGTCTTATTAATTGTCTGTATGGCAGGTGCTTATCTATATAATAAGTACTCTACGAAAATTTATGAATCTGTAGCTTCATTAAGTCCGGTTGAGAATAAAACCTCATCATTACTCAGTTCTAATCAACTCTTTGGTGGACTTGAGGCTATGAAGACTCTGACAAATATTGAAGACGAAATGAATAACCTTAATTCGTTTACTTTAGTTTATAAAACTATAGCAACCATGAATTTCGAGGTAGGCTATTACAGGGAAAAAGTTAAATTCTTAAATCAGACAGAGGAGCTTTACAGGCAATCGCCACTTTTTATTACAATCGACAAATCCCACACACAACCGCTTAATGTAAAATTTTACATTACTATTATTGATGGGTCTTCTTTCAGATTGACTGCATCGCAAACGAAGGTATCATATTACAATTACCTCGATAACGTAATTAAGAGTCAGAACAATGTTATAGTAGTCGACACGATTTGCAAATTTAATGAGACTATCAGCAATGAAATGTTTAGATTTTCAGCATCTCTGAATAATGATATTCCTTTAAAAAGGTCCGATCCCGAATATCGTTATTATTTCTCATTCCGACATCTAGACTTTCTTGCGAAGGAGTATCTTCATAATCTTAAGGTGGAAAAAGTATCTCCTCTGGCATCAATATTACAAATAAAATTCCAGGGCCAAAATCCTGACAAAACGATGAGCTTTCTAAACACGTTTCTGGATTCTTTTCTTGAAGAGAACCTTGAAAAGAAAAATAAGATGGCCCGAAGCACCGTTAAGTTCATTGACAAACAAATCTCCACAACTTCTGATTCACTTATTCAATCGGAATCTGCTCTTAAGAATTACAAATCCGATAACCAGGTAACGGATCTTAGTTTTCAGGGTCAGCGCACCTACGAGCAAATTCAACAAATTGATGCGGAACGCGTAAACCTGCAAGTCCGTGAACGATATTACAATTATGTTATAAATCTTTTTAAGGCAAATCAGGATATAAAAGGAGTGGTACCTCCTTCCGCTATGAATGTCTCTGACCCAATAACAAATCAGCTTATTTCTGAGTTGCTTAATTTAAATTCACAGCGATCAAATATTACATCGGGCAACAGCAATGAAAAAAACATTTTCCTTGGCCAGATTGATAAGAAGATAAGCGCACAGATTCAAGCCATTATTGAAAATTTTACAAATAATCTAAATACACTTACTCTTAATCTTAACGAACTGGATTACAGGGAGGATAAACTCTCCAAGGAGATATCTAAACTCCCGAAAACAGAAATGAATATGGTAAGTAAGCAGAGAAAATTCAACAATAATGATGTAATATATTCGTACCTGCTTCAGAAAAGATCGGAAGCAGCAATTACCCTGGCGTCAAATTATCCCGACTTTGAAATTCTGGAACCTGCACGTGAGATTACTACCTCAATTGTAGCACCAAAGAGAACTATCAATTACCTGTTTGCGATTTTCCTCGGATTATTTATTCCTACATTATACCTCTTTATGAGAGAGATTTTTGATTTCAAAGTCAGAAGCGTTAATGATGTGGAATATATGATGAATCGTTCGGTTTTAAATATTATATATACTGACAAGACTAAAAGTGATTTAGTTGTTGCCGAATTTCCCAAGTCCACAGTATCTGAATCTTTCAGGAATCTGAGAAGCAACCTGTTCCTTAAAAGTGACCATGGTAAATCCAAGGTAATTATTATTTCATCTTCTCAGCCTCAGGATGGGAAAAGCTTTATATCTCTTAACCTTGCATCTTCAATTGCATCAGTCGGATATAAGACAATCCTTATCGACAGCGATCTTAGAAAGCCTAGCATTCACAGTAAACTGAAATTAGACAATGTTGCAGGACTTTCCACCTATATGACTAAAGATTCAACGACTCATGAAATTATCAGGAAAACGTCCATAGAAAATCTCTCATTTATATCTGCCGGACCTATAATTCCAAATCCTTCGGAATTAATTGAATCAGGAGTACTTGATGACCTGATAAATCTTCTGAAAACTAATTTTGATTATATTATAATTGATACAACACCAATTGGGCTACTATCAGATGCTACACTTATGATGAAATATGCTTCTAAAATTCTTATAGTAGTCAGAAACAATTCGACACGTAAGGATATTTTTATAGATGTTATAAAAAATCTGGATTCAAACAAATTCACTAATTACGATATTGTATATAATGACCTGAATTTACAAAAGAGTACTTATAAACGTTATAGTGATTATTATATCAAGGATTAAGCAGGTTTGCATATATCATAACTCTTTTCATGAATGCCTGGTAGCACTTTTATGATATAAAAAAGGGATTCCCAAATGGAAATCCCTTAAAATGAGATAAAATAAATCCGGCACTATCAGATATTCAGTACTCCGGGATTATAAGGGCCTTCAGGTTTCCAATATCGATAGATGACATACACCGACTAGTTTGCATCCTTTGGAACAAAGAATTTTTCTTTTATTACCAACCAGATAAATGTTGCATTACCTATCAGATAGCGCCGGAACATACGTTTGGGCTCCTGAATAAAGCGATAAAACCACTCCATACCTATCTTTTGCATCCATTCCGGAGCACGTTTTGTCAGACCAGAAAGTATATCAAAATAACCTCCGACACCGAGTACATACCTTGCCTTTAATAGACTCTTATATTTTTCAATAAACAATTCTTTGCGGGGGGATGGCATCCCTAAAAACAAAATTTCAGAATCAACATTATTTATTAATTCAACTATCTTTAAATCATCCTTTTCTGAAAAATAACCGTTATGGGATCCTGCAATATTTAAAGATGGAAATCTTATCATCAGTTCCTGAACACACAGTTTTAAGGATGTTTCCTGAGCTCCTAAAAGGAATACTCTGAAGTGAAATGTTTCTGCCAGCTTCAATACGTCATGAGCTAAATCAGGACATGCTACTCTTTCGGGAATGTTGAAACCAAGAAAACGTAATGCCCAAACCACAGATATACCATCAATATTTATAAGATCTGAATTAAGATACGCAATCCTTGATTCTTCATTTTTTTCAATTTCACAAACAGATGATGCATTAACCCCATTTTGAATCGTTTTTTCCCCGGATGTTAAATTTTTTAGAATTACTTGTAAAAATTCAGCCTTTGACAATGGATGAATTCTTATTTTGAAAATCTTAATCTCATTCATATTAGTTAACAACTCTTATTAGCAAATTCATTATTTAAATATAACTTTTATGATTTATACAAGTGTCGAGAATTATTTATTCAGCTCTTTCATTATTGTTATAACAACTTTCCATAAGATTCACAGGGTCCTATTAATATAGTCTTAACGGGGATGCCAGATATTTATTTCACGCTAATATTTCACAAAATGTTTTATTCATTCGCTTCTCAAAATGATCTAATGTATAATTATTTATGAATCTCTCGTAACCATTCTTCCCCATTTCTAATCTCAAATTTTCATCTTCTAATAATATGGCTGTTTTTTCAGCCAGCATTTGTGCATTCTGAGTTTCCACAATGAATCCAGTTGAATTATCAATTACTACATCGGGTATACTACCCTCGAAAGTTGAAATTACCGGAAGGCTAAACTGCATTGCTTCCAGATTGACCAAACCAAAAACATCATTATAAGTAGGAAATACAAAAATATCAGCTTTTTGAAATTCAGAAAATTTATCATTGCCAAAAAGAGGTCCTACTACCGTTACTACATCTTTTAAGTTTAACTTATCAATCACATTGTTCAGGAATTCAACAGTGAGATCTGATGGTGCTCCAACAAGTCGTGCATTAAACAAATAGCCATTATTTTTGAGAATATACAATGCATCAATCAATACCAATATACCTTTATTACGAATATAATTTGATAAGCAAAGTAATTGTGGAACCGATCTTTTCACCCGATTTAATTCACCTGCGATTTTCGGCTGAACTTCGATCCCGTTTGGTACAACATACGGAACCGAATCATACACATCACGAACATCTTCTTTTAATCTTTCAGATAAGCATATGACTTGTGTATTCTTAAATACCCACTTATACAAATGCTTTTTAAGAGAGCTTTTTTCAGAGTCTCTTCTAATACCTTTGCCATGTAAATGATATACAATTTTCGATCTCATCAGTTTTAATAAAAATACATAAAATGAATCCCGATAAAATGCTAAACCAGTTGGACAAAGAGTAAAATAAACCAAATCAGGCTTTTGAGTTAGAATTTTTTGTACAATTTTATAACCATAATATATTGTCTTGAAAACTTTTAAAAAGGACAGCTTTTGTAACTCATTTATTGACGAACTAAATTTAAGGTCAACAACATCTATTGCAAAATTATTATTAATCAACTCACTTTTAAAGATATAGCTATTCATCATGCTTACACCATGCATTGGAGGAGGAAGTTGAATGATAAAAAGTATTTTTTTTGTCTCTGTCTTCATAATATTAGAATAATCCCTCTCTGTTCATTAATTATTCATTAAGTATTTTGTTAATCGCAACAGATGCATTGGAAGATGAATAGATAAATTCTTCACTGGAATAATTTCCATTGCTCAAGATAGATTTTATTTTATCCGCAAATTCAGAGGGATTACGGTTGTCAATAACAAAACACGTTTTATTATCTGCAATAATATCTTTTACACCTCCCACGTTCGTTGAAATTACCGGTGTTCCACAAGCAAGACATTCTAATATAACCATAGGTATCCCCTCAAAATAAGATGAAATCATAAGTATAGAAGCTTTGTTAAAAATTTTTCTTAATTCCTCCTGTTCAAAAACTGGCCCGGTAAAATAAAAAATATCGTTTGATGATTTATTGCTAATATATTTTTTTATTACAGGTTCGTAGGTTCCGCTTCCAACAAAAACACCTTTCCAGTTGCCGTTTTCCCTCCTGTGCATTTCAATCAAAGTATCAACAAATAACTCAAGCCCTTTTACCTCCTCCATCCTTCCGACAAAAAGCAATATTTTCTCATTTATATGATTCAAAAATTTGCTTGGCGCGTCATTTGGGTAAAACACTTTAGTATCCACAAAATTTGGCAATAATATTGTCTTCCCTTCAGCATTTTGCTTTTTTGTCAAATTATAACATAATGGATCGATTGCAATTATTTTTGTTGCCTTCTGAATATTTTTCTTTCTTATATACTCCCAAATGTATTGGAAAAGCTTATTTCTGAATAGTTTGTTCTTAGCTTTAACTAATGAATTTGTTGAACCATGCATGTGATAAAGAATAGCCGGTACCGATTTTATCCAAAACGAGATTTCTTCCGCATGAGAGTAAACAGATTGAATATCAAATTTTTTTAATATCGAGTTTATTTTTCTGCTATAATAAAATGCATGAAAACGGACCGGGATTTTCGAGTTCCTGGGTACAAAAATAATTGGAAGAATATATATATTCTGCTTTAAATGTATTTCCTTATATAAATTACTCTTCTCAGAAGTAATCCCCATCAAATAAATATTATCGGCCTCCAGATAGGGCAAAATGCTTTTTATTACTCCCGACGACCCACCCATACTAAGTGACTTTTGATTATTCCAATTTTCAAAATCACTAAGTGCTAATATTGCCAGATTCAACATGCTAATAATTTTTGGATTATTTTTATCTCAGGAGAAATTTGCTCTTATTTCCCAATTTTTTAATGCATTTAACAATTTGTAAATGATTTAGCGCTCCATTAATGAGTACCTATTTAAATATCAAAATAACTCTTTGTCATAGAATATTTCTGATTTTTAAATATAATATCCAGTTATTTAATAGTTATAATTATTATACTTGTAAATCATATTATTCAGTGGTATTAAGCTACTTATATACAGTGGAAATAAAATTTGAGATTCTCTATCTGCTCCTAGCTATCCCATTCCATAAATTGCTTAACCTGGAATTGCCTGAAATTAACTTTAGAACACGCCACGAAGTATTTTCCACAGTATAATCATCAGCAATACTTTTATAGCCTTTAGTTTCCTTAAATTCACTTATTACTATTTTAATACTTTCTATTACAATCTCCGGCTCAAAACCTGTAAGAATAATTGTTCCTGCATCCTGAGCTTCCGGTCGCTCCATTGATTGCCGCAAAGAGACAGCAGGAAAATTTAAAATAGATGATTCTTCGCTTATTGTTCCTGAATCCGATATTGTACATAAGGCATTCATTTGAAGATATATATAATCAATGAATCCGAATGGTTTTAAAAAACGGACTAATGGATTCATATTGATGTCTGTTCTCATTTCTAATCTCTTTCGTGTTCGTGGATGGGTGGAAACTATAACAGGAAGACTATATTCTTCAGCCAGTTTATTTAAAACAAATAAGATTTTATACAAGTTATTTGGATTGTCAACATTTTCTTCCCTGTGAGTGGAAACAAGAAAATAATTTTTTGCAATCAATGACAAGTCTTCAAGCGCATTGGACTGATTAATCTTAGACAAATAGAAGCTAAGTACCTCTTTCATGGGGCTTCCGGTCAGATATATCCTTCGATGAGATAATCCTTCAGAGATCAAATGCCTTCGTGCATGTTCAGTATATACAAGATTGAAATCAGCAATATGATCAATTATCCTTCGATTAACTTCCTCGGGAACATTAAAATCGAAACTTCTGTTACCTGCCTCCATATGAAATATAGGAATGTGCAATCGTTTAGCCATGTAGGCTGCAAGACATGAATTAGTATCTCCCAAAACCAATACTGCATCCGGATTTTCTTTTCTTAAAATCTCACCGGATTTTTTTATAATATCGCCCACAGATGCTTCTAACGACGAAGTATCTACATTCAGGAAATGATCAGGCTTCCTAAGGCCAAGCTCTTTAAAGAAAACCTCATTAAGTTCATAATCATAATTCTGACCTGTATGAACTATTACCTGGTTCAAAAATTCATCAAGCCTTACCATTGTACGTGACAACCGAATTATTTCGGGCCTTGTTCCAATGAAAGTCATTACTTTAAGTTTGCTCATGTTGATTGGTTTAGCGATTAGCGTTTAATGGCAGTTCATAAGGGCAAATTTTCATCTATCTTACTGAGAACCAAATACAAATTATTATAATCAGTTTATACTTTTTCAAAACATGTATCAGGATCATCCGGATTAAAAAACTCATTAATCCAGAACAATGTAATTAACTCCTCGTCTCCTACATTTGTAATGTTATGAGTGTACCATATAGGCATATCCACGAAAGAAGGATTGTCTCCGTTAAGATCGAAATGCAATATTTCGCTGGTTCCGATACGCCGTAACTCAATAACTGCT
>Ga0302173_10001846_pt1 | contig 10433 bp, 7 predicted proteins | sample I_Fen_N3_1_FD_198785 | JGI IMG/M metagenome (GOLD analysis project Ga0302173, IMG submission 198785) | Peat permafrost microbial communities from Stordalen Mire near Abisko, Sweden - I_Fen_N3_1 | ecosystem: Environmental > Terrestrial > Soil > Wetlands > Permafrost | place: Sweden: Abisko... | reverse complement strand
GGCAAAAAAAGATAATAATGAAATGAAAAAGAATGATTTTGTTAATTTATATATTGATCAAATAGCGTTATTAGATAAACAAGGTACTGTAAAAACGATTGATGCAGGAATCATAGGAACACCATCAAACATATCAGAGGCCAAGGAGTGGCAAGCTTATACGACGCAAGGAGTCTTTTATTTTGAAGGCTTAGTTCTTGATAATGCAATTGATAAAACAGCTACACTAATCGTAAATGGAGATTCAATATTATGTGTTCAAAGAGTGCTAGATGATAATGTAACCTATAAAAATGTATGGATTGAAAGTGGGACAAAGACCACAGTAAAAGTTTATGCATATGGAGCCTATCGAGAATTTAAAGTAGGTGAATTAGCGGAAGATATCCAAGGAGTATTGGCAGATATTAGTATTAGCGATAAAAAAGTAACGGGCATTGATATTAAGACGGATACAATTAAAGGAAAGGTTCTTTCGGTAACCAATGATTACGTAGAAATAGATGGTTATGGAAAAGTCCCTTTAGAAAAAGACTACAAAATATATAATACATATAATGGATTTGCAATCAAAACATATACAGATATTGTTGTAGGATATTCACTACAGGATTTTATTGTTGCAGATGGTGAAATATGTGGAGCTATCATATCAAAACCATTGAATGCTGATAATATAAGAGTTTTAATAAAGACAAATGGATTTAATAGCCTGTTTCATAATAATGTTCAAATCTCATCTGATAATAATTTTACATTGTATTATGGAACCTGTGAAGAAAAGCATAATGGTGGTGAAGTTATTACAATTGATAAAAATAGTCCCTATTTGGTTGAGGGAAGAGTGAAAGCGACTGCGGATGCAGATGGATTAATTAGGATTAATTCGTTAAACCGCTCGCAAGGCGTTCCTTCATATGAAGGGTCCATAGAAATAGCTACAAACGATGATGGCTTAACAATTACAAATGAAGTATTGCTCGAAAAATATTTAAAACGTGTCGTTCCTAGTGAGATGCCTGTTAATTATGGTGTAGAAGCATTAAAAGTACAGGCGATTTGTGCAAGAAGTTACGCCTATAAACAGCTCACCAATAGTAATTATAGTAAATATGGTGCACATGTAGATGATAGTACGCAGTATCAAGTTTATAATAATACGAATGAAAGTGCAGCATCAAATGAAGCGATTGCAAGTACGGATGGGGAAGTGATTTCATATAATAATGAGGTGGTTCAAGCATATTATTATTCAACCTCATGTGGATATACAACAGATGTTAGTTTATGGGGAAGCAATCCAGCCGATTATCCTTATTTTACGGCACATAGTGTCAACCAAGATAATAATGTATTGGATTTAACAAATGAAGATACATTTACAGCATTTATTAAAAACACAAGTTCTAAAGATTTTGATAAAGATTTCCCTCTATACCGATGGAAATGTGATTCGACAATTAGCCAATTAAGTGATAGCTTTAATTCGAAAATAGGAGAAAGATCCAAGGCATATCCGGAAAAGATTCAAAAGTTGAATGCAAATGGAACTTACGAATCGAAGTCGATATCAACAGTGGGAAAAATCAATAGTATTACGGTAGATAAAAGAGTCGCAGGTGGTGCGATCACATGCCTAATTGTGAAAGGAAGCGAAGCGACAGTTAGAGTTGATGGTGAGAGCAATATTAGATATTTACTTGGTATAGACAAACAAACATTTTCAAATGCAACTGGAGGTCTTACGACCATGTCAAGCCTTCCAAGCACATTTTGTATATTCGAACCAATCTATTCAGGTAATGACCTTACTGGATTTTCTATAATAGGCGGTGGTTATGGTCATGGCATCGGAATGAGTCAAAATGCAGTATATGCAATGACAAATAGGAATTGGACCTATAATGATATTATACAATATTTTTATAATGGAACAACAATCTCTAAGATGTATTAAAGAATAATCGTAACTGTTCAGTACTGAACAGTTACGATTATTCTTTCTTGGAACCTCGTCGAAACATGCTAGCCGAAATGATTTTATGATGGATAAACGTGTTGATTTCGGCCCCAAAGAATAAAATAATCATGCAGCAGTACAGCCATACAAGTGCAAATACAAAAGTTGTAAGACTTCCATACATATATGAAAAATTTGGTGTATTATTGACGTATAAAGAATAGAAATACGAAAATAAAAACCAACCTACAGATGCAATCACAGCGCCTGGAAATTCATTATAAACGGAAGTCTTTCTTCTATTTGGAATAAATAGATACAGACATAAGAAAAACAGCATCAATATAGAAGGAAAGATTAAGTATTTTTGATTCATAATTGCATATGTAACAAATGCAATATTGGGGAGCTTCATCGAGATAAAACTGAGCAATTGATTTCCGAAGACTAGGACTACTAAGCTAAATACAATAATAACTAGAAAAATCAGCGTATAAAAAGTTGCAATTAATCGTTGAACAAAAAAATTCCTGGTTTCCTTTATACCATAAATTGAATTTAGACCTTGCATTAACGACATAAATCCTTTACCGGATGCCCAAATAGTTGCAACAGCTGTAATAGAAGTTAACGTTAATGAAGATTTTTCGAATAGCTCATTCACAATACCTTCCAAAAAGGAATGCAATTGAGATGGCGAAATCTCATCAAGAATGGATATGATTGTATCGTATTTTACTGGAAGAAATCTAATTAATGTAAGTAATAGCATGATAAACGGGAAGAAACTCAAAGTAATATAAAAACAAGATTGGGCGGCATATCCCGTTATGTTATCTTTTGAAAGTTTGTTAGAAATTTCTTTTAAAGCAAATAATATTTTCATTGATTTTCCTCATTCTAATTATTCCTCGGATATTGGTGATTGTCACTTATTCTCGAACTTCAATTTTAAGCATGCTTTTATTATATGACATTTTATGATGTTTATCAAAAGAATATTTTAATAATTCCTTTTAAACTTGCAATAATTTAATATTTTAGTTACAATATAATTCGCAGTTTTAAATTCTTTCTTACGAGGCTAATTTAAAGATATCGATCGGAGTTAATATGGGAATTTCAGTAAAGCTTCAAGTGTTTGAGGGTCCATTGGATCTTTTGCTACATTTGATAGATAAAAATAAAGTGAATATTTATGACATCCCGATTGCTATGATTACACAGCAATATTTGATTTATGTAAATCAAATGGATAAAAAGGACCTCAATATTGTTAGTGAATTTTTGGTTATGGCTGCAACATTACTTGAGATTAAGTCAAAAATGCTTTTACCATCGGAAGTTGATGAAGAGGGGATAGCAGAAGATCCAAGGCAGGAACTTGTTGAAAAGTTATTGGAATATAAGATGTATAAATATATGTCCTATGAACTAAAGGACAAGCAGCTTGACGCAGCGAGGGCTTTGTTTAAAAAGTCTACAGTGCCACCAGAAGTTGAAGCATACCGCCCAACAGTGAATCTTGATGAATTGGTTGGTGATATGACATTAGCAAAATTGAATGATATTTTTCAGATGGTAATGAAACGAAAAGAAGATAAAATCGATCCAGTAAGAAGTAAATTTGGTAAAATCGAAAAAGAAGAAATCAATATGGATGATCGCCTATTATATGTCAAAAACTTTTTGATGAGCCATGATAATTTCAGCTTTACTAAATTACTTATGAATAATAGTACTAAGATGTCAACCATTGTAACATTTTTGGTTGTATTAGAATTGATTAAAACTGGGTTTATAAGTATCATCCAAGAGGGAACATTAGAAGATATTTATATTACGGTAATGAGAGACCCTAATCTAATTGGAGATTTAGATCAAGCATTATAAGTGGTATAATATATTTGTATGTGTTGAAAAAATTATATATGGATGGGGATAAAATGGATATTTCAAAGATAGAAGCTACAATTGAAGCGGTATTATTTGCAATGGGAGAATCAGTAGAAGTGGATAAGATTGCATTAGCAATTAATCACGATGTTGATACTACTAAGAAAATTGTGCATAATATGATGGACAAGTATGAAGCTGAAGACAGAGGAATTAAAATAATTGAACTAGAAAATAGTTTCCAATTATGCACGAAGGCAGAATTCTATGAAAATTTAATAAAAGTTGCAAGTCAGCCTAGAAAATATTCTTTAACAGATGTATTGCTTGAAACGTTGTCAATTATTGCATATAAGCAACCAATTACAAAAAGCGAAATAGAAAAAATAAGAGGCGTAAGTTGTGAGCATGCGGTGAGTAAACTTGTGGAATATGGCTTAGTAATTGAAGTGGGAAGATTGGATGCTCCAGGACGACCGATGCTATTTGGAACAACAGAAAATTTCCTTCGAGCATTTGGGGTCCAATCAATTGAAGAATTGCCAATCATAAATGCTGAAATGGTTGAAAACTTTAAGGAAGAAGCGGAATTTGAGATTCAAGGAGAGAATACAGACGTGCAGATGTCATTGGATGTATAGTTGTAAAGGGCTTTTTTATGGAGGTGGTGAGTGAATATTCATTGATAAGGATTCGCTTTTCTTGCCTTTCCTTCAAACAGCATAAAGCGCTGTTTTCAGCCGGTCAGCGAAAAATGAATCATTATCAATGAATATTCACTGGCACGTATTGAAAAAAATGCACTTTGAAATTAGAATCAAATGTGGGATTTTAAAAAGTAAAAAGAATTAAAGAAGCATTGAATCACAAATTCAAAGAATTTATAAAAGCGACAAAGAATTAAAAAAACAACCAATGAATCAAAACATGAATTCTTGGAATCGAATGTTATGATATATGAGTAGAAATTAGGCGGGGATTTTAAATCGATATCGAAATAAAATAAATTGCTTAAAATTTAGTCGAGTTATAATTAGAGAAATTGAGATGGCAATTTAGTCGAGATGGGTTTATAGAAAATAGGTTAAAAATAAAATTGAGTTGAAATGAAAAGGAGAAATTATGGAAAGAGATAATGCTTGGGAAAAATATGATGAAGTTGAAATGCAGGAAGTGTTTGATTTTGCAGATGAGTATAAAAAGTTTATATCTGAATGTAAAACAGAAAGAGAATGTGTAACAAGTGCAGTTAAAATGGCTGAGGCTGAGGGATATAAAAATCTTGAGGATATCATAAAAGATAAAACAAAGCTTAATGTTGGTGATAAAGTATATGCAGTTAATATGAATAAATCAATTATTTTATTTAATATTGGAGAAGATGCATTTGAAAATGGAATGAACATACTCGGGGCTCATATTGATTCACCTAGATTGGATTTGAAACAAAATCCTGTTTATGAAGATACAGACTTAGCAATGCTTGAAACACATTATTATGGTGGAATTAAGAAGTATCAGTGGCTTACAACTCCACTTGCACTTCACGGTGTTGTTGCGCTTAAAAATGGTAAAACAGTGGAAATAACAATTGGAGAAAAAGCAGATGATCCTGTGGTTGGAATCTCTGATTTATTAATTCATTTGGCTGGTGAACAACTTGAAAAGAAAGCTTCAAAATTTATTGAAGGAGAAGATTTAAATATTCTTTGTGGAAGTATTCCATTGATGAAGCAAAGCGTTGATAAAGAAGATAAATCTGATGAAGCTGGAAAGCAAAAAGTTAAAAATAATGTTTTGAGAATATTAAAAGAAACTTATGGAATAGAAGAAGAGGATTTCTTATCCGCTGAAATCGAAGCAGTGCCAGCTGGACCTGCAAGAGATTATGGAATTGATAGAAGTATGATAATAGGATATGGTCATGATGACAGAGTGTGTGCTTATCCTTCCCTGATTGCATTGTTTAAAAATAAAAAGTTGAAACGTACGGGCGTATGTATTTTGGTTGATAAAGAAGAAATAGGAAGCGTTGGTGCAACAGGTATGCATTCTCGTTTCTTTGAAAATGTTGTCGCAGAAGTTATGGATAGGACTGGAGATTATTCAGAACTTAAAGTAAGAAGGGCGTTGACTAATTCAAAAATGTTATCTTCAGATGTGAGTGCTGCTTATGATCCCAATTATGCAAGTGTGAATGAAAAGAAAAACAGTGCATATTTTGGACGTGGAATGGTATTTAACAAATATACCGGTTCTAGAGGTAAAAGTGGATCAAATGATTCTAATGCTGAATTTATGGGTGAAATGAGAAAAATAATGGATCATAATAACGTTTGTTTTCAGACCGCAGAACTTGGAAAAGTTGATATTGGCGGAGGTGGAACAATCGCTTATATTCTTGCGAATTATGGCATGAATGTAATTGATAGTGGTATTGCAGTACAAAATATGCATGCTCCTCATGAAGTTATTTGTAAGGCAGATCTTTACGAAACACTTAAGGGATATGAAGCATTTTTAAGAGAGGCTTAATAAGAAAAGAATTATTAAACTTAGTAGGAAATGAATTAAAAACCTAGCAAGAAATGAATTAGATAACTTATATAAGCACAAAAGATTGGAGCAATAATTGTGAAATGGAATAAATATACACTTAAAACTACAACCGAAGCAGTTGATTTAATTAGCGGTATGATGATGGATATTGGAATAGAAGGAATCGAAATTGAGGATAATGTGCAATTGAGCAAAGATGATATTAAAACTATGTTTGTAGATTTCCTTCCAGAACTTCCACCAGATGAAGGCATTGCAAAGGTCAGTTTCTATATTGACTCAGATGTGGATGACAAGACAATGACTGATAAAGTTTATAAAGGTCTTGAAGAACTCAAGATGTTTACTGATATTGGTGAGGGTACAATAACTGAATCAGAAACTGAGGATAGGGATTGGATTAATAACTGGAAACAGTATTTTCATCCATTTTCCATTGGTGAATTAGTAATCAAGCCAACATGGGAACCATATACAGAGGCCATGAAAGGGCATCTGGTCGTAAATATTGATCCTGGAACAGCATTTGGCACGGGCTCTCATGAAACAACACAGCTTGTAATTACACAGCTTCAGAAGTATGTAAAGAAAGATGATTTAATACTTGATGTTGGATGTGGAAGTGGAATCCTTTCAGTCGTAGGGCTTATGCTTGGAGCAAAGCGCGCAGTAGGAACGGATCTTGATCCGAATGCGATTGTGGCAAGTCAGGAAAATGCAGAAGTGAACAAGATTCCATTGGATAAAATAGAAATCATTGATGGCAATATCATTGATGATAAAGCAGTAAAAGATGCAGTGGGTTATCATTGTTACGATATTGTATGTGCTAATATTTTGGCGGATGTTTTAATACCATTATCTGAAATAATTGCAGATCATATGAAAGACGGAGCCATATTTATGACCTCCGGAATTATTAATCTAAAAGAAAATGAAGTCGTTAAAGCATTTAACAAAAATCCTCACCTTGAGATATTAGAAATCAATCACGATGGTGAATGGGTAAATGTTACTGCAAGAAAGAGGTAATCAGTCATGTATCATTTTTTCGCAAAGCATGAAAATATTTTTGATAATTATATTCTCATTGACGGTGAAGATGTTAATCATATGAAAAACGTCCTGAGAATGAATGAAAATGATAAAATACTGATAAGCAGTGGAGACAATATTGATTATCACTGTTATATTAGCAAAATTGAAAGCGATAAAATTATTGCAAATATAGAATTGATAGATGAAGAAGGAAAAGAATTGCCTTCTAAAATATATTTATTTCAAGGCTTGCCCAAAGCCGACAAAATGGAACTTATTATACAGAAAGCTGTAGAATTAGGTGCCTATGAAATTATTCCGGTAGCGATGAAGCGTTGCGTTGTGAAACTAGATAAAAAGAAAGAAGACATCAAGCTTAAAAGGTGGAATGGTATTTCTGAAAGTGCGGCAAAGCAGAGCAAAAGAAGTATTATTCCAAATGTGAGCAACGTGATGACTTACAAAGAAGCAATTGAATATGCTAAGAAGCTTGATATTGTCTTATTACCATATGAATGCGCTCAGGGCATGCCAGAAACGAAAAAAATCATATCGTCCATTGAACCAGGACTTAGTATCGGGATATTTATTGGTCCTGAAGGAGGCTTTGATATGTCAGAACTTGATATTGCAATGAGTTCTGATTTTAAAGTGATAACTTTAGGAAAACGTATTTTACGAACAGAGACAGCAGGACTTATGGTTCTTTCGGTTCTGATGTTTGAACTAGAAGGGAAATAAAAAGATTATGGAAGCATATTTAGATAATTCAGCAACAACACAATGCCTAAAAGAGGCCGTAGAGGTCATGGTTAAGGCAATGGAAGTAGATTATGGTAATCCGTCGTCTATGCATATGTATGGTATTAAAGCAGAAAGATATATTAAAGAAGCGAAGGAAACATTTGTAAAATTATTAAAATGCCAAGATAAAGAGATTATATTTACATCAGGTGGAACAGAATCTAATAATATGGCAATCATTGGTGCAGTCATGGCAAATAAACGGGAGGGTAATCATATAATCGTATCTTCCGTAGAGCATTCATCCGTAAAACAACCAATTCGATTTTTAGAAGAACAAGGATTTCGAATTTCGTATCTTCCTGTAGATAAAAATGGATTGATTTCATTAGATGATTTGAAAAATGAGCTATGTGATGAAACTATATTTGTATCAACAATGTATGTAAATAATGAAATTGGTACCGTAGAACCAATTGAAGAGATGGCAAAAATTATTCATGGTTACAATCCTGACATTATTTTTCATGTAGATGCAATTCAAGCGTTTGGAAAATATAAGATTTATCCAAAGAAAGTTGGGATAGATTTACTTTCTGTAAGTGGGCATAAGATTCATGGACCTAAGGGCTCAGGGATTCTTTATATTCGTGATAAGGTCAAAGTAAAACCACTCATTCTTGGTGGTGGACAACAAAAAGGTATGCGCTCGGGTACAGAAAATGTTCCCGCAATCGCAGGACTTGGTGTTGCTACGAAACTAGTTTACACCAATTTAGATGAAAAAATAGATCGACTATATAATATAAAAGAAAAATTAGTAGAAGCAATCAAAGAAATTCCAGGTGCTGTGATTAATGGACTAACTGGTCGAGACTCTGCTCCACATATTCTTAGCGTAAGCTTTGATGGTATTAGAAGTGAAGTTTTATTACATGCACTTGAAGACAAAGGTATCTATGTGTCTTCAGGCTCTGCTTGTGCATCTAATAAGCCAGGACTTAGTTCAACATTGGTTGCAATTGGAGTAGATAAAAGTTTATTGGATTCCACGATTAGATTTAGTTTTAGTTTTGATACAACGTTGGAAGAGATTGATTACTGTATTCAAACATTAAATGAATTGTTACCAATTTTAAGAAAGTTCAAAAGAAGTTAATAAAAGCACAATAAAACATATGCAAATCGCAGAAGCGGAGAATTGGAGGGAAAATGTTTAAAGCATTTTTAATAAAGTACGGTGAAATTGGAATAAAAGGTAAAAATAGATATATTTTTGAGGATGCACTTGTAGATCAAATTAGATTCTCATTGAAAAAAATAGATGGAAAATTTGTCGTTAGTAAAGAAAATGGTAGAGTATATGCTGAGGCTAGAGGTGAGTTCGATTATGATGAGGTGATTGAATCACTTTCGAGAGTCTTTGGAATTGTCGGAATTTGCCCTATGATTCAGATAGAAGATACTGGATTTGAAGATTTATCAAAAGTCGTACTTGATTATATGGATACAACATATTCAAATAAAAATATTACATTTAAAGTAAATGCAAGAAGAGCCAGGAAGAACTACCCAATGGATTCAATGGAAATTAATTCTGAAATTGGACATAGAATTTTGGAGAAATTCAGTGAATTTAAAGTTGATGTTAAAAAACCAGAAATACTTCTTCAGATTGAAATACGTGAAAAGATTAATATATATTCAATAGAAGTTCCAGGACCAGGTGGAATGCCAGTGGGAACCAACGGTAAAGCGATGCTTTTACTTTCAGGTGGTATTGACAGCCCAGTTGCTGGTTATATGATTGCAAAACGAGGCGTAAAAATTGACGCTACATATTTCCATGCCCCTCCATACACAAGTGAGAGAGCGAAACAAAAAGTGGTAGATTTAGCGAAGATTGTTGCAAGATATTCAGGGCCGATTGAATTAAATGTAGTAAACTTTACTGATATTCAATTATATATATACGAGATGTGCCCTCATGATGAATTAACAATTATTATGAGAAGATATATGATGAAAATATCAGAAGAACTTGGAAGACAATCAGGATCACAAGGATTAATTACCGGTGAAAGTATTGGTCAAGTAGCAAGCCAGACAATGCAAAGCCTTGCTTGTACAAATGAAATCTGTACAATGCCAGTATTCCGTCCAGTAATTGGATTTGACAAACAAGAAATAATTAGTGTATCTGAAAAAATAGGAACTTATGAGACTTCAATTCAGC
>Ga0302173_10001843_pt1 | contig 10438 bp, 10 predicted proteins | sample I_Fen_N3_1_FD_198785 | JGI IMG/M metagenome (GOLD analysis project Ga0302173, IMG submission 198785) | Peat permafrost microbial communities from Stordalen Mire near Abisko, Sweden - I_Fen_N3_1 | ecosystem: Environmental > Terrestrial > Soil > Wetlands > Permafrost | place: Sweden: Abisko... | reverse complement strand
GAGTGGTAGAAAACGGTGCAATTCAGTTTGAAATAAAAGCCAAATTAGAAAATAGAGATGCGACCTTTATCAGAGCCGGTTTAAGCGCAAATGCTTCTATCATTTTAGAGAAAGCAGATAAAGTGCTGGCTGTTAAAGAATCATTGGTGCAATTTGATAAAAAAACACAAAAACCATATGTTGAAGTAGAAACGGGTCCTCAAAAATTTAAAAGACAAGATTTGGTTTTAGGAGTTAGCGACGGAATTTATGTTCAGGTGAAAAGCGGACTTAAAAACACGGATAAAATTAAAATCTGGAATCAGGGTTTAATTAATGAAGGAGAGAAAAAATAATTTGAAAGTATAAAAAGAGTTTTTGGTTTTAAAAAATGTTAAATTTGCGTAGCATCGTTTTTACTGCGCTTTCATTCAAAATATATGAAAATAAATAAATATAATAGTCTTGTTTTCGCCATGCTTTTCGGGTTTGGTTTATCATCTCAGGCACAATCAAAACAATGGACATTAGAAGAATGCGTACGTTATGCATTAGATAATAATATCACAATAAAATTATCAGAATTAGATGTAAAGAATGCAGCAATCGATAAAAAAGGTGCATTTGGTAATTATCTTCCAACGGTAAGCGGAGATGCTTCGCACTCCTGGAATATAGGTCTTAACGTAAACCCTGTAACCAATATCGCTACCACTCAGACTACACAATATTCTTCAGTGGCAGTTAATGCAGGAATTGATATCTATAAAGGGTTACAAAATCAAAATACGTATCGAAGAGCTAAGCTTTCTATTATAGCTTCAAAATATCAATTGTTGAAAATGCAGGAAGATATTTCGTTGAATGTAGCTAATGCATTTTTGGAAATTCTTTTTAATAAAGAAAATTTAAAAGTAAAAAAAGAGCAATTATCGATTGATCAAAAACGTTTGGCCCGTTCTCAGGAAATGGTGAATGCAGGAACAATTCCTCGTGGCGATTTGTATGATTTAAAAGCTACTGAAGCAACAGATCAGCAAGCCATAATTGTTGCTGAAAACAGTTTGTTGATTTCTAAATTAAGTTTAGCACAGCTTTTACAGTTAAAAGAATTTGCAGATTTTGATGTTGTAGATGATACAAATGCAAAAGATGAAAATAATATTCTGGCGCAGACTCCGGTTGATATTTATAACAAAGCCAAAGAAATAAGAACAGAGTTAAAATTAGCCCAAACGAATCTTGAAGTGGCAGAAAAAAATGTTGCTATTGCAAGAGGTGCTTATCAGCCAACACTTAGAGGTTTTTATCAATTCAGCACAAGAGCCAGTTATAGCGACAGAATTATAGGAGTTGATGCTAATGACCAGCCGGTTTTAGCAGGTCCGCTGCCAATTTTTGATCAGTTTAGTGATAACAAAGGACATAACTTTGGTTTTCAATTGAGTGTTCCTATTTTTAATGGTTTCTCAGTTAAAAATAATGTTGAACGAAATAAAGTAAGTTTAGAGAAATCTAAAATAGATTTAGAGCAAAAAAGTTTAGATTTGCAACGTAACGTTTACACTGCTTTTACGGATGCAAAAGGAGCTTTAAATGCTTATGAGTCATCAACGGTAACTTTAGAAGCAAGACAACAGGCTTACAACTATGCAAAAGAAAAGTATGATGTAGGTTTGATGAATTCATTCGATTTTACTCAGGCTCAAACGTTGTTAACCAATGCTCAGTCAGACGTTATCAGAACGAAATACGATTACATGTTTAAAATAAAAATACTTGAATTCTACTTTGGAATTCCAATAGTTCCAATTATCACAAAATAATTTATTATGTCAAAAAAAACAATTTATTTCTTACTGGGTGGTGCGGTAGTCATTATCGCAGTTTTAATTGGTCTTTCGAAAGCAGGAGTAATAGGAAATAAAGATGAAGGAAAAGAAGTAGAGGTTTCAAAAGTAATCGCTTCAGCCATTGTTGAAACGGTATCTGCAACTGGTAAAATTCAGCCCGAAATAGAGGTGAAACTTTCATCGATGGTTTCAGGTGAAATTATTGCACTAAATGTAAAAGAAGGACAAGTTGTAAAAAAAGGAGATTTGCTGGTTAAAATAAATCCTGATTTATATACCTCCGGATTAGATCGTTCTGTTGCAAATTTATCAGGGACAAAAGCTGGTTTAACGCAGTCTGAAGCAAGTTACAAAGAAGCAAAAGCAAGTTACGAACGTAATAAGACTCTGTATGATAAAGGAGTAATTTCAAAATCTGATTGGGACAAAGCTATTTCAACTTATGAAGTAGCCAAAGCAACAAGACAGAATGCTTATTATAACGTTCAGAGTGCGTCGGCATCAGTTACAGAAGCAAAAGATAATTTGGGACGTACTTTGATTTATGCTCCTGCTGACGGAACCATTTCTGTTTTAAATGTTGAATTGGGAGAGCGTGTTTTGGGAACGCAACAAATGGCGGGAACAGAACTTTTGAGGGTAGCGAACCTAAACAATATGGAGGTTGAAGTTGACGTTAACGAAAATGATATTGTAAAAGTAAAAATTGGCGATGAAGCAAATGTTGAAGTTGATGCTTATCTAAAAAAGAAATTCAGAGGTACAGTAACCAGTATTTCTAACTCTGCAAGTACAACACTAACATCAGATCAGGTAACTAATTTTAAAGTAAAAGTTCGTATCCTAAAAGAATCATATCAGGATTTGCTGGAAGGACAGCCAAATACTTATTCGCCTTTTAGACCTGGAATGACGGCAACTGTAGATATTATTACAAGAACTAAAAATAATGTTCTGGCAGTGCCAATTAGTTCTGTAGTGGTAAAATCAGATACTACTGCTGTAAAAGATTTTAAAGTAGAAGATCCGAGTGATGATAAAAAAGCAACTCCAAAAAGCGATAAAAAGTTCGAATGCGTTTTTGTAAAAGTAGGAGACAAAGCTAAAATCAGAGTCATTAAAACAGGTATTCAGGACGATACGAATATTGAAGTAATGACAGGATTAAAACCGGGTGATGTAGTAATTACGGGACCCTATACAACGGTTTCTAAAGAACTGAATTCGGGTGATAAAGTCAAGCTCAAAAGTGCCGACTTACCTAAAAAACAGTAAGATATTCTAAAAAAATAATAATGTCAGACTGAGCGAAGTCGAAGTCTTATAAAGTATAAAGGACTTCGACTTCGCTCAGTCTGACATAAATAATAACATTAAAAAAATAAACACATTGTCTTTTATCCTAAATATAGAAACGGCTACTAAAAATTGCTCAGTGTCCATTGCTAAAAATGGAGCAACAATTGTATGTAAAGAAATTGCAGAAGAAGGCTATTCTCACGCCGAAAAACTGCATGTTTTTATAGAAGAAGTAATTGCTGAGGCAGGAATTTCGGTTCAGGATTTAGCAGCTGTTGCCGTAAGTCAGGGCCCTGGTTCATACACGGGTTTACGAATTGGAGTTTCGGCAGCAAAAGGATTATGTTTTGCTTTAAATATTCCTTTGATTGCGATTGATACCTTACAGACTTTAGCTTCACAAGCACAAGTTACTGACGGAAAAATTATTCCGATGCTGGATGCGAGAAGAATGGAGGTTTACAGCGAAGTTTTTAATGCCAGTTTAGAAGTAGAAAGAGGAATAGAAGCAGAAGTAATCACCGAAGAATCTTTTGCATCATATACAGAAACGGTTTATTTTGTAGGTGATTGTGCCGATAAATGCAAACCGGTTTTAATTAAAGAAAACTTTGTATTTTTAGAAGAAATCAAATTTCCTTCTGCTGCTGCAATGAGTAAAATCAGTTATGATAAATATCAAAAAAGCGACACTGTAGATGTCGCTTATTTTGAACCGTATTATTTAAAAGATTTTATGATGGCGCCTCCATCAAAAAAACAATAAACTATTTTATTTTTCAATTGTAAACGGCTGAAATGAAATTCCGGCTTCGTCTAAAGCTATTTTGCAATTTTCTAAAGTATCTGAAAAAACAGATCCATAATCTGCTTTTTTTGCCCATGGTCTTACTGCAAAATCAACAGAGTTTGTTGTTAGATTCTTTACAGAAACTTCTGGTGCCGGCTTTTTAAGTACTTTAGGATTATTGTTTAAAACACCTAAAAGAATCTCTTTTACTTTTTTAATATCAGAGTCGTACGAAACTGAAAATGTAAAATCGGCTCTTCGTTCTCCCTGCATAGAGTAATTGATAATGGTTCCGTTTGATAAAGCACCATTAGGTACAAAAACAGTTTGATTATTGCCCATAAGCATCTTAGTAACAAAAATTTGAATTTCGACTACAGTTGCTACAACTCCTTGTGCTTCGATCGTATCGCCAACTTTAAAAGGTTTAAAAACGATAATTAACATTCCTCCTGCAAAATTAGAAAGCGAACCTTGCAATGATAAACCTACTGCAAGTCCCATGGCACCTAAAATGGCAACAAATGACGAAGTTCCAATTCCAAGTTTGTCAATAACTGTTACAAATAATAAAATTCGGAGTGCCCATATTAAGATGTCCGAAAGAAACCTTGTTAAGGTAGGATCTAAATTTCTTTTGATCATTACCTTTGTAATAATCCTGTTTATTAACCTGATGGCATAGATACCAACAAATAAAATAATAAATGCCGAGATTAATTTAGGAGCATAGTCAACTAATATATCAATAAATTTAGTAACGTAATTGCTAACTTGTTCTGGGTTCATGTTCATGTTTTTCGAATAAAAAAACCTTCTCAAAGAGAAGGCGTATTAATGCTGCAAATATAGATATATTTATTTTATTAGAAAAAATGAGTCCTTATTCCTTAGGAGGAATCGTATCAATAATTTCGTCTGTTGCGGTTTCAGTTTTTTCAGCAGCATCTGCTGCAGTTTCTACCACTATGGTTTTGGTTGCGCCGGAAGTCTCGGTTGTTTTTTCTTTTACAGAATCGATTACGTCACTTAACGAATCCGAAGCTTTTTCGACATATTCGCTTACGATATCTTTTGCCTTGTTTGCATATTCAGCTGCACTTTCAAGAATGGGTTCTGAAGCTTCTTTTGCTTTTGCAATCGTTTCCTCGGCAAAAGTTTCTGCTTTGTCAATATAAGGAGCGGCAGCTTCTTTTGCCTGCTCAAACTTAACCTCGGCCTGATTGGCCAAATCTGTAGTTGAATCTTTGGCTGAGCCAAATAAATTCCTGAAAAATGAAGATAATCCCATAGTTTTATATTGATTGGTTTAGAATACAATATTAAACTATTTTTATCACACTAAATCGGAATAATTTATTGAAAATTAGGTAGATATGAATTCAATAAAAAAGCGCCCCGTTTGAGGCGCTTTCTATATTTTTACGAATAAATAATTATGCATTTACAGCTTCTACTTTAATCGCTTCATCATTCAACATACTTTTTAGCATATTTTCGATTCCGCTTTTCAAAGTAAAAGTAGAAGAAGGACAACCGCTGCAGGCACCTTGCAAAATTACTTTTACTGTTTTGTCGTCTTCATTATAAGAGTCAAAAGCAATGTTTCCACCATCAGCCGCAACTGCCGGTTTCACGTATTCTTCTAATATATTGATGATTTGTTGAGAGGTAACATCTAATTTATCAAATGCTTCATCTTTTGTAACGTCATTTTTACTAGCAACTTCAATTAAACTTTCATCTAAAACAGTTCCTCCGTTTTCGATATATTGTTTGATAAAAGTTCTTACTTCTAAAGTAATTTCATCCCAATCGTTGATATCATATTTAGTTACCGAAATATAATTCTCATCGATAAAAACCTCTTTTACATAAGGAAATTTAAACAATTCTTTTGCCAGGGGAGAAGAAGCAGTCTGATCGATATTTTTATACTCAACCGCATTTTTTGTCAGCATTCTGCTTACTACAAATTTTAAAGCAGCAGGGTTAGGAGTGGTTTCTCCGTAAACCGTGATAGGTTGTTTTTTAGGTGCATTCTCATCCACTTTTATGATGATACCGCCTTTGTCTATAAATGACGCAATTTGTTCAGCAACAGCATCTTTTACATCATCCCATTCTACGATACTGTATCTTTCGATCGCAATAAAGTTTCCTGAAATATATACCGTTTTTACAAACGGAAGATAAAATAATTGTTGTGCTAATGGCGATGCTTGTGCTTCATCGATATTTTTAAATTCAAAATTTTGATTTTTTGTAATGAAATCTTCAAATTCGAACTTTAGTATAGTTGGATTTTGAGTTTCTTTTATGGTGATTTTTGTCATGATTTGTAATTTTCCACAAATTTAGTAAAGTTATTTTCTACTAATACCTATATTTGATTTTTTAATAAAATAATTAAGACTCTTTTCAAATAAATCGTATTAAATTATGAGAGTCTAAAATTTATACCAACAAAATTACCTTTATGAAATTTAGAATCAGGGTTTTATTTATTTTTTTAATCGTAACATCTTATTCCTATTCGCAAGAAGGAATACCTGTTTACTCCGATTATTTGTCGGATAATTATTACTTGATTCACCCCTCAATGGCAGGCGCTGCCAATTGTGCCAAAATAAGATTGACAGCCAGAAAACAATGGTTTGGTCAGGAAGATGCACCGCAACTTCAAACCTTAACTTTTAATGGCAGAGTAGGAGAGCGTTCAGGAGCCGGAATTATTATTTTTAATGATGAAAATGGTTACCATTCTCAAAAAGGAGTAAAGCTTACTTATGCCCACCATATTATGTTTTCCAGAGATGAACTCGATCTCAATCAGCTTTCATTTGGTTTTAGCGGAGGATTAATTCAGAGTCAGCTGGATGAAACTAAATTTGGCGGAACATTTGACCCAATAGTTTTCGGTCAGATTCAAAAGGATTCTTATTTTAATGTCGATGTTGGAGCATCTTATAATTACCTTGATTTTTATGCCCATGCAACAGTACAGGGATTGCTGGAAACCAGAAGAGAATTGTATACGGATTACGAAAGTGATAATGTCAGAAAGTTTCTATTGAGTGCCGGATATGTTTTTGGTAAGAGCAATAGTATTACCTGGGAGCCATCGATTTTATTTCAGTTATTTGATAAAACACAGCAAAAATCTATTGATTTGAACATGAAGGCTTATAAAAACATGGATTTTGGTAGTCTGTGGGCTGCATTATCGTACAGAAGAAGTTTTGATGGCGTACAATATAGTAATTCAAATAATGGAGTAGCTTCTCAAAAATTGCAATATATCACACCTATAATAGGTGTGAACTATAAAAACTTTATGTTTGCTTATACGTATTCTCAGGTTACCGGCGATGTGAAATTTGACGCTGGCGGATACCATCAAATTACTTTGGGAATTAATTTATTTTGTAAAAAGGAACGTTACGATTGTAATTGTCCGGCCATTAATTAAATCTTTATCATGCTTATAAAATCTGTAAACGGAAAAACACCTTCGATCCCTAAAGATTGTCGATGTTGTTTTTGGAGATTCCTGCAGCGTTTGGTTTAATGCTGTAATTCGCGGCGATGTAAATTTTATTTCGATTGGAAATAAAGTAAATATTCAGGATGGGGCAATTATACATTGTACCTATCAAAAACACCCCACTATTATAGGAAACAATGTTTCGATAGGACATAATGCGATCGTGCACGGATGCACGATTCATGACAATGTTTTGATTGGAATGGGTGCCATCGTAATGGATAATTGTGTTGTAGAAAGCAACTCAATTATAGCGGCTGGAGCTGTTGTTACTCAAAATACAATTGTACCTTCTGGAACCATCTACGCAGGTGTTCCGGCAAAAAAAGTAAAAGATATTGACCAGTCAGACTTTGCAGGCGAAATTGAACGTATTTCGAACAATTATGTCATGTATTCAGGTTGGTTTAAAAACGAAGAATAAAATTCTAAAATTCCAAAAAATAATCCCGATAGCTATTGGGACCAAATTCCAAGAATGCTTGACGTCCTATTAGAATTTGGATTTTTATTTGTTTTTTGGAATTTAAAAAACTTACAAGTTGATTCTTTCGAAAAAAGCATTTTTATAACTTTCGCTTATCGGGATTCGTTTGTCGCTAATCAAAACTTTATTTTTCTGAATCGATTTTACATGTTTTATATTAATGATATACGACCTGTGAATTCGGGAGAATCCTTTGCTTGAGAGTAAGTTTTCCAGCTTTATTAAACTGATTAAAGTCAGTGTGAATTTATTATCTGTTGTGTAAATTTTGACGTAATCTTTTAAACCTTCGATAAATAAAATATCTGAAAAATTCATTTTGACGTTTTCATATTCTGCCCTTACAAACATAAAATCCTGTTCTAATTCGGGAGCAGTGGTGTTTTCAGAAATGGCCTGAATAGCTGTTGAGGGGTTTAAAACCTGTTGCGCACGTACAACCGATTTTAAAAAACGATGAAACGGAATAGGTTTTACTAAATAATCTACAGCACCCAAATTAAAACCTTCTACGGCATAATCAGAAAAAGCAGTTGTAAAAATAACCAAAGGCTTTTTTTCGATTGTATTTAAAAAATCAATTCCGGAAAAATGCGGCATCTGAATGTCTAGAAAAATCAAATCAACATTGTTTTGGTTGATAAATGAAACGGCATCGATAGCATTATTAAAGGTACTGATGAGTTCGAGCGAATCTACCTTTCGAACAAAATCTTCTAATAATTCAACCGCTAAAGGTTCATCGTCTATAATTACACATTTCATTTGTTGAAGTTTTAGATTTAAAGATTTTATTTGGTGCTCAAAAGTAGTTTTAAACCATTAAATTAAGTTTTAAAATTATCATAAAATACGGATTATGCTCGATTATCCTTTTACAATAATTGTTTTGCTTAAAGTGTAACCATCTGTTAGATTACCTGTTAGGGTAGCTAATTCATCAACTAAGCTGTCAGAGAAGACATTGTCTTTTGTATTCGAAGTATCGGCCTGGCCGTGAGCAGCATAGTTGGTACTCGAATATACGGTACTCGAAATAGTTTCGGGAAAAGCAATTTGTGTTACAAGTAATGATGAGCCGCTGGCACTCAAAACTTCAACATGTATATGCGGTGCCCTGCCCTGATACCAACCGGGAAAAATCGAAAGAAACGAAACTTCTCCTTTCGAATCTGTAGTTTGTCTGCCTCTTAAAAAATGAACCGAGGTATAATCTGTTTGTTGCATTGAGGTTCCGCCGTATTCTGAATAATTACCGTCTTTGTCGCAATGCCATACATCGACCAAAACACCGGCCAATGGCAAGCAATTATTGTTTTTATTTTCGATAACTAAAGTAATTAGCAAAGCAACTCCAACTCTGTCAGATTTTATGTTTTCTAAAACTAACTGACTGGGTGTTTTAATAGGGAATGGCCCTTTGGTTTCTGATGGAGAAACAGAACAGCTTCCATCTCCGGAAGTGTCTGAACCGGAATCATCATTATCACTTTTAGAACATGATTCTAATAATTTAGAAGCTGTGGCCAGTGAAGCAATTCCTAAGATACCATTTCGGATGAATTTTTTTCTGTCCATAATCCGTTATGTTTAATTTATTGCAGTCTGAATTTTATCTAATTTTAAATTCAAATGCACACGATAATATTGATTGTCTTGTGTGATGTTGAGTTCGTGTGCGTTAGGATAAAGCAAATCCAGTCGGTTTTGAATGTTTACCAATCCAATTCCTGAGTTTTCAGGATCTTTAATATAGTTTTCAATAGTATTTTCGATCCAGAAATCAAGACTGTTTTCAAGAATAAAAATCTTAATTTTTACATGTGCGGCACCTTTGTAATCGGTTCCATATTTAAATGCATTTTCAACAAACGAAATAAGCAATAAAGGTTCAATAAACTTGTTTCGGGTATCGCCGTGTACATTGATAACAATGTCTTCGATATTGTTGAGCCTGAGTTTTTGTAACTCAATATAATTCTGGATGTAATTGACTTCTTTTTCTAAAGCCACCGTTTTGTTATCTGTTTCATACAGCATGTAGCGCATGAGCTCCGATAATGTCACGATGGCATCAGGGACCAAATCAGATTTCTTGTGTGCCAGTGAATAAATACTATTTAAGGAATTGAATAAGAAATGCGGATTGGTTTGTTTGCGCAAATAAATCAATTCGGTATTTGTTCTGTGCGTTTCGGCAATTAATTTGTTTTGCTGATTGTTATAAAATTCTGTAAGCGTTCTAATAATAGCGCTTATGGTAATAATTAAGATGTAAAAAAACGAAGGCCCAATTTTGAAAAATAAAGGCTGTCTTGTTGCTAACACTGCAGCCCTTACTCTTCGGCCTTTATACATTAATTTAAAATCTTCTGGCGGTATGGTGTGCATAATGTTGCTTGGCTTTAATTGTCTTACCTGCGAAAAATCAGGAATAAAATAATTAATCCTTACAATCATAAATAATAAAATAAGAGCAAATA
>Ga0302173_10001842_pt1 | contig 10442 bp, 13 predicted proteins | sample I_Fen_N3_1_FD_198785 | JGI IMG/M metagenome (GOLD analysis project Ga0302173, IMG submission 198785) | Peat permafrost microbial communities from Stordalen Mire near Abisko, Sweden - I_Fen_N3_1 | ecosystem: Environmental > Terrestrial > Soil > Wetlands > Permafrost | place: Sweden: Abisko... | reverse complement strand
TTCATCTAAATAACCTGCTTTTGAAGCTAAACCAATTAAAGTTCCAATACTGTCAAATACATCAATAAATAACATAGATACAATAGCAGGAATTATTCCTATTACCATTGCACTCTTAAAATCAAATTGCATAAATACTGGAGCAACTGATGGAGGCATAGATACTATCCCAAGAGGTGCTTTAGCAACTCCTAATACCATACCAAGTACATATACAACAAACATTCCAATAATAAATGAACCTTTTGTATTTTTATAATATAATACTGATATTATAATTACTCCAAAACAAGCAAGAAGAACTGATAGATCTTTTAAATTTCCAATACCAACTAATGTAGCTGGATTGGCAATAATAATTTTAGCATCTTGAAGACCAATAAATGCTATAAAAAATCCAATACCAATACTAATTGCATATTTTAATGTTTGTGGAACACTATCAATAATAATTTGTCTAACTTTAAATAAATTAAGTGCTAAAAATATAATTCCTTCAATTAATGAAGCTGCTAAAGCTGTTTGCCATGTAAACTTCATTGTTAAACAAATTGTAAATGTGAAAAAAGCATTTAATCCCATCCCTGGTGCCATACCAAATGGATAATTAGCAACAAGTGCCATAATTATAGTACCAATACAAGAAGCTAAAGCTGTTGCTGTAAATACTGCACTTATATCCATTCCTGATTGACTTAAGATACTTGGATTTACTATTAATATATACGCCATTGTTAAAAAAGTAGTTATACCTGCTAGTATTTCTGTCTTAACATTTGTGTTGTTTTTTGATAAATGAAATAATTTTTCTAACATACCATTCTCCGTTTCGTTTACTGATTTTTTTGATACATTGCCCAATCTAAATTCCTCCTATTTTATGAACTATACAATAATCACTGTGGTTCAAAAATAATATTTTTTGTTAGTTTAAAGTACTAACATTGATAAAAATATAAAAGAAAATACCAAGAATTTATAGCTATCACGTAAATATAAAACCCCCTTTGTTATTACAAAGGGGTTTATATGTACCTAAAATACCTATAAACACCCATAGTCAGACAATTTACGGTAGTCCGGTAGAAACACTTAGACCCTATTTCTAAGCATATACGGGTAAAATTTTTCTTAATATATATATTCCCTACAAATCTATTTAATTCCGTTCTTTCATATTACCTTTGTATATTTCGTAATACGCTTAAATTAAATACAATAAATTTAGTATTCAATATATAATGCTTTTTTACATACTTAATGCTACAATAATTTTCACCATAAATCAATACTAATTTACTTGTTTTATGAATTTTTTTATTTTTTATCATTGTATCGTTCGTGTTTTTCACTGAAAATTGAATAAATTGACTATTTAAACAACATTTTCTCTTCTTAATTATAAAATTACTTATCATTTAATTAATTGCCATCCAGTTTATTCCATAGCTATTGGCTTATAAAAATAATATCCTTAGTATAATATCACACCTAGTTTCTTCTAAAAACAACACTTGTTCTTCTAGTTCTATTTTTTATTTTTCCTTAAACCATAATAAATACAAACTTTTCAGAGTAATCACTTATTGACCCAACCTATATGTAAGGGGTAAAATAAGTTAATATGTTAATCTCTTTTTTTATCTTTATAATATAAGGCACATTAAAATAAATACAAATAATTCACTAAAAATGAAATTGAATGGGGATGCAATATAATATGTTTCAAAATCACGAAATTCTGTTTGCAATTGGAACTTTAGGAACAATAATTTCACTCATCTTACTCCTGATATCACTAATAAAGAATATTAAAATACTAAAAGTATTATCAATTATTTTAATAACAGCTTTTGTTGTTACTTTTTCTATGGGTATATCTTTAGGATATTACTACTATGAAAATTTAAAGGATATTAATACTCAAGTTAATGATAAGAATTTAAATTCAAAGTTAGCCACTGAAAAAATTGAAGAGCCAAAAATAACAAGTGGAAACAGTGAAGATCCAATTGTTATAACTGAGAAAACTTTTTCTGTTGATGATAATTATTTTTATAGCGAATTTGAAGTTAAGAATAATACAAATATTGAAATATCGAAGATTTCTTTTGATATAATGTTTACATATAAAAGTAAACTCGAAAGTGGTGCCCATACAGAACATGTATTCCTTCTTGATTCAGTTATTCCTCCAAATAAAACTATAATTAAAAATTATCTTTGGAAGAAAAATGCTGTTGAACAGGCTTCAATAATTAGTAATGTAAAATTACTGAAAATACAAAACTTAATTTCTCGTGCAATTATTAATGGGGAAGAAAAAAGCTTAAAAATTGATGACTTGAAACCAATGCTAACTAATAAGAAATAATGCTAATATAAAAAATATAACTGCCAGTAACCTATTATTCAATTAGGATGCTAGCAGTTATAAATTTAACTATACTTATTTTATTAAATTTCCTCATTATAAAAGTACTATATAAACATAAGCTTTAAGAACGCCCCTCCCATTTTCTTTTTGCTTTCATTACATTTTCTTCACTAAGATGTGTCACATCTACAGTCTCACCCATTCCACAACCTCTATCAAGCATTTCCTTTGCTTTCTCCATAGCTTTTTCATGTTCACCTTTTTTCAATTTTTCCATTAAAAATCCCCTCCTTTAGTTATACAAAATCTAAGACTTAGTGTTACCACTAAGCAAAATTTTATTCAAATTTCAACATAAGAACACTCTCTCAATATATTTACATTTTATTATCTCTTCTGTTACAATATTAAATATATTTGTCCCAATAAATTAGGACAAACTGTTGTTACATTTATTACTAGCTAAAAATTTCTTTTTAAAGGAGTCTATATGAAAAATATTAAACATTATCTATTTGTTTCATTAATTTTGATCTTATTATCATTTACTATGTTTTTTATTCACTATTTAATCTTTGGTCAATTGGAAAACACAGAGTATTATTCCCTTATGAACCTTTGTTTTATTCCAATAAATATACTTGCTGTTACTCTTATGTTTGAGAAACTTGTAGAAAGACGTGCTAAACTTGAACGTGTAAGCAAATTAAATATGTTAGTTGGATTATTTTTTAGTGATATTGGCTTTACTCTACTAAAGCTAATAGTAGCTGGAGATGAAAATATTCACGTTCTTGACTTGGACTTTACTGATTTAAAATCATGTGAAACTAAATTAAAATCTCATAATCATCAAGTTGTTTTTGAAAATATTAATTATTCTGAACTTAAAGAACTTGTTATTGGAGCCAGAGATATTTTATCTAGTCTTATAAGTAATGAAAGTATTTTAGAACATGAAACCTTTGCTGATTTGCTTATGTCATTAATGCATTTAAGAGATGAAATTATATTTATAAAATATACTGAATTGACTCCAGATGATTGTTCTCATCTTAAAGGTGATCTTACTCGCGTATATGAAAATTTAACTTTTCAATGGATAAATTATCTTTCACATCTAAGACAGTTTTATCCTTATCAATATAGTGGTGCTATTAAATTTAATCCTTTTACACTTAATAGGAATATTTAACAATCATAAAAAGCAGGTTTTTATATTCCTGCTTTTTATGATTTTCTACTTAGGTTTATTTGCCTCTTTATCTGACAATTCCTTTAATTCATTAAGAATTCTTGGATAAAACTCATTAATCGTTGAATATGCATTCCTATTATTTTCATATTCCTCTAATCTTTCTGAAAGAGGTTTTATATAAATAAAACTATTAGACTCATCTAGATTAATGTAACTTCGGCTTACATTAGCTCCATATAAATCATATAAAATTCTATAAGTTACTGCTCTTACAATATGCTCATTTACACATTCACTCAAATTTCCATAAGCTTGTTTACTCATATTTTCTTTTATTGGAAGATATAAATTTGCATATTTATATATTTCATTTATGTTTTTTTCAGTTAATGGATTAATGTATGAATGTCCAAATTCATGTATTAACAAATTAGAAAACTCTTCATCATCTTCCGGAACAACCATAAAATCGTACACATCAGAAATTCCATCCTTTGTTGGTACACAGCCTGCATATCCACCTATTGATAATGGTTGAATTACAATATTATAGCTATTTTCCTTATATCCATAATATTTAATGAGCTTTTCAACACAACCAATCTTATCAACTCTATTTTTCACTTTTGACACAATGCTACTATAATAATCAGTATGATTCATATAAAATTCATCAAACTTCGTTTTCTTTCTGAAATCAGTTAGTAAATCTAGCAACTTTACTATCTGTTCTTTCCCACCAGCTGAATTTATAATGTAATCTGGCAATGTAACATTATTTATAAGTTTTAGATTATCATCAACATACATCATTGCCATAGGAGGACGATCATATGAGTAACCCAATTCTCTCATATGCTTATAAAAATCAACTACAGGTTCATCCTTATATTTTAAAAAATAATTTGATATATCCTCGCTATATTTCTCAACACCAGAATTATTTTTAATCTCCTTTAGTATATTGGGATCATCAGCTAAATATTGCACTACACCAAGCAATTCAACCTTTAAATCTATACTAACATTACATATTCCACTTTCTTTAATAGATTTTGCTACAATCTCATTATTAATAGCTTGTTTGCTTATTGAATTATTTTGACATCCAATACAGTTCACTATTATCATCATTAGTAAAAGAAAACAGCTTATATTCTTTTTCATAAACATTTATACCTCTTAATTTCTAAATAATACTTTCATAACTTCATCAAATAGGAATACTAGACATGTAAAATTACTCTTTTATCCCCAACTCTTTAAACAATTTATTTAATCTATCCCGCTCTTTCTCTTCAACTTGAAACTTAGAGCGATTTAAGTAATGTGATAGAACATCCGCATCTTTTAACACTTCATCATAATGATCATCTATATCCTCTTTATTGCTATGTTTAGCTATTGCTGAACAAACAATATTTATTTCTTCATCATTAAAACTTTTTGTTTCATTCATAATTTTTCTTGCATCAAGTGAACTTAATCTTGCATGTTCAATATCACTTCCATTTTTGTACCTAGAAATATCATGTAGCATACCTGCAATTGAACATAATTCAGCATTTAATCCACGTTTAAGTGCAAGTAAACTACAATTAGAGGCAACACCATATAAGTGAACATAACCACAATGTCTTTCTACTAAATTAGATTGCTTCTTTAAAATATTATTTACAACCTTACAAACTTTTTCTAATCTATTCATTAATATCTCCTTTCACTTAAGTAGAAATATAATAATTTCTACTATTTTTATGAATTATTAAATATTTCTAATATTTTATTATTATATATACAATGCTTAATTGATTTACGTAGCTATCTTTAGCTATTCACCTGTTTTTTTGCTAAATGGTAAATATTAAGAAGATGCAATTTTCAGAATATTCATTTATATTATAAGTATAGTAATTAATGTTAGAAAAAAGTTGCTCGATCAAATAAAAAAATTAAAATTTGGAGGGATTATTATGAATAACAAAATGCATTTTACTAAGGTATGGAGATTCATTTCTGGTGCGATATTTAACAATACAGAATATGCCTATGATAGAAATGGATTTCATGATAATTATGATGTAACAGATACTACGGAGCTAAGATTAATATCATCAAGAAGAACATTTTTATAATATGTTTAATATAAACCAAGTCCCTCAGAATTCAGATGAAATTTTGAGGGACTTTCACTATCAAAAAAATACCTCTTTTAAGCTTAATAATACTCACTTTTGAAAATGTTATAAAATAATTCATTAACTACTTTATTATCTAATAATTCTAATGCTTTATCACAATTAAACTTATAATTGAAACCACACTTCTCAACTACTCTCTTAGACTTAATATTAAAATCAAAATGTCCGCACCAAATTAAATCTAAATTCATTTCATCAAATCCATATCTAATCAATGCTTTTACTGCCTCTGGAACATATGCATTTCCCCAATATTTAGGATTTAATACATATCCAATTTCTCTTTGTTTTAGATGCTTAAACTTCTCATCTGGAGTTCTCTTGTGCATTCCTATCCCTCCAATTACTTTATTTTCTGATTTTAATACAATCGCATAAGAATCATCATCTTTAATAAACATTTCAATAATTTTTTTACTCTCCTCTTCATTTTTATGAACAGGCCATCCTGCATTTGGTCCCACTCTACTATCACTTGCATATTCATGTAAATCTAAATAATCACTTTTACTCCAACTTCTTAAAATTAATCTTTCTGTTTCTACTAATTCCATAAGCTCCTCCACTTTAACTTAGGCACATTCAAAAAAATAACAAGTCCATCTGCTAGAAAAGTTCGTATATGCAGCATAGCTACTTTTTTCTAAGGTGCCCATTTTCCATTATCCTGCGTCGGCAGATCACCCTAATAGGCTTGCCATGAGGAAGCTCTGCCTCCTTGCCTAACGGAAAATATGCATGACATTTTGGACTTGTTATTTTCTTTCATGTGCCTTATATTTTAATTTTTTATATTCTTGTAGCCCAATATGTATAAATATATCCTTATTATAACATATATTGCAAATATAACATTAAATATTTATTTCATAAAAGGTAATACTATTTGTTAGACGATATGATACCTATAAGTATCTAAAACATACTAATAATTTATGGAGGAATTTTAATGAAGAAATTTATTTGTACTGTGTGTGGATATATTCATGAAGGAGATACCCCACCTGAAGTTTGTCCTATTTGTAAAGTTACTGCTGATAAATTTAAAGAAATGAAGGATGATTTGAATTTTGCTGATGAACATAGAATCGGAGTTCTAGATGGAACTAATGATGAAATATTAGAAGCTTTAAGAGCTAATTTCATGGGTGAATGTACTGAAGTTGGAATGTATTTAGCAATGTCTCGTCAAGCTGATCGTGAAGGTTATCCCGAAGTGGCTGAAGCTTACAAAAGAATTGCCTATGAAGAAGCTGAACACGCTTCTAAATTTGCTGAAATTTTAGGTGAAGTTGTAGCTCCTGATACTAAGTCTAATTTAAGTGCTAGAGTTGAAGCTGAATATGGTGCATGTGAAGGCAAAAAGAAACTTGCAACATTAGCTAAACAAAACAACTTAGATGCTATACATGATACAGTTCATGAAATGTGTAAAGATGAAGCTAGACATGGAAAAGCATTTAAAGGCTTATTAGATAGATACTTTAATAAATAATAGCAATATTATAATCTCTAAATCAAAATATTAAATAATTTCTAACTTAAAGGAGTGTTTTTTTTGGAAAGAATTAATTGTGAAGTCCATAATTGTTCACATAATGAAAGTGGAGTTTGTTTTTCAAATAGAGTTGATATTGGTGGTATATCTGCAAACAGTGAAGGCGGAACTTGCTGTGGCTCATTCTTAAATAAGTCTTTATATAGCGCCTTAACAAACAATACAAATTCTAGTATGGAATGTGATTCTCTTACTTGCAAAGCTGAAAACTGTATCTACAACTCAAATAGACTTTGTGAACTAACATCTATAAATCTATCAGGATCAAAAGCTCAAATATATTCTGAAACATTGTGTTCTAGTTTTGATGCTAAATAATCATAATCAAATTTTTGATGTGCCTGAGCTAAGTTACTATAATTTCATATACTAAACTTACCAATTCAGTATGCAGATATAACTCTCTCTGCATGCTGAATTTTTATTTTTTGATTGTGCCTTAAGTTCTTTTAAAGCAAAACACTTCGTATACAAATAATAATATTGTCCCAATAAAATAATAGAAAATATCATTTAAATCAAAATTAGATCCAATAATTATTCTGGCAACCTTAAAATTTTCCATATGTAATATTGAAACTAAATTAAAGTATTGCCCCACTTCAATCAAACAGGCAAATAAAAAAACATACACTGGTAAAAACCTTAGTTTGCTAATAAAACTTCTAATGAAAAAATATATTACACCTACTACCAAAATATCACCAACAAAAGGTCTAACTATACGATCATGCATAAAAAGTGCTATACATATTTCTACTATAAGTAAAATAATAAATATACTTGCGTGCTTATAATTTATTTTCATGATTATCTCCTATCTTTTTGTTATATATTGCCCATTACTTTTATTTCCAATATCTTTTATGATATTAGGCACTATCAAAAACTGCTCTTGTAGTAGTTGTAGAATATTATACTTTAATATCTATTAATTGTAAAATATTAGTATCTAATTAATCTTATATTTTAATATTGTCATAATACTCATTTATAATTAATAGAAGATATAGTATCTAATTTATAAACAATAATAAAAAATGTCGAAAATCATCGACACACACATTTACAACATGTTATAATATTTATATATAAAAGCATAGGAGGAAAATAATGATAAATATATGCAAAAAAGGCTATGACGTAAATGTAAGAAAGTTTGGTGTTCAAACAACTGTAATTCTACCATTTGCAGGTGTTAATAGTGATGGTACAAGCTCTATAAGATGTAAAACTGATAAATGTGAATTTATTGATGTCTGCGAATATAAAGACTATATAGAAAAATAAATATATATTTAATACTGCACACAATAGTACATAAAAGATGTGATTCTCATGGAAATTGCTTTTAATAATAATATTCTAGGAGTACTCCAAAAATGATTTTAAAGTCCCCATAAGTACACTCATCTTTCTTAAAAAATAGAGTTATGGTTTAAAAAATAAACCATAACTCTATTTTCTTGCACTGTTTGTTATAGATTTAGGCATATGAGAATAAATATATATCTTACTTATTATTTTTTGAATCCACCTCAAATGAGCAAACATTAATAAATTCTTTAAAAAGTGGCAATTGATCATCCATTGCTTCTGGATGCCACTGGACACCTTGCATAAAAAAATCCCCCTCATATTCTATTGCTTCTGGAATTCCATCTTCACTTTTAGCTGTAACTTTTAGATTTTCACCTAACCTTTTAATACACTGAATATGAAATGAATTTACTAAAATCTTTTCTTTGTTATAAATTTCAGCTATGCGTGAATTTTTTTCAAAAAAAACAATATGTTGTTTTTCTTCTATCTTTCGCCCAACACCTCTATGATCAATTTCAGAACTCCTTTGTATATCAATATTTTGAAATAGACTTCCACCTTGCAAAACATTAATTAGCTGAGTCCCTCTACAAATTCCTAATATAGGTATTCTTTTTTCCTTTGCTGCAAAAAATAACAATTTTTCAAAATTATTTCGCAATTGAGTTTCAATACTATCTTCTTCAAAAGATTGTTCTCCATACCATAATGCGTCTACATTTGCACCACCAGTAAATATAATACCATCCATTGAATCAAGCAAACGATTCAGTGTTTCACTTGTAACATCCTGTAGTATGGGAATTTGAATTGGAATTCCACCAGACTTTTCAATTTTATCTACATATTCATATCCAACTCTTGAATAATCTCTAAATATATCTTTTTTTATATAGGTTGTAATACCAATAACAGGTTTCATATTAAAACTTTCCTTCCCTTCTAATCACTCATACAAATGACATGCTAGAAAATGTCCACTACTAATTTCTTTAATAACAGGAGTTTCGTCTCTGCAAATATCTTTTACATATGAACAACGGTTGCAGAACTTACAGCCTATTTTTCTATTTTCTAATGATGTCTCTGACTCTTCTAAACTAGTTCTTTGTTTTCGTAATTTAGGATGACTTACTGGAATAGATTCTAGTAGCATTTTTGTATATGGATGTTTTGGATTTTCAAACAAATCCTTCGCTGATGTAAGTTCCACAATACTTCCTAAATACATAACTGCAATTCTATCACAGAAGTATTTTACAACACCCAAATCATGGGATATAAATAAAAAAGTTAATGAATAACGCTGTTTTAGTTCATTTAATAAATTTATAATCTGTGCTTGAATTGACACATCCAATGCCGCTACAGGTTCATCTGCTACTATAAATTTAGGTTGCACCGCCAAAGCTCTTGCAATTCCAATTCTTTGACGCTGACCACCACTAAATTCATGTGGGTAACGATTTGCAGCCTCTTTATCTATACCACAAATCTCCAAATATTCTTCTGCCATTTTAAGTGCATCTTTTCCATGTGCCAATTTGTGTTTCTCAATTCCTTCTGCTACAATCTGTCCAATTTTCATTCTTTTATCTAAGCTTGCAAAGGGATCTTGAAAAATAATCTGCATATCCTTTCTCAGCTTGGACATTTCCTTATTACCAATTGATTGCTTATTTTCAACATCAAATAAAGTCTTATCTCCAAATATAACGCTTCCACCATCAGCTTCTATTAATTTTAAAATACTTCTAGCTGTTGTAGATTTACCACATCCAGATT
>Ga0302173_10001839_pt1 | contig 10458 bp, 9 predicted proteins | sample I_Fen_N3_1_FD_198785 | JGI IMG/M metagenome (GOLD analysis project Ga0302173, IMG submission 198785) | Peat permafrost microbial communities from Stordalen Mire near Abisko, Sweden - I_Fen_N3_1 | ecosystem: Environmental > Terrestrial > Soil > Wetlands > Permafrost | place: Sweden: Abisko... | reverse complement strand
GTTTAGGTAGTTCACTTGGGTGTGCATTTATAGGTGTATTACTTGGTTGCTATGCTGGATACAAAGGTGGATGGTTTGATAAAATAGTTCTACGTATTTCAGAAGTATTTATGTCATTCCCACAATTGGTACTTGTATTATTACTTGTAACAATACTCGGACAAAGTTTAAGTAACTTAATTATAATATTTATTATAACCGGATGGGGTAGTGTATATCGTATGGCTCGTTCACAGATATTATCAATTCGTGAAGAAGAGTATGTACAATCACTTAATGCCTTTGGATTAAGCGATTTTATAATATGCTATAAACACATGTTACCAAATGCAATTGGACCAATAGTTGTTAACATAACATTAAGTACAGCAATGTTTATTTTAGAAGAAGCATCTTTAAGTTTCTTAGGACTAGGTGTTCCACTAGAAATAGCAACTTGGGGTAATATCCTAAATGCTGCACAAGATATGTTTACATTACAAAACAATTGGTGGTTATGGTTACCTGTTGGAATAATAATTTCATTATTTGTTATGGGGATAAATTTTCTTGGTGATGGTCTTCGTGATACTACAGATCCAACACAACAAGGTTAGGAGGGAGAAGATATGGAAGATAGACCTATTATTACAGTAAAAAATTTAAAGACGTACTTTTATACTAACCAAAGATGCAATAAAGCAATCAATGGAGTGTCTTTCGAAATAAAGAAAGGTAAAACCCTTTGTGTTGTAGGAGAATCTGGTTGTGGTAAGAGTGTAACAGCATCATCAATTATGCAGTTATTACCAAAACTTTCTCGTATTGAAGAAGGCGAAATTATATATCATGGTAAAAATGGTGATGTAAGAATAGATAAGTTAGAGAGAAATGGCAAAGAGATGCGTCATTTAAGAGGGCAAGATATTGCGATGATATTCCAAGATCCTATGACAGCATTAAATCCTGTATATACAATAGGATATCAAATAATGGAGAATATCCTATGCCATGAAAAAATAAGTAAGAAGGAAGCTAAAGAAAGAGCATTACAATTATTAAAAGATATGGGAATCCCTTTCCCAGAACAAAGAATTAATGAGTATCCACACCAATTTTCAGGTGGTATGCGTCAAAGAGCAATGATAGCACTTGCTATGAGTTGCAGTCCGAACGTATTGATAGCAGATGAACCAACAACAGCTCTTGATGTTACGATTCAAGCTCAAATTTTTGAACTTATGGATAAACTAAAGAGAGATCATGATACAGCAATACTTCTAATAACTCATGATATGGGAGTTGTTAGTGAATTAGCTGATGAAGTAGCAGTAATGTATATGGGAAATATTATTGAAAGCGGGGATGTAAGAGAAGTATTAAAAACACCTGCTCATCCATACACAGAAGCTTTATTAAAATCAATCCCGATACTAGGAAAAGGAAGAGAACAAGAATTACATCCAATAAAAGGTTCAACGCCAGATCCATTTGATAGACCAATAGGATGTCAATTTGCTCCAAGATGTGATTATGCATGCGAAAAGTGTAATGAAATGCCTGGAGAAGATTTGATTGGTAAAACACATATGGTACGTTGTTGGAATCATAAAGAGGTGATGAAGAATGGAAACAAGTAACAAAGAAGTTTTATTAGAATTAAAAGAGCTTAAAACTGAATTTCCAGTTAAAACAGGTTTCTTTAATAAAGTAAGTAAATATGTAAAGGCTGTAAATGGCATTGATTTAACAATATACAGAGGTGAAACTCTTGGTCTTGTAGGAGAATCAGGATGTGGTAAGACTACTCTTGGAAAATCAATTCTTCAATTAGTAAAACCTACAAATGGAGAAATGATTTATGATTTTAAACAATATGGTGGTAAGAAAGATTTAAGAAAATTAAATGCTAAAGAAATGGATTTAGCTCGTAAAAAGATGCAAATAGTATTTCAAGATCCACAATCTTCATTAAATCCAGCGTTTACTATATACCAATCATTATCAGATCCCCTAAAGAAATTTGGTGTAACACTAAAAGAAGATAGACGTATGTTAATTGGAGATATTCTAGAAGCAGTAAATATGCGTCGTGAATATATGGATAGATATCCACATGAATTTTCAGGTGGACAAAGGCAAAGAATTGGTATTGCTAGAGCCCTTTGTATTAATCCAGAATTAATAGTATGTGATGAATCAGTTTCAGCGCTGGATGTATCTATTCAGGCACAGGTATTAAATTTATTAATGAAGATAAAAAGTGAAAGAGATTTAACTTATATATTTATAACTCATGATTTAAGCGTTGTTGAATATATTAGTGATCGTATAGCTGTAATGTATTTGGGAAAAATTGTAGAACTTGCAGAAACATCACAAATATTTAATAAAACATTACATCCATATACAGAAGCTCTATTATCAGCTATTCCAATAGCTGATTTAGATAAAAAGAAAAAACGTATCATTTTGCAGGGTGATGTACCTAGTCCAGTAAACCCACCATCAGGATGTCATTTTCATCCACGTTGTATAAAATGCATGGATATTTGTAAAAAAGAAATACCATTATTAAAGAAATACATAGTAGATGGAGAAGAGCACTTTGTTTCATGTCATTTAGCAGAAAAAAATATGAATAAAAAAGGAGAATAACAATGAGTAAATTTGATATTAAAGATTTTAAAGGTGTAGTTCCAGCTGTATTAACAGTATTTGATAAAGATGAGAATATTGATGAAGCTGGTATGAGACAATTAGTTTCATTTTTAATAGGTAAAGGAGTAAATGGATTATATTTAACGGGTTCAACTGGTGAAGGTTTTACAATGACTTCAGAAGAAAGAAAAAAAGTTGTTGAAATAGTAATGGATGAAACAGCAGGTAGAGTACCAGTTGTAGTTCACGTAGGAGCTATTGGAACAAAGATTTCAATCGATCTTGCAAAGCATGCTGAAAGTGTAGGAGCAGATGGTATTTCAAGTGTACCTCCTTTCTACTGGAAGTTTAATGAAAATCAAATAGTTAAATACTATGAAGATATAGCAAATTCATGCAGTATTCCAATGATAGTATATAATGTGCCTCTTGTTGGATTACTTGGAATGAGTGCTATAAAGCGTTTAGCTGCAGTTGAAAATATTAAGGGAATTAAGTATACTGCATTATCTTTATATGAAATAACACAAATAAAAGATGAAGTAGGAGAAGACTTCTTAGTTTATTCTGGAGCTGATGAAATGGCTATGGCAGGATTACTTGCAGGAGCTGATGGTATAGTTGGATCTTTTTATAACATAATGCCAGAATTATTTATAAATATCTATAATGCAGTTCAAAGTAAGGATATTGATGAAGCACAAAAACTACAAAAACAAGCTGTAGAAGTTATAATGTATGCATTACAATTACCATCATTTTATGCTGGAATGAAAGTAGTTTTAAGATGGATGGGTATAAACGCAGGATATTGCCGTAGACCATTTGAGAATTTAACAGCACAAGATGAAGTTGAATTCAAGGAAGGATTTAAGAAATTAAAAGAAACTTATGATTTAAAAGGAATTGATTTCTTAGATGCTCTATAAAATCAATCTAAAAAAATCACGTGAATGTGATGTGTTTGTTATTGGTGCAGGTATTGCTGGCGTTATGTCAGCAATCCAAGCATCTGATAATGGAGCAAGTGTAATTATATCTAGTAGTGCAAATATTTTATCAGGTTCTAGCTTTTATCCTGGCACATGGGGTTTAGGTCTCATAGGTCCAGAAAATAAAGAAGATGAAATTAATTTAGCAAAAACAATTAAAGAAGTTGGTTGCAATGTAGTTGATGAAAACCTAGTTCAAACTTTTGTAAGTAATATACCAAAAGCAATACAACTAGTTAAATCAATGAATATAAAGTTAAAAGAAGCAACTGACAAAGGACAAAAAGAATTTATTCCATGTTTTGATTATAAAACAAGGGAATGGAATGGAATTTTATTTGATAGTGCAAAAGAAGTATTTAATGAAAAACTTAAAGCAGAAAATATAAACACATATCCTTTTTCCGAAGTAATTGAAATTATAAAATACAGAGAACAGGTTATTGGTGTTGTATTAATTAATAAGGATAAGGAATTTGAATTTATTAAATGTAAAGCAATTGTAATAGCAAGTGGAGGAATCGGTGGATTATTTAAGTATAGACTTAACACAAGTGATATTACTGGAATGGGACAATATTTAGCATTAAAAAGTGGATGCAAATTAGTAAATATAGAATTTATGCAAATGATGCCAGGATATATAAATCCATGCCCTAAGACAATATTTAATGAAAAAACATTTAAATATGTTGATATTTTAAATAAAGAGGGAAAAGACATCTTTGAGGGAATGGAAAATAAATTGGAAAAATTAGAGGAGCGATCAACACATGGTCCCTTTACATCTAGATTAGATTCAAGAGAAATAGATTATAAAATCTTTAATGAATTTATGAAGGATAGAAATGGGGTTAGAGTTAGGTATAAAGAAGAAATTAAACATCAACAACCTGAATTTATCAAAGTATATTTTGATTGGCTAAAGGAAAAGAAAAGTTTAACAGTTGATGATGACATAAACTTGGGAATTTATTTTCATGCTGCTAATGGGGGCATCAAAATTGATAAAAAGGCCCAAACTGGAGTAAATGGTTTATTTGCAGCAGGTGAAGTAACTGGAGGAATGCATGGTGCTGATAGAATCGGAGGTCTATCAACTGCAAATGGATTAGTATTTGGAACAATAGCAGGTGAGTCTGCTAGTACATATGCTTCAAATACTAGGATGAGCAGTATAGAAGAAATACAATTTGAACCTTATGAGATTGAAAATGCTGAAGAATTAACTAATGAATTACAAGAAATTATGTTTAAGGCAGCCATGATTGAAAAAAATGAGATAGGTGTTCAAAGTGCTATTAAAAGAATAGATGAAATGCAAAGTAAATTAGTATATAAATCAGATTTTAAGATGAAGGATATAAATAAGTCCTATAGATTAAAAGCTAATCTATTATTGTCTAAGTGTATTTTAATGGCAATTAATCTACGTAAAGAAAGTAGAGGGTCACATTATCGTAGTGATTATAAGGAATCTAATCCTAATATGAACAAAAAGATAATCATTGAACTGAATGATAACATAGATGTTAATTTTGAATAGGAGGTACGTATGCCAGTATTAGATATGCCTTTGGAACAATTAAGAGAATATACCGGAACAAATCCAATGCCAAGTGATTTTGATTTGTTTTGGGATGAAAGACTTAATGAAGTAAACAACTATTCATTAAACTATAAATTAGAGAAAAGTGAAATACAAGGGTATGACTCATGCAAATATTATGATTTATGGTTTGATGGTATTGATGGAGGCAAGGTATATGCTAAGTATTTACATCCTAAGTCAGAGGAAAAGGTTCCTTTAATACTACAATTCCATGGATATCCTGGGGCTAGTAGAAGTTGGTTTGAACAATCATCATTTGTAGGTATGGGATGTGCAATTATTGCAATGGATTGCCCGGGGCAAGGTGGCAAGGGCGATGATATTGGTGGTATAAAAGGTACAACAGTAGCTGGACATATAGTATCTGGTCTAGATGATGAGCCTAAGAATATGTATTATGTTCGTTTATTCCAAAATACATCAATATTATGTAGAATAGTTCAAGAATTAAAAGGAATTGATATTGATAGAATTTATGCCAATGGTGCTAGTCAGGGCGGTGGGATTGCTCTTGCATGCACTTCGTTAAACAAAATAATAAAAAGGTGTGCAGCATTATATCCATTTCTTTCTGATTATAAGAGAGTTTGGGATATGGATTTAGATATGATTGCTTATGAAGGTCTACGTTATTATTCAAAATGGTTTGATCCTATGCAGAAAAATCAAGCCGAGATATTTACTAAGTTAGGATATATCGATGTTCACAATTTTGTTCATAGATTAGAAGCGGAAGTAATGTTTGGAACAGGATTAGTAGATAATGTCTGTCCTCCATCAACACAGTTTGCTATATATAATAATATAAAGTCAAAAAAACAACAGTTCATATTTCCTGATTATACCCATGAAGAAATTTCCGCATTTGATGATATGTTAATTGATTTCTTCTTAAAGGAGGATGAATAATATGCCAGCATTAGATATGCCTATAAAGGAAATGGAACAATATTTAGGGTCTGGAATAAAACCTAAAGACTTTGATGAATATTGGGATAATCAAATAAGAAAAGTAAATAAGATGAATTTAGAATATATTATTACACAAAAAGAATTTAGAAATAAAAAAGCAAAATATTATGAAATAATATTTAAAGGTATAGATGGAGCTAATATATATGCTAAGTATATATGTCCAAATCATGGAGGTAAAGTTCCTACAGTGTTAGAATTTCATGATTATAAGCAATCAAGCAGGGGTTGGCATCACTTGACTAGATATATTGCACTTGACTATGCAGTTTTTGCTATGGATTGCAGAGGTCAAGGTGGAAAGAGCGAAGATTTAGGTGGTACAAAAGGATCTACAGTATGTGGACATTTAATAAATGGAATCGATGATGAAGTTGATAAAATGTACTATACTAAAATTTATTTAGATGGATATATATTATCAAAAATAGCTGAAGGACTACCTAATACAGATAAAAATAAAATGATTACTTTTGGTAAGGGGCAAGGCGGAGCAATCTCTCTTGTGACTTCAGTATTTAATAGGAATATAAAGAAGTGCTCACTTCAATATCCATTTTTGAGTGACTTTAAACGTGTATGGGATATGGATTTAGATATAGAGGCTTACGAAGGAATTCGTTATTACTTCAGATGGTTTGATCCAATGCATGTTAATGAAGAAAAGATATTTGAAAAGCTTGGATATATAGATGCTGTGAATTTTGCATCAAGACTTAAATGTGAATTATTTGTTGGAACAGGATTACTTGATAGCATTTGTCCTCCAAGTACTCAATATGCCATATTTAACAATGCGAAATGTAAAAAAAAGCATGCTGTTTTTCCTAAGTATGGACATGAACTTATTAATTTTTTTGATGATGAGAATATAAAGTTTATACAATTTTAATTTGATAAAAATATGGAGGTATTTATGAAAAAAGAAGAAATATTAAACAAAATAAAAGGAAATTTAATTGTATCGTGTCAAGCATTAGAAGGTGAACCTTTATATATAGAGGATAGCTCTATGATGCCACTTATGGCGAGAGCAGCAAAACAAGCAGGGGCTTGTGCCATTCGTACAAATGGAGTTCGTGACGTTATAGGAATAAAAGAAGAAACTAATTTACCTATAATAGGAATAATAAAAAAAAGTTACGAAGGATATGAACAACATATTACAGTTACAATGGAGGAAATAGATCAATTAGTAAAAGCAGAAGCAGATATTATTGCATTTGATTGCACTTTAAGAGATAGGGTAGATGGAAGATCAGTAGCAGAGTTTATTAAAGCTATTAAAGAAAAGTACCCAGAAATAATTCTTATGGCAGATATATCAAACTTAGAAGAGGGTATAAATGCATGGAAGGCTGGAATTGACATGGTTGGAACAACTCTTAGCGGATATACTCCATATACTGAGAAGTTAGAAGAACCAGATTTCAAACTAATAGAAGATTTAGCTAAAAATATTAATATTCCTATAATAGCAGAAGGTAGAATTCACAAACCAGAACAAGCTGCAAAAGCCTTGGATTTAGGTGCATATTCAGTAGTAGTTGGTGGTGCAATTACTAGACCATTAGAAATAACAACAAGATTTATTAATGCTATTTCAAAGAGGTAGATTATGAGATATTTAGGTGTAGATATTGGTGGTACAGCTGTAAAAATGGGAATAGTTACAGACATGGGTGAAATACTTAATAAATGTAGTTATGATGTAGCGTTTGATGGCTATGAAACGCCAATATTTGAAACAGTAAAAAATGGAATAGATACATTTTTAAGAGATTCTAATGTATGTGCAAAAGATTTAAGTGGAATTGGAGTTTCTGCAACAGGACAGATTGATAGCAATATCGGTAGTGTTGTTGGAGTTGGTGGAAACATTAAAAATTGGTGTAACACTGAAATAAGAAAAGAATTAGAAGCAATATATAATGTGAAAACAACAGTTGTAAATGATGCTAATTGTATGGTAATTGGAGAACAATGGCTCGGAGGAGCAAGAGGATATAAAAATGTTATAGGAATTACTATTGGAACAGGAGTTGGTGGAGGAATTATTGTTGATTCAAAAATTCTTTTGGGTAGTATTGGTATAGCAGGTGAATTAGGTCACTTTTCTATAGACTCAAATGGAAGAGAATGTACATGTGGAAATGTAGGATGCTATGAAAAATATGCATCTATGACAGCATTAGTTAGGGACGTAAAAGAGAACTATGAAAAGTTAGGTAATGTTCCATTTACTAAAGAAGAAGTAAATGGAATAACAATATTTAGTGAGGTGGAAAAAAATACAGAGTTGCAAAATATTATAAATAAATGGATTGAAAATATAAGTAAAGGACTAATTAGTTTAACTCATATATTTAATCCAGAGATAATTTTAATTGGTGGAGGAGTAAGCAAGCAAGAAAAGCTGTTTATTGAACCAATACGAAAAATAGTTTTAGAGAACGTAATGAAGAGATTTTCAGAAAACTTAAAAATAGAAGCAGCAATGTTAGGAAATGATGCTGGGCTTGTTGGAGCTGTGTATTACAATATTGAAGCTTGTAAGGCGTAATCAAAAGATGAAATGAATCATCAACTACAACTACATTTGCTATATCTTCTTAAGGATGATGATTAACTGAATTTTGAATTAGCTAAAATCAATTTGTAGATTTTAGCTAATTTTCAAATATTAAATAAATTAAAATTAGGAGGTAAAATGTTATGAAAAAAATTCTATCACTATTAATTACATCATCAATTATTGTGGGGGGGATAGCAAGTAGTTCTTTACCAGCATCAGCATCAGTAAAAAATGTAGGAAAAATAACTTGGGAGTATGCTGGGGATTTAGAAGCTCAGAAGGGCTTTGATAAAAATATAGGTGTTGCTGGTGTATTATCTGGAAGAATAGGTAATTATGTAGTAGTTGGAGGGGGTGCTAACTTTCCTGATGGTACTGTTTTAGATGGTGGTAAAAAGAAAACTTATCCCGATTTATATTTATTAGAAAATAATAATGGTAAATTAAAGGTAAAAGAACATACTACGCTTCCAAATGAAATAGGATATGGCTCTTCAGTTACAACGGATAAAGGAATTTACTATATAGGTGGTAGTACAAATGCAGAGGCTGCAAATGATATAACACTAATAACTCTAGATAACTCCAGCAAATTAAAATATGAAAAAATAGGTGATTTACCATTTACTTTAAGTAATGGAATCGCTGCAGAATATAATGGTAAGTTATATATTGGTTTAGGCAATCAAAATGGAAAAGACAGCACTAAATTATATGAATATGATCTTCAATCAAATCAAATAAAAGAATTAGCATCATTACCTGATAAGACTGCAATGAATCAATGTGTAGCTCAAATATTAAATGGCAATTTATATGTATTTAGTGGTGGTGGATCTATTATTAGCACAGATGGATATAAATATGATATAAAATCAAATACTTGGTCAAAGGTTTCTTCAGTAAAATTAGGCAATAAGGAAATATCTTTATATGGTGCAAACTCTGTTAAATTAAACGAAGATGAAATGTTAGTAATTGGTGGATTTGATAAGGCTGTTTATGATAATGCAGTTTATAACTTAGGTGCACTAAAAGGAGATGAACTAGCTAAATTTAGACAAAATTACTTTGGATCTGCTTATTATGAATTTAATTGGAATAAGGAAATGATGGTTTATAATGCTAAGAGTGATTTATGGTATTCACTAGGACAAGTTCCTTTCGATGCTCCTTGTGGTGAAGGATTAGTTTTAACAGATGAAAATATATTCTCTATAAACGGTGAAGTTAGACCGGGAATAAGATCTAATAGAATGTATTCTGGAAACTTGATTAAATAACATGTTCAATTATTTCAAATAAAAATATAAAGTAAGAGACTGTATCAAATTAAGTTTTTAGAACTTAATGCTGATGCAGTCTTTTACTATTTTATTGTATTAAAAATAAGCATTGTTAATTTTGACAAAGTTACAAGTGCATAAAGATGCAACTGTAATAATAGGTGAGATAATAGCGAATTTGGCAACCTTATAACTTTAAGTATATAATAAATCATAAAAATGATATAATTAATATATAATTAGGTTATGTTATAAGGAGTTGAAATACATATTATGGCAAAGTATGAGGAAATTACTGAAAATATAAGAAATGGAATATTAAGTGGCAAATATAATCCCAATGAACAGTTACCATTAGAAAAGGAAATGTGTGAATACTAT
>Ga0302173_10001834_pt1 | contig 10474 bp, 9 predicted proteins | sample I_Fen_N3_1_FD_198785 | JGI IMG/M metagenome (GOLD analysis project Ga0302173, IMG submission 198785) | Peat permafrost microbial communities from Stordalen Mire near Abisko, Sweden - I_Fen_N3_1 | ecosystem: Environmental > Terrestrial > Soil > Wetlands > Permafrost | place: Sweden: Abisko... | reverse complement strand
CCCATAAAACATTAGTTAAAGGAGATGAAAGTCCTTGACCTGGGGGATTAGAAAATGGTGAAGGGAAAGCGTTTCCTGAAATTCCATTGACAAAGTGCGGAATCGCATTCGTCAAAAATACTCCTGCTAAAAACGCTGCAATGTAATGATACCATTTCATTGGTTCTACTAACGATTTGTCTGTTTTTGTCATAATTGTAAATGTTTATTTAATTTCTTCTCGTTTTTTTCTTATCCACCGTTTATAATTCAGGTAACGGAGTTTATGTTTTATCTTGAAAATGTATCGTGTAATTTTGGAGTACAGAAAACAAATATATCTTAACGTTTTTAAGGTTTTCCTCTTGTCCTAAAGCGTTGTTAAATTCATAGTTAATTTGATTCTGTTTATTTTTACGTCGTTATTTGCTTGTTTATTCACGTCACAAGCATTCAGGATTACCCCCCAAAAGTAAGTAATATATAAATTCAATTTCTCTTATTTTTTCTAAACTTGTTCATAACATACATATATCTAGTTACTCACTATATTCCTTGTTTTGGCTGGATATATCTAGTTAACCGGGCATATATCGTAATTTAGGGATGAGCGTTAGTTCTTTTTCCAGCACAAACATACAAAAAACATTTAACCGAATATCTTTTTCTTTGTATTATTTGTTTGGAAACAAAAAAAGTAGAGCTGTGCTCACGCACAGCTCTACAAATTAAAGAGTTTAGCCTACAATAATGGAACTTACTGTAATACCCGCTACACTCAACAGGGTAGTTTTTTTACCAAGGAAGTTCACCTTCTCTACTCGAAAATTTCCCCGTTGGTCCATCATTGCTAATAGTTGCATATTTTACAATTACTGTAACTGCTTGCTCTGCTGTTTGTGTTCCTTGATAATTATTGAGATTGGTTGATGTATAGCCTGGTTCGACACAGTTTATCTTGAAATTTGTGTTCAAAAATTCTTTTGCTAACATTACAGTAAAGGCATTCAACGCAGTTTTAGAGCAACTATATGCTGCATAAATTGCAAAATCAGCTGAACTACTATGATATGTTAGGGAAGCTAATCCGCTCGAAACATTTATAATTCGTGGTTCGTTTGATTTTTTTAATAAGTCAATAAACTGCTGTGTTGTTTGCACTGCTCCAAAAAAATTAGTTTCAAATACTTTTCGCAAGTTATCAATGTCACCTGTGGACATATTTTGCGGTTGTTCTCCTGCAATACCTGCATTATTGATTAACAGGTCTAATTTCTGTGTTTTAGTTTCCAATGCTTGTTTTGCTGATTTTATGGAACTGATGTCAGTTACATCTATCTCAATAAATTCCACATTGCTAAATCCTAATTCATTCAATTTTTCTATTGCTGAATTCCCTTTTGATTTATTACGACATCCAACGTAAACGTAATATCCGAGTTCGGCTAATTGTTTGGCTGTTTCAAAGCCAAGTCCTTGATTTGCACCTGTAATTAGGGCTGTTTTTTTTGTCATATTCATCTTTGTTTTATTTTCAACAAAGGTAGAATGTAACTTAGCAAAGACAATGGTGATGTATTCTGTTTAAATGGTGATGTTTCCTGTTTTTGATTTTCTGTACTGAGAAGGCGTTAGACCTGTAAAGTGTTTGAAGAATTTAGTGAAATTAGAAGGATCGTAATCTAATGTTCTTGCAATTTCATTAATTGGCGTGGTTGAATTTTCAAGCATCTCTTTTGAAATTTCAACCAATTTATTCTCGTAAATTTCACAAGGTGATTTGCCAAATACTTCGCTTACCGTGTCACTCATATGATTTGGGGCAATAAATAATAGTTCCGCAATTTCATTCAGTTCAAGTGATTTTTCAACTTGACCCGTTTTTAGTTCTGTAAGGTGTTTGTCAAGCACAACCAAAAACTGATTGGCAATGTCAATTTTTCTTTTTGAGATATTTTTTTCCTGATATTCCATTGTCTTATTGAATTCGTTATATCGTTCTAAAATTACCGCTAACACTAGTATATACTCAGTTGAAAATTGTACTGTAGCACTCCACGGACCATAGTTCCTCCACTTTCGCAGGTCTTTGACCTGTACTTTTTTTATTTTATTTGTCATGGGTTACAGACTCACGGCAGTGTTTTTGCCTGACTGTTAATCAACTAAATAAAAAGTCTTCCACAAGTTTTAAATAGCTTTCTGTTTCTTCATATATTGGAGCGTGTCCTGAAAATTGCATTTCTTTAAACGTTGCATTTGGGATTAACGAGGCGATTTCTTGTCCGTCTTTCGGAGGATTTAAACCGTCATACTTTCCGCTTATTACAAGTGTTGGGGCTGTTATGCTTGGTAAATCTTTCCTGAAATCAAAGTTTGTCAGGGCTTTATTGGCAGCCGCAAATTGTTCAGGGGTTAAATCTGTTTCAAAAACATCAAGGTGGTGTTGCATTATCTCTGTGTTGTAAACGAAATATTTGAGTAAAGTCAAAATAGTTTCGTGAAAATTTTTTCCCTTAATTTCTTCTGCGTGTTCTCTGAACAATATTTGCACGGATGAAGTAAGTCCATTTGATTTGGGGACAGTTAATATCAGCTTTTCAATTCTTTCAGGTGCAGCAATGGCAACACCTTGTGCAATATAGCTCCCCATTGAAACACCAAGCAAATACGTTTTTTCAATATTGTAAAAATCCATAATGCCTAACACGTCATTTATGTGGTCTTGCAAAGTGTATTCCGTTGGTTTTTCGCTTTGTCCGTGTCCCCGAATGTCATACGTAATTGTTTTGAAATGTTTAGAAAGAGGATTTGTGATGATGTCTAATTGCTTGTAGTTACCACCTAAAACGTGAATTAGCAACAATGGTTTTCCGTTTCCCTTTGTATTTATGTTTAAATCAATACCGTTTATTTTTGTTAGTGCCATGTTGTAAATAGATTAATAGTTGACTTTGCAAGTGCCTTGTTGTGCGGTTGTCTAACAGTGCCTGTAACCATCGGTGTTTGTTAGGCCTCCGCTTTTGCAGGTCTGTAGCTATGCTTCTTTTCATTTTGTTTGCCACGGGTCACAGACACGCGTCAGCAGCGGAAGATTGGTTAGCCGGGCCCATCGCTGGCAGCCGCCAAAAGTGGTACGACCAGATCGCTGATCGGAGTGGGAATATCATGAGATAGGCCATATCGTTGCACAACCCCGTTCCGGATGTCCCATTCGAGAGGGTGGCCAGCCTGTCGGTCGGCAAGGATAGACGTACCCATGTCGGTCGGGAACGCGTGAAACTTATCGACGATCTCCTGCGGTACCTCGTCGCCCAAGATCGCCCCTTCCGCGCGAGCGACCTCAAGACATTCCCTTAGGTAGGCTAGAGATAGTTTGGTAATGTCGGTTCGGGAGAACATGCCAGCACGGCGACCTGCCAGAACCATTAAGCCTGAGACTGCGTTTTGTAGAAGTTTTCGCCACGCAATGGACGTGAAATCCGCGGAGATATCGACCGAACACCGCGTACCGCGTAATGCCGCGAGCACCACGTCGGTCATCGGCGTGTCCGGCAAGGTGATGTGCGCTTTCCCGCGCAGCCAGACAGAGCTGTCCAGTTCGCGTTGAGCAGGGAACCACACAACTGAGGGTAGCACGAAGCTGCCGGGCACGTACGGCGCGACAAGTGCTTTCTGTTCGACGCCGTTTTGCAGCACGCAGACAACAGTCTGCGCACTGCACAATGCGGAAAGCCACGGTGCCGTTGCCTCGATTTGTGTTGACTTCACCGCGACGAAAACCAGATCAAACGTGTTCTTGATCTCAGCCGGATCAGTTAGCACGGGACCTGGGATAGCGATATCACCGCCGTCGAAGCGCAGTGTAAGGTGCTTGTGCGCCGAGCGACCGCAAATCGTCGGCATGCGCCCAGCTTCATGAAGCACAGCCGCAATGGTCGTGCCGATTGCCCCCGGACCGACGAGGGCGATGGTAGGATTTTCAGACATCATCATGATATTTCTTTTTTTTTCAGTTTTTCGAACTTTAAACTTAATGTTTTAGTCAGTTCCTTGTCGTCAGCTCGTTTCAATAATTATTGAACTTCTGGTTTGTCATTAAATAATCTTCTCATAAAGCTTATGATTTTCTTTCCATCGGTAAATATACTATTATACAACTCCCCACCGCAAGCGCGGATTTGTAATCCATGGCATATACAACATCCTAATTTCCTATGGGAGGATTTGTGATGATGTCTAATTGCTTGTAGTTACCACCTAAAACGTGAATCAGCAACAATGGTTTTCCGCTTCCCTTTGTATTTATGTTTAAATCAATACCGTTTATTTTTGTCAATGCCATTTTGTAAATATATTAATATTTGATTTTGTAAGTGTCTTGTTGTGCGGTTGTCTAACATTGCCTGTAACTATAGACGTTTGTTAGACCTCCGCTTTCGCAGTTCTTTGTCCTGTGCTTCTTTTCATTTTGTTTGTCACGGGCCACAGACCCCTGCCAGCGAGGGGAGAATAAATCCGGTGTCCGATAATGATTACTCCATCTGGATTATTTTATTTAAATAAATTGAATTTATTATGCAACGATATTGACTAATTTATCATCTTTATAAACAAGATACTAAAACAATCATCGATGAAGAAATACCTTTTTATTTTGACTCTATTTTTTCTTGCTTCAAAATTGGATGGACAAGAAAATAAAGTTTACAACAATCATATTGGGATAAATTTAGCCTCAATAAAATTTATTAGCGAAAATTACACTCCAAGTGGTTATAAGTTTTGTTTGCCAAATGGTATATTTTTCAAACATGACACAAAAGACTTCACATACAGATATTTTCTCAATTTCAATCAGTTCGAATCAACTTTTCCTGATGGTACTGTTACTGGTAACGATATTATGTATACTCATAATCAATACTCATTATGGACTGTTGGCTTTGGCATTCAAAAAAACATCGATTATAAAAAACTACGTATATACTATGGCTTAGATTTATTTAGCGATTTTTCAATTGACAAAGAACATATTACCGGAGGAATTGCCGGATTCGATAATTATTATAATTATTATCACTTATGGCTTGGCATTCGTCCTTTAGTTGGGTTACAATACCAATGTACAAATCAAATAGCGTTATCAGTTGAGTCAAATTTCAATCTTGCATACAGAATTAAAAACACCGACGAATATATAAGTAGTATAAAAGGATTTCAGACATATTTTAATCCTGCTACTATTTCACTCTCCTATGGTTTTTAAAAAGTGGAACTGGTAAATAATCTCATAAAGAAGCACACTCTTTTGACTTAGCTAAAGAATATGATTATTTTTGCCACAAGGAAATTTTTACTCCCATTTATGCCCAAACCCCACGCCAGCGAAGGGTTAGTTTCCATGTCCATGCTGTAAACTTTGTTTTGTCGTACTCCTTTTTTGCGATTATTCTTGATAATCATGGTAACTTTCACTGACTTTTATTTCACTTCAAAGTCGCTATAATTAATAATATTTAAAAATATAATTAGTGAATCTTACATAAACAATGGATATTGATTTTAAAGAAACCTAATCTTCCTCTCTGCATTCTACAGTTAATAAACCGTCTTTTATACTCCTCAATATGCCAGATTGGTGTTCTCCGAACTGACCAATAAAGTCGAGGAATGAATTAATAACTTCTTCAGGATAACCGACTATTTTCAAATCTTGAGGTATTTTATAAACTCCCTTATTGTCACAAAATATCTGTTCACGTACCTGCTGAATACATTCTTTTATCTCAGTTGGATTTTCTTCTAGTTCAAATTTCATAGTGTTATGTTTAAAGTATTTGAGCAATAGCAAATAATAATATTCCAATAAAAAACAACCCAATTTGCCATTTAATCCTTGTCCAGGTGCCTATCCCTAGATTATGAGCAATATTTCGTAGTTTTCTGAAATCTTCATTAAATGATCTCTTTTCTTCTGGGGACATTGAGTGAAAACCATTACAGTCTTCTAATCTAAGTCTTGGATATATCTCGAAGAAAACTTTAAATGTAAGAAGATTTCTTTTACAACAACTAAATTTTTCAGGGGTTTTACCATCTAATTTTCCTTTGTTAGTATTATAGGTTGATTTCTCAAACCAATATCTAACTTGATTAATTTGGCTTGTTATTCTAAAATCATATAACCGATTAATTACACATAGTAAACCAACTAATATAGATGAACTAATAAATAAAATAGAATAAAAATATAAAGTTGTACTGCATTGGGGGTGACACAAACAAATTTTAATATTTGATACGAATATGTTCTTATACGCAAATGACAAGAATCCTACAGATAATGTGAGCAAGAGGTTATTGAAAAAAGATAATTGTTCTCGGGTTTTATCACTCCATCTTACATATCTTTCATGATATTTTTTTTCGTAATCAATTTCACTCATATTTTAGATTTTTATTCGTTTAAATCTCAGTTTTTAATTAGGTTTGATATATGCATACAGAAACATTTTTAATATATTCACCACTTATATTTATTAGCGAAAATTTATGAAATTCAGAACCAACTAAACAAAGACCATTTTTAAAATGATATAATAAGTATTTTGATTCATCGTATTCAAAATTATCAGAAGGATTATAGCAATCATAATAGATATTTGGGATTACCATTCTTCCTATATTATCAATAAAACCATATTGATTATTAATTTTAATGGCTGCGACACCTTCACTAAATTCCATTGCACTATTATAAATCAAAGGAATAATTGTATTTCCTTTTTTATCAATATAACCCCATTTGTCATTTAAATTTACAGCAGCTAATCCTTCACAGAAATTATGTGCATTGTCATAAATTAGAGGTATTACTGTTTCACCTTTAGCGTTTAAAAAGCCATATTTATAGTTTTTACTTACAATCACAAAATCATCTTTAAACAATGATGCACTATCATAAACTATTGGGATTATCGTTTTACCGTGGGTATCAAGAAAACCATATTTTTCATCTTTTACAATCCTCACTAATCCATTTCTAAAATTATAATAATCTTTCGGAACTACCCAATCAATCCATGATTCAGCCAAATCATAAATCAATGGGATTATTTCTTTTCCCGCTTTATTGATATATCCATATTTCGAATTTATAGAAACCATTGCCCTTCCCTCGCAAAAATTAGTCACACTTTCATATTTGTATTTAGTAATCATTTCGCCTTTTGAGTTTTTAAAACCATAAAGATTACCCTTACAAACTGTCTCAAATACATCGTTTACTTCTTCTGTTTTTCGTTCTTTTCCATCTTGTACACATCGCACTGACGCACCGCATGTTTTATAAATATTGAACCAATGAATGTCACTGTCGTAGGAGAACATGTCCCTGCCCTTAGCTGACTTAGTATCGAAAGGTGTTGAACTCCACCAATCAAAACTATCTCCGAACTTGTGAAACATACCATTGTTGCCATTACGACCGCCACCAGCAAGTGCAGTAAAACCACTTTCATTTGTTGACCATTCGTTAATATATAATGATTTCAGTTTATTGCCTGCAATTTCATAACCTCCTAAATAATCAATTAATATATCCCATTCTTCTTCACTCGGCACGTGCCAACCCTCAGGAGCTAAGCCTCTATTATCATCTACAGCATACCAGTTGTACAATTTTCCATATTCTGCATCATAAACTGAATTATTATCATAATTACACCAAGTTCCATCTTCAAAATTAGTCCATTCATTATCGTCTATAATATGTGGAATAATTTCTCCATTTCTATATCTTCTTACTTTCAGATTTTCTGCCATCCAAACTTGGTCACCAATACGGACTGTTTTATATACATTACCATCAATATCTGTAACTGTTTCTTTATTATTCTCGATAGCTATATTTGATATTGAAGTCAATCTTTTATTATTGTTTTTTTCTGTGTCAAGTCTAAAAACTTCAACTTCCTTTTTTAATTCTTCGTATTCAATGGCAGTTGATAAACTTTCAATTGCATCAGAATAATTTGAGTCGATTTCTATTGCTTTTCTGTAATCAGATATCGCCCCCATATAATCTTCAAGAACCGTCTTGATAATTCCTCTATTGTAATATGCAACTTTATTTTTTGGATTATTTTCTATCTCTTTTGTATATAATGCAATCAATTCTAGATTTTTATTGGATTCAGCTTGTTTCTCTCTTTCAACAAGAGAAAAGTACATTTTATCTATCGGTGTCATATCGCTTTTTCCCTTTTGGTCAGCATTATCAACCAATTCATTTAATAAATCGTATAACTTAGTAAGATCCTTTTCTTGTTTAACAGGTGGTTCTTCTATTTTTGGTAACTGGTTTAAATGTCCCATGACATGAAATTCATCTGTAATCATTCTTATAATGATTTCAACATCCTCGGGCTTATAGTTTTTACTGAACGGCACATTAGCAGATTTGACTTTACTACCATCCTTTGTAATAATATAGCCATACATTAAATTCGCAAATTTGCTTTCTACAGCCAGAAATAAGAATTTATTTGACCTCTGATTATTTATCAATGCTTTTTTATAAACTAAATTCGTTCCGGAATCTTCTACCAGTTCAAATCCATTTTTCTCGAAGTAATTTACAAACTCAGGAAATAGCTTTTTCATTCCTCCTAAGTATATATTTCTGCTTTGAACATTTTTAGAGTCATTAGAGAATCTTGTCAGAATATAAATGACAATTACTGCGATGATAATTATTACCCAAATCATAGTTTATATTATTTCTTTTTATGAAAATACTTCTCTATTTGCAATCATTCATTTGAGATTTTCCCCAGCACTTTCTCACGGTCTTTTATTTTTTTTTGAATGCCGCCTAACCCCAATATATCCCAGTTTACTCACCATATTCCTTGTTTTGGCTGTATATATACCCAGTTAACCAGACATACATCGTATTTATGGATAAGTATTTTCTCTTTTTCGCACCACAAACATACAAAAAAACATTTAACCTAATACCTTTTTCTTTGTATTATTTGTTAGGAGACAAAAAAATAGAGCTGTACTCTCACGCACAGCTCTACAACTATTAATTGCCAGTTTGACTTCGGGAGTGTTTTTTGTGGATTTTGTGATGCAAGGCTTCCGGTAAGTATGGACTCGTAGATTCCCGAGACTGAAAACGATTTTAATGGTGATGAATACGATTTTCCTTGCAAGGAATACGATTTTCCTTGCAAGGAAAATCAATTTAATTGCAAGGAAAATCAATTTAATGACAAGGAAAATGAGTTTCATGACAAGGAAAACGATTTTCCTTGCAAGGAAAATGATTTTAATGACAAGGAAAATCAATTTAATGGTGATGAAAACGATTTTCCTTGCAAGGAAAACGATTTTAATGACAAGGAAAATCAATTTAATGGTGATGAAAACGATTTTCCTTGCAAGGAAAACGATTTTAATGACAATGAAAATCAATTTAATGGTGAGGAAAATCAATTTCATGACAAGGAAAATGAATTTCCTTGCAAGGAAAATACCGATCAATATGATTAAAATAAAAATAATTATCACACTAGCAGGCAGTTGTGTCAAAAGCACGCAAATAACAACAAATGACACAAATCTTTGCAACCAAGATTTGCAAAGTTGAATAGCATTTGTGAAGAATCTACTGTTTTTACCGGATACCAATGATTCCTATTACACTATTTGCTTATTCCCACATCATTTCTGATTCCTGTATTCTTTGGGAGTCAGGTGATATTTTTTGGAGAATTCACGGTAGAAATAGGCTTTGTTATTAAAACCACAGCTGTACATTATTTCCTGTACCGTTTTGTTGGTGCTTTTCAATAGTTTCTCTGCTTGTTTTAACCGGATAGAACGAATATATTCGGTAGGCGTTTGTCCGATGATTTCTTTCATTTTCCGGTAGAGTTGCATTTTACTGAGTGCCGTTTCGCTTGCAATAAAATCCATCGACAGCGTTTCGTTGTCAATTTGGTCGTGAATAATTTGTGTAATACGAAGCATCAGCTCTTTGTCTTCTTTATGAATCAGCTTTCCTTCGAACTGTTCCAATGCCGCATAAGCCGACTCGCTATAAGCCAGCACTGCCTGATTGCGATGCAGTAAACTTTCGATTAATGCTTCCAGATGGCGTGGATGAAATGGTTTGCTCAGATATGCATCGGCACCGACTTCGAGTCCTTCAATCTGACTCTCCACCGAACTTTTGGACGACAGCAGAATGATGGGAATGTGGCGCGTAAGTTCCTGCTCTTTCATAATCCGGACAAACTCAACGCCGTTCATCACCGGCATGATGATGTCGCATACAATAATCAGCGGCATTCTGATTCGCATCAATTCAATGGCCTCTTGTCCGTTGGCAGCTTCGGCTATTTCATATCTGCCGGATAGGAAGTCTCTCAGCAATTCGCGTATTTCCCTTTCATCGTCAATCACCAGCACCATTCCTTCT
>Ga0302173_10001833_pt1 | contig 10477 bp, 6 predicted proteins | sample I_Fen_N3_1_FD_198785 | JGI IMG/M metagenome (GOLD analysis project Ga0302173, IMG submission 198785) | Peat permafrost microbial communities from Stordalen Mire near Abisko, Sweden - I_Fen_N3_1 | ecosystem: Environmental > Terrestrial > Soil > Wetlands > Permafrost | place: Sweden: Abisko... | reverse complement strand
TTGCAATTACTAATCCATCTATATCATAATCTAAATCAAATCTAATATCTTTTATATATTCAACTTCCTTTTCAATTTCATCCATAGATGTACAAACTTTAATATAATCATCAACAGGCAAGCCTTGATCTTTAATAAAATCCATCATTTCTAAATAAGTCTTAAATTGACTGCCGTCTTTATATCCAACGTCATAAAAAAATGCTGAAAGATTTCGTTTAGCAGTTTCCTTAACATTAAGGTTTCTTAAAGCACCCGCTGCACCATTTCTCAGATTCTTTAGTTGAGATTCTGAAGTTTCATTATACTTATTAAAGGCCTCTTGAGTCATAACAGCTTCTCCATGAACCTCAAAAATATCATTACTATGAATTTTAAGAGGAATTGACTTTATTGTTTTTACTTGTGCTGTTACTTCTTCACCAATGTTGCCTGTTCCTCTTGTTGCTGCAACATCCATTATACCTTCCGTATTATATGTTAAGTTAATTGTTAAACCATCAAATTTCTTTGTAAGTATATACTTTAAATCTGGTAATTCTTCACCTTTGCTTCTCATTTCTTCAACGAATTTAAGATTTCTGTTATGCCAATCTTCGATTTCCTGTAGGCTTTGAGCCTTATCCAAACTCCAAAGTCTTGCTTTATGAGTATACTTTTTAAAACCCGATAAGACTACATCACCAACTCTTAAAGTTGGTGAATAAGGAAGTACATGTTCAGTTTCTTTCTCTAATTCTTGAAGCTCATAATATTTTTTATCATAATCCTTATCACTTACAGATGGATTATCTAAAGAATAATATTCATACGAATATCTATTCAATTCTTCTACAAGTTCTTTTATTCTTTTAAATTTATCCATAACTAGACCTCCAAATTACTAATAAAAAACCATTCTACAGATTTATACCATTTTAAGCTTTGCAAATGATAACAATAATGATTTAACTCCTTGCTTATCAAAAGCAACTGTTAGTTTTTTATCATTACCAGAATCTTGAACCGCTACAATTGTTCCTACTCCAAACTTTTCGTGAACAACCTTTCTACCAAGTGTTGCTTCAGTATTAGTTATGTATGCTTCTTGAGCTTCATCCATTGCACTTCTATCAATTGTATTAGTAACACCACCATTTTCAAGAGTATATGCCCGATTCCCAGTAACACTATTTCTTAAACTGTGAGGATTAGTATATGAGTTACTCTTCATAACTTTCTCTCTATTCTTAATGTTTGCCTTTTCTACGCCAACATATTCCTTAAGTTCTGGTTTTATTTCATTAATAAAATCAGACTGAGAATATGCCACAGTTTTACCAAAGACTCTCCTAACTTCTGCTGACGTCATAAATAATGTTTCTTTTGCTCTAGTTATTCCAACGTAGCATAATCTTCTAGATTCCTCCATCTCTGATTCTTTATCAAACGATGAATTTCCAGGGAAAATACCATTTTCCATACCAACCATAAATACTACTGGGAACTCTAACCCTTTTGCACTATGAATTGTCATTAATACTACATTATCATCCTCTTCGTCTATCTTATCAGTGTCTTGAACCAAAGAAACTTTTTCTAAATATGCAGATAATGATTTATCTTCATTATTAGCTTCAAAATCAACTGCATCAGATACTAATTCTTTTAAGTTTTCAATTCTACTTCTATCTTCAATCTCGTCAGAATCTTGTAATTGCTTCATATATCCAGTATCCTTTAATATTGATTCAATCAATACAGATACAGGCACAGTTTCACTAAGAACCATTAAATTTTCCATTAATGCTACAAATGGAGTTATCGTTGAAACATTTCTTTGTGTTAGTGTAGGAATACTTCTAACTTCTGCTAATGCATCCCAAACGTTCAATTCAAAACTAGCTGCAAATTCCTGAACCTTATTAACAGTTGCATCTCCAATACTTCTTTTAGGTACATTGATGATTCTTTTAATACTAATATCATCTTGGGGATTAACAAGAACTTTTAAATATGCTAATATATCCTTTATTTCTTTTCTGTCATAAAATCTTGTTCCTCCTACTATCTTATAAGGAACACCCTTTCTTCTAAAACTTTCTTCAAAAATTCTAGATTGAGCATTTGTTCTATATAAAATAGCAAAATCATTATATTTCTTACCTTCTTGTTCTTTTATATCTAAAATTTGCTTCCCAACAAAATTCCCCTCATCACTATCCGCAAAAGCTCTATATATCTTAATCTTACTTCCAGGCTCCTGTTCTGTTCTAAGTACTTTACTTTTTCTATTTGAATTATTAACAATTACAACATTAGCCGCATCTAATATATTTCCTTTAGATCTATAATTCTGTTCTAATTTAATTACTTTAGCACCTGGATAATCTTTTTCAAAGTCTAAAATATTTCTAATATCTGCGCCTCTCCACTGGTAAATACATTGATCATCATCGCCTACCACGCATATATTCTTATATTTAGATGCTAATAATTTTACCAATTCATATTGTGCACCATTAGTATCTTGATACTCATCAACCATAATATATTTAAACTTATTTTGATAAAATTCTAGTACTTCTGGATTATTTCTAAAGAGTTCAACTGTCTTAAAAATCAAATCATCAAAATCTAATGCATTATTTTCTTTAAGTCTCTTTTGATACATTTCATAAGCATCAGCAATTTTCTTTTCTCTAAAGTTAGATTCATTCTCTAACATATAGCTTCTAGTCCCTTGCATTTTATCTTTAGCTTTACCTATCTTTCCAATTATCTCTTGTTCTGTTATATCCTTATCATTAATGTTAAGAATACGCATGCATTCCTTCACTAATACTTTTTGATCTGAACTATCGTATATAGTAAAACTACTTTTATAGCCTATCTTATCTATTTCTCTTCTTAAAATCCTAACACAAGTTGAATGGAAAGTGGATATCCACATATTATCAGCTCTTTCACCAATAAGTTTTTTTACTCTATCCTTCATTTCCTTAGCTGCCTTATTTGTAAAAGTAATAGCTAATATACTATAAGGTGCAATTTCCAGATCATCAATCATATGAGCCATTCTATGTGTTAATACTCTTGTTTTACCGGAACCTGCTCCAGCTAAAATCAGTACCTGCCCATTAATTGTAGTTGCCCCTTCATATTGCTCTTTATTAAGTAATGTTTTTAAATCCATTTACTTATTCCTCCTTTCCTAACCTTTAAATATTATACCATATGTAGTAATATTTAAATCACTAAGCTCTATAAAATTTATATTATACATAAAATATAGCAAAAAACTGAATTAAAAAAATCATATCTTCAAAAATATGATTTTTTTAATTCAGTTTTTGTAGATTTTATGATATTCTTGGCTATTAAAACTTTTATTACTCACTTTTAATTCTGATATCGTATTCACACTTTAAGTAAACATTTTCATTTCCAATACAAAAAAACGCAACCCTTGGGGCTAGGTTGCGCTTTAGCAATAAGCAATAAGCAATAAATAAAAAGGGGGCTATATATTCCTTTTATTTATCCTTGCATAATTATTATAGGATATTATTATTCATAATGCAAGTGATTTAATAAAAATTGTGAATATTTTTATTAAAAATGAATTATTTTATTGCAAAATAATTTAATATTCGTTAATAGCTCCTTAAAAGGCTTAATTCTTCATCCGTCAGTTCTCTATATTCGCCTTCTTCTAATTCTGGATCTAATGGTAGCCCTCCAAATTCTTCTCTTTTTAGATATATAACACTTTTTCCGACAGCTTCAAACATTCTTTTCACTTGATGAAATTTACCTTCTTGTATTGTAAGTCTAATTTCTGATCCTTCATCCTCGCTAGATAATATTTCAAGCTTTGCTTCTAAACATTTGTATCCATCCTCTAATATAACTCCATCTTTGAAAGTTATTATATCAGCATCATCAACTCTCTTATCAATTTTTGCATAATAAACTTTATCAACATGCCATTTAGGTGCTATAAGTCTATGATTTAGCTCCCCATCATTAGTTAATAGTAATAACCCCACTGTATCTTTATCTAACCTACCAACTGGAAATGGTTCAAAGTTTTGATGTTCTAATTCTAACAAATCAATTACCGTCTCATCTCTGTTATCACGAGTTGCAGATACAACACCATCTGGTTTATTCATCATCAAATATATAAACTTACGATATAAAATTTCTTCTCCATTAATTTTTATAACTGATTTATCTGGATCTACAAGCATTCCATTATCCTTAACTATAATCCCATCAACCTCTATAATTCCTTTCTTAGCAAAAGTTTTAACATCTTTCCTACTTCCATATCCTAAATTAGAAATTATTTTATCCAATCTTTCCAAATTATTCACTCCATTCTTCAAGTTCTTTAGTTCGTTAACCTAAATTTATTTATATTAATTTAACCATATTGAAAAACTATAACAATTCAGTATCCTAATATATTTTGCCTTGTTATTTTATTTCATATGCCTTATTTTATCACATTGTTGCACTTCTTAACATGTAGATAAAAAATTCAATGCTAAAAAGGTCTAGAATGCAAAGCATTCTAGACTCCATTTCTATAATATCCCATGACCTTAGGAACATAATTTTGAGTTTCTTTTGGCATTTTATATAAATCAGCAGCTGATGAAACTCCTCTTTTTTGCATGGTACCAGGACCTCCATTATAAGCCATAAGTGCCATTTCAGTATTTCCATCATATTGATTTAAATATTCTTTAAATAATTTAGTCCCACCATTAATATTTTGATCTACATCATATTCATCTGAAATACCTACATGTGCAAAATTTTGAGGCATTATTTGCATCAGTCCTGCTGCACCTGATTCAGATGTTGAATTATTATCAAAATCAGACTCCTGCTTAATTATAGCTAAAATTAAATTTGAATCCACACCATAATTTTTAGCTGCAGTATTAACAGCACTATATATCTTTTTCAAATCAGCATCACTTCTATTAGCTAGTATAGATCCAGAATTTTTAGCAAAACCTGCATACTTATTATTTAAAACCATAGGTATATCTTGTAATCTTTGACCCGTTGCATATTGTTGCATTGCTTTATTAACATTACCTGTACTAGCATTATTTAAAGAATTAGAATCTCCACTATTAGTTGTTTGACTATTAGTTTTATTTACACCTTCACTTACTGCTGCAACATTATTTTGATTAGCCTTCTTTGATGATTCAACTAAATTTTGCATTACTAATTGAAATGCTAAGTTTGATTCATCACTAGTACTATTTGTTGAGTTAGAATCATTTGTTACTTGCCCATTTGCTCTCATATTCATTGCTAGTAGTTGGTCATTTGAAACTTGATTTAAACTATCTATTGCCATATTTAACTCCTCCTATGCGAAATTCTCCCACATCTTAGGTGGTGAGATTGATAGCACATTAATGTAAATGGTTCGATACCATTTACATTAATTACATTTGTATAAATAATATCGAATTGGTTATAATAATATTATAGGTTTTCAAATTACCGTAGGTGCTACGGAAAGGGTTTGCCTTAAAAACCCATAGCCTTGGAAACTGATAAGTCATAAAATAATTTCCCTACTTGTAGGTTGACTAGGATTAAAGGAAGCTCCCACTTCTAAAGTGGTGAGTAGTTCACAACTTTCCCTCCTTGATTTGTCTTAAGGATGTGAAAGAAAATAACAAGTCAAAGATGCGACGTATATTTTGTCTTAAGATAAGTTCAACTAGATTCAGCTGAAATGTAAAATTTCACCCGAAAAGTTTCACTTTATGTCAGACAATGAGCTAAGGCTTGCTCATAGCGAGCCTATTAGTGCGACGTAGTATGACGCAAAATAGACTAGCATACTGACTTGTTATTTTTTTGAACATCCCTTACAGTTATTTTCAAACTATTTTCCACGCAATTTATCTTACAACTATTTTCGAACTATTTTTTTAAAGCTTTAGGCATATAAAAAACATCAAATCAAGGTTGCAATGTTTATTTTGTTAAATATCCCTTAACATGAAATACTATTTCATCATAATCTTCATAGCTAACTTTTTTATAATAACTTTTTGCTAATGCTAAAATTTTATATTTTCCTGGAGTAAATGGTATAAAGCTATAGTTATTTCTTCTACTATATTCTTGCACCTTCCTCCACTCACCATTCTCCCTTAAATAAAATTCATAACAAACATCTTTTCCACCTCTGCTTATAACTTCAAATGTAAATTCTTGATTTACTCTACCTTCTAATTCATTTGTTATTATTTTCGTTTCTATTACTGGAGATGCTTCACTTACGTACAAGCTTATTTGTTTCTTTGAATCATAATCACTCCTGCACTTTACATTTTTTGCATAAACCTCTATTGTATATTTACCTGAAATTTTAGGTATAAATCTTAATTTTTTGTTTTTTGAGAATTCTGTTTCTTCTACAGAATGACCATTAATTTTGGTTTCGTACTTAACTAAAACACTTTGTGTATTTTGAATAATACATTCAAACTCTATAGTCTCACCAATTAAATGGGTTTCTTTATAAGGTAATATTATATAATCAATCTCTCCCGGTAAATATTCCATAGCTTTTAAGTACGCAAAAGCATGAGTATCATAAGACTTATTAGAATATTTGTCTTTAAGCATTATTTCTACTTCATATTCACCAACTTGCATCGGAATAAAATTAATCCAATTGGATTTATTATATTCCATTCCTTCTAATTTCCTATTATCTTTTCTAATTGTAAATGCATATTGAAGTCTTGTACCGCCTTCCGCCCTTATCATTATGTTAACAGGATCTCCAGTAATAATCTTCTTTTCCTTATCTACTACTACATCCAAAATTTTTACTGGCTTAGTCCCTTTTTTTTCAATCGTAAATGCAATTTTTTTAGTATCTTCATATTCATCCTTATAATTAACATCTTTAACATATAATATAATTTCATACTCCCCAGCTTCCATGGGTTTCCACACAAATTCTTCTTTACTTATAAATCCCGTATCTGCTTCAATAGGCCCCTTAACTTTATATCTATATAATAAGCACTGACCACCTTGTACCTCTGAGGTAAATTTTATGTCAGTTTCAGTTGTTTGAGGAGAATTAAAATCGGCTACAAAACTATTAATTTTAATATCTTGATAAGGTTTTACCTCATATACTAAAATAGCCCTATCATCATATTCTTTATTCGAAAGTATGCTCTTTACAAGACATAAAATCCTATATTTTCCTGTTTCCATCTCTTTATAATACACATCATTTTTTGTAGAATAATCCTGTATGCAAACTGATTTTCCATCCTTATAAATTTTATAAAATCTATATAACAATATAAGATCATCTTTTTTACAAGGTTCTGCTTCAATATTAGTTTCTACTGCAAATTCAAGTTTTTCTCCAACAATTAATAATTTACTTAAACATTTAAAATTTGTTATTTCTATTTTGCAAATATTTTTAACAGTTACTTTTATTGTTTTATATTCATCAAAATTCTCGCCAGACTCCATTTTCTTACATTGAATCAAGAATTCCTTTTCTCCTGCTTCAGTAGCTGTATATTTCAAAATATTGCTTGTATCATAGTCTCTAACTATATCCCACGCTTCATATCTTTTAATATAAAATCTATATAAATATCTATATTCATCTCTTGGTTTTACTTCTATGGAAAACTTTTCCCCAACTACAATTTCCTTTTTATCAAATATTATATCCGTTATAATATTTGCTTCTATTTCAATGCTATTTTCTAGTTCTGTTGCTAATGATACCTCATTTTTTTCTATTATGGTTTCATTAAAAATTTCGGTCCGCTCATCACTAACATTATTATCTCCTGATAATATTTCCTGCTCATCATTTGAGAGTTCTTTAACATCAAGAAATACCACATTATCTTCAGGATTATTTATTGCTTTCTTAAATTCTATTTTGCTATCAATAAAATTCTCTTTTTCCATTTCTATTGGTTTTCCATTATCTACTATGTCTTTAAAATCTATTTTTACATTTCCTTCATTTACAACCTTTTCAATAGATACTTCTTGATGCATAGCATTCATTTCCTTTCCTGCAACTATAGAATAATCCTCTCTAGCTAAATAATCTAAAGGTTTTTTGCCATACTTTTCTCTAGCTTGTACCATAATCATATACTCCCCCTCTCTTTTAGGCTTCCACGCACATTCATTCTTTTCTGAAAACTCTTGTATAGTATTCCAGATTCCACCTCTACCAACAATAAACTTGTATTCTAAAGTTCCTATTTTGCTATCTATTTTGCTTGATATATTTATTTCTATTCCAATATTTTGTGGCGTTTGCTTATCAAAAACTATCTCAACATATTTCAACTGAAGTTCTTCCATAAAACTTATGCCTCCCATAATTTTTCCCCAAATCAATCCCTATTATTATATTATACATTTATACCATAATTTGTAAATAACTTCAGTTAATTTTTTATTTTAATTATAACATCTTTTTTATAAAAACTCATACGTAAAATATTTCTTAAATTAAGAGTAAATTCTTATTCAACATTGGATTTTATATAAAAAAAAGAAGCCTACATACAATAACAATTAAGCTTCTAAATAAAAATTAACTCTCAATAAGTCTTATTAAACTTTTTTCTAAACGTAAATTATCTTCTTCAGTTCTTTTTCTAGGACTTGAAGTTTTACCTCCACCCCTTCTGATCTTTTGCGAAATATGTCTTTCTTCTAATAATTTATCAATATTTTTGTCATCATAAATAAAACCTTTAGGATTTATAACCTTTGCCTTTTTTGATAAGCATATTGCAGCTACACCATAGTCTTGAGATACAATTATATCTCCCTCTTTAGTTTCATTCATTACATACATATCTACACTTTGGAAGCCGCTATCCACAATTTTCACCTGTGAATAATCACTTTGAATAAAATGGTGAATATCACAATAAATCATCACTGGAATTTCATGGTTTTTTGCTATTTTTTCAATAATAGAGATGCCTGGACAGGCATCTCCATCAATTATAATCTTCATTTAAATTAAAGTCTCTTTTCTAGTTCTGCTTTAATATCTTCATATCCTGGCTTTCCTAGTAGTGCAAACATATTTTTCTTATATGCTTCAACTCCTGGTTGGTCAAATGGATTTACACCTAAAAGGTATCCACTTATTCCACAAGCTTTTTCGAAGAAGTAAACCATATATCCAAAGTAATATGGTGAAAGTTCTGGTACATTTAATACCATATTAGGAACTCCTCCATCATTATGAGCTAGTATTGTTCCTTGGAATGCTTTCTTATTAACAAAATCAACAGTCTTTCCAGCTAAGAAATTCAATCCATCCATATCACTTTCAGCGGCTTCTATATTGATTTCATATTTTGCCTTTTCTACGTTTATAACAGTTTCAAGAATCACTCTTCTTCCTTCTTGAATATATTGTCCCATAGAATGAAGGTCAGTCGAGAAATCAACTGCTGCTGGGAATAATCCCTTGTTATCTTTTCCTTCTGATTCTCCAAATAATTGCTTCCACCATTCATTGAAATAGTGAAGTGATGGTTCATAATTTACTAATACTTCAATTGTTTTACCCTTATTATATAATGCATTTCTAACTGCTGCATATTTATAAGCTTCGTTTTCTTTAAGAGATGGGTTTGAATAAACTTCTCTTGCATCAGCAGCACCCTTCATCATTTCATCAATATCAATTCCTGCTGCAGCTATTGGTAATAATCCAACTGCTGTTAATACTGAGAATCTTCCTCCAATATCATCTGGAACTACAAAACTTTCATACCCTTCAGCATCAGCTAATGTTTTTAAAGCACCTTTAGCTTTATCAGTTGTTGCATAAATTCTCTTTCTAGCTTCATCAACACCATATTTCTTTTCCAAATATGTTCTTAAAATTCTAAATGCTATTGCAGGTTCTGTAGTCGTACCTGATTTAGAAATTATATTTAAACTTATATCTTTTCCTTCAATTGCTTGTAAAAGTTCAGTCATATATGTAGAACTAATGTTATTACCTACATAAAATATTTTAGGAGCTTTTCTCTTATCATTATCTAATGCATTATGAAAATTATTTGTTAACATTTCAATTGCTGCTCTAGCACCAAGATATGATCCACCTATTCCAATAACTATTAAAACTTCTGAATCTGATTTAATTTTTTCTGCTGATTTTTTAATTCTTGCAAATTCATCTTTATCATAGTTTACTGGTAGATCAATCCAACCTAAAAAGTCATTTCCAGCACCAGTTCCGTTATGCAATTTATCATGGGCACTTTTAACCATATCCTCCATATAATCAATTTCAGTCATAGCTAAATAAGGTGCAACTTTTGATAAATCTAATGATATTCCTTTACTCATTTTTTATTCTACCTCCATATACAATTAAAATATTTTTACTTTGTTTATTATATCACAAATT
>Ga0302173_10001832_pt1 | contig 10478 bp, 7 predicted proteins | sample I_Fen_N3_1_FD_198785 | JGI IMG/M metagenome (GOLD analysis project Ga0302173, IMG submission 198785) | Peat permafrost microbial communities from Stordalen Mire near Abisko, Sweden - I_Fen_N3_1 | ecosystem: Environmental > Terrestrial > Soil > Wetlands > Permafrost | place: Sweden: Abisko... | reverse complement strand
ACAGGAAAACATTTTCATGAGCAAAAAGCATTTATTGATGATGATTTTATAGAGAAGATACCAGTTTTCTATGAAACGTTAATTGATAAAATTAAAAAGGCTTCTGTATTGTATCTTGCAATAGATAATAATACAGGCATGCCGCATATTGATGGGAATGGAAATGTGTGGATGTTTTCAACAAGTAGAAACGCTGTTAATGCTAAGATTCATTACGAATTAAATGAACAGCTAATGCTTACAGTGAAGGAAATCCCTAATGATAAGATAACCGAGACGTTTGTTGACTTCTTTTATTGGGGGATGGAGTCAATTATCATGGATGGTGGCTCATTCATGACGACCATCAAGCGGGAAGAAGTGCTATCTGCTCCTGACTGGAGCAATATTCCAAAGATTAGTGTACCAGTTACCAATCCAAAATTGATCCGAGATCAGCTCATGTATTATGAGATGATCTATAAAAAGAATAAAAGTGAGCAAGAACAAAAAATTGAAAAGGCATTAAGCGATAGATTTATTTTGGACATGGTAAAGGCTAATTATTTGTGTCCTGTTAAGTATACATATCCAAAAGGAGGGGCACCCACACCTGATGAAAATGGTAACACCGTTCTGAAGAAGGGCGCGACTTTAAGCTTTCCGATAATGACTGATAAGAATGATGTTAATTGGACACCAGCATTTACTGATTGGACAACATTTAGAAAAGTTTATGATGATAAAGAGTGGAGCGGCCAGATAATGAGTTACAAAGATATTGCTACTTTAATGACCACTAATAATAGCAGTGGCGTTGTTATTAATCCAATGAGCATCGAAATTAAAATTGATGAGAATAGAAAAATAGTACTTTCAAATGTAATGGAAGTGCAAGATAGAATTGAGAGAGAAAAGAACTCAGGACTATTAGAAGAAAAACAGAATAACTTATTTGTTGGTCAACCATCTGAATATCCAACAGAATTAGTGGAAAAGTTGAAACATTATATGAAAACGCAGGTAAACATTAGAAGGGCATATCTTCAATTAAAGATTGAAAATGATAATGATATTAGTTATTTAGTTATTATTGACTTTGACGGCGATAAAAATGTAGTGTACAAAGGCATTGCAGATGCAACGATGCCATATTTGAAAAATAATTATATGGATTTTCATATTGCAGATGATTGGGGAATGAAGATGGTTGGAGATACCGAGCCTTTTTATTTAAAAGAAAAATAGTAATCTACTAAATAAAAGATTTTACTTTTATCAATTATAAAAAAGTACTAAATGCTTTTAGAACAATGAAAAGGATGGTGTTATGTCAAACAATAAGATATTAGATAAATTTAAAAATGGTATAGATATTATATATGAACCACAGAAAATAGCAAATGAAAATGATTGCATTGGAAGTATGCTTTGGATTTTACCAGGGCTAGATACAAATGGTGTTGTTTTGGTTTCTATAGAAATGATACAAATGATTTTGGATTTAAAATATGTCGTATATGTTATATCATCTGAGGACGGTATCTATCGTGAGCAATTATTAACGCGAGGGGTTCCAGTTATTATTCGCCCTTATGTTATATGCGATAAACAGTATCGTAAAAACTTGCAGAAGTGTTTTGACGTTGTTTTTATTAGTTCTATTTGTTGCTATTCATATATATACTATTTTATTAACACTGATACGAAAGTATATTGGTGGATTCATGAAACTGAGGAACAATTGAATACATTACCTAGTATACCTGATTTGAAATTATTAAGTGATAATATACAATTGCTCGCGGTTACCGAAAAAGTCGCTATCGGAATTAGAGAAAGATTTCAAATGAAAGTTCCCTTACTTCATATATGGATTTGTGACTGCTATTCCCCCCAAAAGCGAATCTCTTCAGATAAAATAACCTTCCTTATTCCGTCTGCGTATACTTATATTAAAGGGCAGGATATTCTTTTACAGGCAATTGCAAAACTTCCAGAGGCCTATAAATTAAAATCGGAATTTATTTTCTGTGGCTATCAGTTGGAAGGACAGAAACAATATTTGAGTTTGCTGGAAGAATGTGCCGCAAAATTAAATAATGTTTTTTTGCTTCAGGAATTGTCTAAAGAACAAGTATATTCAAAATATAAAGAGGTGGATTGTGTGGTAGCACCTTCCCGTGTTGATGCGGCCCCAGCTACAATTGTGGAAGGGATGATGTTTCATAAATTATGTTTGTGTTCAAGTGGAGCCGGAATATCACAATATATGACAGATTGTATAGATGGATTTGTTTTTGAAAATGAAAATGTTAGTGAATTATATAAACGTCTTCTGTTTATTATAGAGGAATATCCTAATTTAATGTTAATGGCAGAAAAGGGTCATAAGATATATGAACATTATTTTTCTAAGGAGGTAGTTAAAGAACGGCTTCAGGAATTGCTTAGTATAAAAAATCCAAACTGATTTATTTACATAACTTTTTATGAATAAGTATTTTTAAAGAAGTGATTAAACGAAAGAGAGCAAATTCAATGACAAACAATATAAAAATAATAAATATGGTTATTGGAAGAAATTTGTTAGGAGTATTTCAAAAGTAGCTTCTAAGGTATAGGCACCTATAAAATGATTAGACAGGTGACTATTGTCCTTCAAAAAATAGGAACAATTTCATATTGTAGTTTATTTATCTCAGCAAATATAACATTTGCTGGGATATTTTTCGTTTGAAATAAATGGATAATGTATTCGATTGAATGGAATAAATGCTTTTTGTATTAGAAAAAGGAAAATTTTTCATGTATGATGTTAGGAGATGAAAAGTTTCAATAACATTTAACAATATTAGGACAATATTAGAAAACTATAATAATGCAACTAAACGTATCTAGCAAAACGTATTATGAGTGAAAGTGTTAAATGAGCATGCGACATACTATACTTTTATATTGGAGAGATACATTATGAATATAAGAAATGATAATGAGAGAGATTTTGTGGGTTTGACGTACGATCAAGCTGTAATAAAATATTCTGATACGGTAACTAGAATTTGCGTATTGCGATGTGGAAATGAGGAGGATGTAAAAGACTGCTATCAAAATGTATTCCTAAAACTATATCTTTCAAAAGTTACATTTGAGAGTCGGGAACATGTAAAAGCGTGGCTAATACAGGTCGCAATTCATGAATGCTCAGATTTACATAGACAATATTGGAAAAAGAATGTTGTGTTAAGTAGTGATAATACGTTGCTTGAAATATTTGGAATTGTAAAAGGCACAGAGGATAACTCTGACAGTGTTCTAGAAATAGTAATGTCATTACCAATGAAATACAGGCAGGTTATTTATTTGTATTATTATGAAGAGTATAAAACAAATGAGATTGCTCAGATATTAAAAATCAACGAAAGTACATTGAAATCACAGCTGGCACGTGGACGGAAAATATTAAAAAGTAAGTTGGGAGGTTTTAGTAATGAAGAAATTTTTATATGAATTTGATAATGTGAAAACGCCAGAAGGATGGGCAGAAGAAATAATAATAAAGGCTGAAAATATGACATCGTCTGAAAAGAGAAAATTGGCTATTTTTAATAAGAAAAAAATATCTTTAAAGCTAGTGGTAATAATTGCGGCATTATTTGTATTGTCTAGCACAAGTATATTTGCTGCATATAAATTAAATGCGAAATACAAGAATGAAAATACAGCTCAATCATTGAATCATTTTGATACAGGTGTTGATGCAGATGGAAATGCTTATACTTATGATGGAGGTCAAAAGATCGATCAGACTTTAGCAGTTGATAATCTTGATGTGACATGTGCTAAAATGTCAGCAGATAGCCATAGTGCTTATATTCAGTTTAGTGTTTCAACAAAAGATGGTTCATCACTTGTTGAAAACTCTGATACAAAGGTTTCGATAGCAGCTAGACAAAAATTTGAAAATATTAATGTTAAGATTGATGGAGTGGAGATCCTTCCACGGGCTGTTGATAGTTATTACCATATCCAAAGGGTTGATGATGCATCGCAACCCGATAAAGCAGAATTAGAATTGTATATTGAAACAGAAAAGATTGATTTAACGGGTAAGAGTATTTCTGTAAGTCTTGAAAATTATCAGGATGAATGGTATGAATATCAAGATATTGGATTTCGGTATTCTTCAATTGCAGAATTGGCGATGCAAGGAACACTGGCCTCTGAGGATGAATTCTTACCATCAGATAAGATAAAGTATTCATTTGATGCAGGTATGAGGCTATTAAATGCAGGCACCAAGAAGATTTATTTTTCTGATAAATATCCTGAAGCTTATATTGATAATATGGGATTTGCTCCTCGTGATTTATCAGATAAGGATAAATGTTTCTATATAACGATAGTTCCAGGTTCAGAGGAAAATACGAAAGCGTTACAAAAGCTAGTATTCCAGAATATGACCACAGGGATGCCTAATACTCAAAAATTGATGAGTCAGAAAAGTGATGGTCAAAAGTGGGTAATGAGTGAGGAAACTTTACCAGATGGAAGGATAGAGATTGCACTTGATGTTAGCGCAGATGATATGTATAATCCAGGCGGACGTGGTAATATTGATACAACTATGGAAAATATATCAAACTACACTTTGATATATAATAAATCGTATGAGGTTGAAACAAAAAATATAAGATATACAGGAAAATGGGCATTTGATTTTAATGTGAATGCGAACAAGATGGATACTGAAATAAGTAAAGATGTGGATTCTAAAGTAACTGAAACAAAAACAAATCTTCATACGATAACAGTAAATCACGTAGATTTGACATCATTACAGCTAAAGATTAATGCTACTATTTTAAATATGGATACATGGGAATTTGAAAGCTTCCCGGTAGCTGGGGAGATAAGCAGCCCATACATTATCATGAAAGATGGCACAAGAATTTCTGCGGGCATTAAGGTTGAGGGTGGTTACCAGAAAGGCGAAAAGACAGTAGCATATGGATGGATGTTACCGTCGCTTGTAGATACCACGAAGGTTGAGGCTATTGAGTGGTATGGAGTAAGAATTTATTTGCAATAAGTATTAAGTATTAAGAATTAAGAATTAAGAATGAGTAATTGGAATCCTTTGTTTTAGATCGATTATATTTCTGAAAAAGATAATAATTTAATATCTTCATGAGATTTAAGCTCTGCAATGTTATATATGCAGAGCTTTTTTTTGATAAATACTAAAATATTCTAATAAGTAGTGTAATACAACTTGACAAAAACACGTAGTTAGTCATATAATACGTAAGTTAGTTAAGACTAACGAATAACGGGTACAAGGAGAAAAAAATGAATTTTAAGAAATTAGGCACTATGATGTTAGGTATTATACTAGTCTTTTCATTAGCAGGTTGTTCTACAGCTTCCAAAGAGGAAGAAAAAAAATCATCCCAATCATCGGATGTTAATAATGATAGTTCTGCTACACAGTATCCAATCACTATAAATCACGCGTTTGGAGAAACCGTGATTGAAAGCAAACCAGAGCGTGTGGTTACGATCTCCTGGGGAAATCAAGATGTGCCACTAGCATTAGGTGTCATTCCTGCGGGTATGTCAAAAGCAAATTATGGAGTTACGGATGGTAGTGGATTATTGCCTTGGACTGCAGATAAATTAATGGAACTGGGTGAAAAAAATCCAAATCTATTTAATGACACAGCTGGTCTAGATTACGAAGCAATCAGTGATGCAAAACCAGATATTATACTTGCTGCTTATTCCGGGATTACGCAAGAAGAATATAATCTTTTATGCGAGATTGCCCCAGTTGTTGCTTATCCTACGCTCGCATATCAGACATTTTGGCGTGATCAGATAAAAATGGATGCCGCAGGAATGGGCATGAAACAGGAAGGCGAGCAACTGGTTTTGGATTTAGAAAAATTAATTACAGAAAAAACCAGCAATTACGCGAAAATCGAGGGAAATACGGCAGCATTTTTCTATTTTGATCCGACAGATTTAGGTAAATTCTATATTTATCTTCCGGCAGATCCTCGCGCAGCATATCTTACAGATTTAGGATTGAAATTTCCTGAAAGTGTATTAAATTTAAGTGCTACGAATAAAAGCTTTTCTGTTGAACTAAGTGCAGAAAATGTAGATATTTTAAAAGACGTAGACATTATAGTAGCCTATGGTAATGATGATTTGCTAAAAGTGTTGCAGGCAGATGCGCTTGTAGGTACTATTCCTGCTATTAAGAGAGGTTCTGTTGCATTAATTGAAAACAACACACCTTTAGCAGCATCAGGAACACCAAGTGCACTTTCTATTCCTGCCACAATTGATGATTATTTGAAAATACTTGGAGAGGCAGCTGATAAAATAGAATGAAGCGCAGTAAAATAATTACTATATTAACAGGAAGTTTGATCTGTCTTGTACTAAGTTGCTTGGCGTCACTCGCATATGGGTCAAGACATGTGAGCTTTTATGAGGTACTTTATTCATTATTTAATTCAGACTACTCATCTTTTAATGCATTGGTGGTTCGTGAAAGAATTCCAAGAACTATTTTTAGTATTATAGCCGGAGGCTCTTTAGGTATTTCAGGTACACTCATGCAGGCAATCACTCGCAACCCAATTGCCGATCCAAGTATTTTAGGAGTAAATACAGGTGCATCCTTATTTGTTGTAAGTGGAATAGCATTTTTTCAAATAAGTACAGCTGGTCAATATATATGGTTCGCTTTGTGCGGAGCTGCTGTTACTGCAATCTTTGTATATGGGATAGGTTCGCTTGGATATGGTGGTGCAACACCTATAAAACTTGCATTAGCGGGCGCGGCTATAAGTGCCGCATTATCATCGCTGGTAAGTGCAATTATTTTGCCTCGTACGGATGTAATGGATGCATTTCGATTTTGGCAGGTTGGAAGTGTGAGCGGTGCAACTTGGGAAGGCATTATAACGGTATTGCCATTTCTTGTTGTCGGTACAGTAATAGGTATTATATCAGCGCAGCATTAAATGCATTGGCATTAGGTGATGATATAGCAAAAGGATTAGGTGTACGAACAGGAGTTGTAAGATTTTTTGGTGCATTGGCGGGTGTTTTGTTGTGTGGTGCAACTACGGCATTGGCGGGGCCAATAGGATTTGTGGGACTTATTGTACCACATATTATGCGACTTATATGTGGACCGAATCTGCGATATATTGTTCCAATGTCAGCTGTTGCAGGTGCGATTCTTCTAACGAGTGCTGATATTATTGGAAGACTGATTGGAAGTCCAAGTGAACTTGAAGCGGGCATTGTTACAGCATTTATTGGAGCACCAATCCTTATATATATTGCAAAAAGAGAGAAGGTACGTTCAATTTGAAAAAGAAAGATACAGATATTATTAGGGCGGGATTTTTACGCCGACGCTTTCGATGGATTAGTGTCACCGTCATTTTGATTGTATTGACCTTATGTCTTTCTGGAGCTATGTTAATGCTTGGTAACACAAAATATCCACCAATAACGATCATCAAAGTTCTTTTTGGTGAGCAGATTAAGGGGGCGTCATTTGCTATAAATACTTTGCGACTCCCCCGTATGTTAGCTGGATTTTTGGCAGGTATGGCTTTTGGTATGGCTGGAAATACCTTTCAAACGATATTAAGAAATCCACTAGCGAGTCCAGACATTATTGGCGTGACCGCTGGTTCCAGTGTGGCAGCAGTCTTTTGCATTCTAGTTTTAAATATAAGTGGGAATATTGTGTCTATAACTGCAGTGGTTTCAGGTCTATTGGTCGCAATTTTGATTTATGTGCTTTCTAAAGGAGGAAGTTTCTCCGGTGGAAGATTAATCCTAATTGGAATAGGCATACAGGCTATGTTAAATGCTATCATATCTTTTCTATTACTCAGGGCGTCCCAGTATGATGTGCCCGGTGCAATGAGGTGGCTTAGTGGCAGCTTGAATGGGATGAGAATGAAAAATATCCCGTTGCTTTTCATTGTTGTATTATTCTCTGGAATTATTATAAGTTTACTTGGACGACATATTCAAATTTTGGAATTAGGAGAACACAGTGCTATTACACTTGGATTAAAGACGGATCAAACTCGTTTTTTATTGATATTAAGTTCTGTATTTCTAATTGCGTTTTCTACAGCAATTACAGGGCCCATAGCGTTTGTCGCTTTTTTGGCGGGGCCGATAGCGACAAAGCTTGTTGGAACAGGAGTATCTAATGTATTACCTTCAGGAATGGTCGGAGCCTCGTTAGTTCTTGGAGCAGATTTGATTGGACAGTTTGCGTTTCATACGCAATTTCCAGTTGGAGTGATTACCGGTATTTTAGGTGCACCTTATCTTCTGTTTTTGTTAATAAAAATGAATCGAAAGGACGGGGGCGCATGAGTGAAACACAATTGTTAAAGGCAAGAAATCTAGTTGCTGGATATGATAAAAAAATCATTTTAAACGGTATGGATGTAGTAATACCAAGTAATAAAATAAGTGTCATTATAGGTGCGAATGCCAGTGGAAAATCCACGTTATTAAAAGCACTTGCTAGGTTAATTCGACCGATATCTGGAGAAATCGCCCTGAACGGGAAAGAAATCAGGACAATACCTTCTAAACAATTAGCCCAGATTTTGGGACTTCTGCCTCAATCTCCAGTTGTTCCCGAGGGTATTATGGTTTCAGATTTAGTAGCAAGGGGAAGGTTTCCTTATCAAACATTTTTAAAGGGAGTTGGAAAAAAGGACTATGAGGCTGTCGAAGAGGCACTAGATTTTATGAATATAACTGAGCTAGCAAATAGCAGTGTGGATGAATTATCTGGTGGACAACGACAAAGAGTTTGGATTGCGATGGCGCTTGCTCAACAAACAGACATTCTTCTTCTTGACGAACCAACTACATTTCTCGATATAACATATCAAATTGAGATACTAGATCTGTTGACTGATTTAAATCGAAAACGTGGTACTACTATTGTTATGGTATTGCATGATATTAATTTGTCTGCACGCTATGCAGATTATATTTTTGCGGTTCATAATGGAAATCTGATATCACAAGGGAAACCCTCTGATATCATATCAGAAGAATTAATAAAGAATGTATTTGGTCTCGATTGCGTAGTGATAAAAGATCCAGTTTCTGGTTCGCCATTGATTGTGCCAAAGGGACGGCATTATGTAAATTGTTGATTTCAAAGAGAGTGGAAGAATTTTGAAAATGGTTTGTCAAATCCAGCAAGCATTGCGGTTGCTGGATTCTTTTCGTTTTGTTTTACGAAATCATATAATTGTTCTGTTGCAATAAAAATAATTAAATCATATAATTATTAATAAAGGGAAACAAAACGTTAATATGATGGATCCAGTAATCGACTTAGATAGAGTCGTAAAAGTCAGAGTCAATGATATCGAGTATCTTGTAAATAAATGAGTTATGGAGTGGAGTTATCAAAATAAGCCTAGTGTCATTTATATTAAGTGATTTAGGCCATTTGATGGAAAATATGGATTACTATAATATACGTTAAAATTTATTGTAAAAAAGCAAAGTGAATTTGTGAATAAGCAATGTCATCGTCGTAATTATTTTAGTATAATTTTCTTATAAGAAATTGAGAAAAGAGCAGCTAGATATCATACTTTTCAACATTTCATGCATAGAAAAGAGGGAAATCATGAGACGAAAAATGTTGTTTACAAGAATTGCGCAGCTATTATTTATAATCGTTATCGTTAGTGTTATGACCGCGTGTTCCAAAAACGGTAGTAGCGATAATGCCTTGGGTAAGGAAGTTTCTACTAATATAGAAAATGGCGATAAAACGTTAGAAAACGGTGCTACTACAACTTTGCAAGATACAACTGGATTGCTAAGTATCAAATATGTAGGAAATTCATGCTTTTATATCAAATTTGCTGATGGGACGAGGTTAGTGACAGATCCGTATGGTTCTGCTTATCAAACTAGCTTTGGAAAATTCCCTCAATTAGAAGCAGATGTTATGACTATATCACATGAGCACGAGGATCATATAGATGGAATAAGCGAAGTTGCTGGAAAGCCAAAGATATTAAGGCTATCAAAACTTAGTACACCAGTAACAATAGGAGATGTTGAAATTACAGGATATGCATCTCAACATGTAGCAAATTTGGGAAGCAATACTATTTTTATATACAAAGAAAATGGGCTTACAATTGTAAATATGGGAGAAACAGATAATATTGATAGTCCAGAGGCACAGGCAGCGGTTAAGGGTGCAGATGTTATTTTAGCCTACGCAGGTGAATATGGTAGCGTTAAAAATAAAGATAGTTTTACAACATTGTACAACCTCGATATCAAAGTGATTATTCCGGAACATTATAGTAATAAGCCAGAAGTTATATTTTACAAAGAACCAACGCTTGATAAGATATTAACTGAATTGCCCGATGGAACAAAAGTGACAAAAACCGACG
>Ga0302173_10001830_pt1 | contig 10490 bp, 3 predicted proteins | sample I_Fen_N3_1_FD_198785 | JGI IMG/M metagenome (GOLD analysis project Ga0302173, IMG submission 198785) | Peat permafrost microbial communities from Stordalen Mire near Abisko, Sweden - I_Fen_N3_1 | ecosystem: Environmental > Terrestrial > Soil > Wetlands > Permafrost | place: Sweden: Abisko... | reverse complement strand
TCTTTTATTTGTCAATATAGAAGCTGATGAATATGAGAAATTTCAATATGACTATTCTGATATATTGATTCTAATAAATGTAAATTCATATAGTGACTTAATAAGCTTGAAAGAACTCATTCTTCAAGAAATTGATTTGAAACCTGTTGAAAGATTTGATTATGATAAAAACTAAAAGAGATTCTTTAGAACAATTTATTCGGGGTCAAATGGAAGGCCCTGGTGCTTGCAATAATCGTTTTGGTTATAACTCATTAGGCGTTGATAATGGAGTAGAACCTGTTGAAGTCATAAATACTACTCCTGGCTCCCTTTACAGTACAGCTATCCTTTTTCCAAAAAGGAAATCTACAACAAATAAACCTACTGATATACCTGTTGATGAAAAGGTTGAAGAGGATCAATTGACTATCCCAGATGAAGATAGTCAAAATCTCACTTCTGATTTTGAAGATTGTGGCGAAACTCTAACACAATCTGAAGAAGATGATTTATTCTCTCTAAGTCAAAGATTCCCAAATAGTTTGGGCATATCATGCTGTTTCGATTGTCAAGAAAGTCTCAAAAATTCTGAAAATCTTTGTATTACAATATCAGGGCGGTATTATTCAAAAATCATAAAGCAAGACCGAGAAAAAATTTTAATAAGAATTGAAGATCATTTTGATGAATTTAATTCATTCTTCAAGAAATACGAAAATGATTTAGAAATACACTTTATACTTAATAACAACGTAGTTTCCTCAAAAGGAGATTTATCAAAACAGTTCTCCGAAATAAAAAATACAATTTTATCAATCAATATGCTTGTTGCCAAAGAAATAGCAACCAATAACGATGGCACAATTGAAGATGAATTTAGAAAGATTTCTGGACAATACCAGTATTTAAAATCTTATAAAGAAAGATTGTTCAGAAAATTAAAGTCAACAAAAAATAACGGTATTGAATATATTTCTGAGGATGAAAAACAAAGTACAATTTTTAGAATATCTAAAATTGAACTTTATGAAACATTTATATCATATTTAGAAGACGTACTAAGTATCTATAATACAAAAGGATTTGGATTTTGGAAGGCTATACCATTTTCGGCTACAATCGACCTCACAGGATTAAACTTAAATTCCGAAACAAATAAATTAATCTTTTCACCAAGAAAATATTCAAATTTAAAAAACGTAGTTTCTTTTAATGTAGAGGATGGAATAAACGCCTCATTATCTGTGTGGCTACAAGTAACAAAAGATTGTAAGGACAAAGCTAATAAAAAAAGATATATAAAAGTCCAGATTGAGAACACCTCCACCGAATTTGAAGAAGATAAAAAGCACTACTTTTCAATTGTAACTGAAAAAGTAAATCAACGTTGTTTCTTTGGTGCTGAAATAAAGGTTGCAAGTGAGCACCTATGTACTTATCGTCAAACAACTAAATATTCAGACATAAATGATGATGCTGATCGACTAAATTATTTATACAGATCAATAGACGATTATGGTACTGGTCATTTTTGTTCAGTTAGTTGGGGTTTAGAAAACAATGTTAGATATATAAAATCTGAATTCATTCCAACTTACGAAACACCCGATGTAGAGCCTGTACCCCGTGATAAACGTGATATAAATAATTGGGTTGAAGAAAATGGAGATATTGTACCAAAGCCACTATTAGCAGATAGTAAAGCTTTAGAATTTAAATGGCTGTCAACTTTCTCAAATGCAATAGACTCAGAGATTATAGATAAGCTATATAAGTTTGTTGATGCATACGGAGAATGGATATCCACTATTGAAATTGAGGACAAAGAAAAAAATGAGTTTTCAAAACATAACATTGACAATTGCCGAAGTGATTATTTAAGAATGAAAAGCAATATAAAATTGCTTTTAGAAAATAGTCCATTAAATATAAAGTCATTCAGATTAATGAATGCCGCAATGTTTATTCAACTTTGGCACAGTAAAAAAGATAATAGAAATGCTGTAAGTACAACAAAACTTCAACCAGATTTCTACAAAAATGCCAGCGATTTTATTTTCCCAAATGCAGGCTCTGCAACATGGAGACCTTTCCAGATTGCATTTATATTGCTCAACCTTGATGGTATATTCCAACGTCAAGATGATAAGAATTGGGAAAAACGAAATGAATTAGTTGATTTAGTTTGGTTTCCAACTGGTGGTGGTAAAACAGAAGCTTATTTAGGGATAATAGCACTTACTATTATCAACCGTAGAACAACCGAACCTATGGGTTCGGGTGGCACAACAGCAATAATGCGTTATACTCTACGATTACTTGCAACACAACAGTTTCAAAGAGCATTAAGAGTCATAATGGCACTTGACCAAATTAGAAAATGGAATACTTCAGATTTAGGTACTGAAGCTATTTCTATTGGTCTTTTTGTTGGAGATTCCTCACTTCCTAATCATGCCGCAGGATTATTGATAGAATGCAACAAATGGCAAAACATAAATAACAACAAAAGATCGGAATCCAAAATACCATTGGATAGATGTCCTTGGTGTGGTAATCTTTTAGAGTACAACAATAAAGGCAGTGAATCAACGCCCAATATTGAGTTCAGATGTAAAAACATTAACTGCTCATTTTCAGACAAGTTACCTGTTGTATTATGCGATGATTATATTTACTCGACACCTCCTACTTTGCTTTTTGGCACTGTGGATAAGTTTGCTGCAATTGCACATAATGTATCGACATTAAAACAAACAGAAGATTCTCGTAGAATTTTCGGTAAAGGTAATTTGAGATATTTAACTCCCGATCTAATAATTCAAGATGAATTACACCTACTATTAGGTCCTTTAGGTTCAGCAGTTAGTCTATTTGAAGCTGCTATTGATCAGTTGTGTACTCGAAAAAAGTTATTACCTGATGGCAGCCAGATTAGTATTCGTCCTAAAATAATCTCTTCAACAGCAACGACTCGAAATACTGAACTACAAATTCGTGCATTATATGATAGAGATGTAAATATATTCCCTAAAAATGGTGTTGACTACGATGATTCATTTTTCTCGTTCTACAAAAGAAAGCAAGAAAATGATGAGGTAGAGTTTGTTGCTAAACGTAAATATATGGGCATTCTACCAACAGGTAGAACTCAAATGACTACACAAATGAGGTTGGCTGCAATAATGTTTGTTCATAGGGCATTGTTTGAAAAAGAACACAAAGACAAAATAGATGAACCTCAGTTCGTAAAAGCTGCTGATTTTTATTTCTCAATTATTTCATATTTCAATAGTCTTAAAGAAGTAGGAAAAACTGATGCTCAGTTTTATAGTGAGTTCACAAAATACACACGGCGTTTATTTAAACGTGTATTGAGATATAGCGATATGCTAGAATGTTTTTATGCTTACGATTCGTCTTTTAATAAATCTGAATTAACTGGTCGTTTGTCTGGGTCTGAAGTTGTAGATCAACTTGAATTAGTTGGTAAAAACTGGACGCCGTCATTTAGACTGCCTTACAAAGATAATGCAACAGACACAGAATGGAGAAAAGGCAAAACCCCACCGGATTTTATTTTAGCAACAAATATGATTTCTGTTGGGCTTGATGTGGATAGATTCAATACAATTATTATGAATTCAATGCCCCGTAACATTGCAGAATATATTCAAGCAAGTAGCCGTGTTGCTCGTAACGACTTTGGGTTAGTAGTCACGCTTCATAATCCTTTCCGCTCAAGAGATCTTTCTCATTTTGAGAAATTCCGTGAGTTTCACGAAAAAATGTATTTTTACGTTGAACCAATCTCAATTACACCATTTTCAAAAAAATCCGTTGAAAAATATCTGCCTTTATATCTGGCAACAATTGTTCGACACACGTATGATGCTATTGCAGACAAACACTCTGCCGGGCATATAGAAAGTTCATTATCAAACAAAATCAAACAAGAGTTAACTGTTTATTTCAAAAACCGCTTAGATCGAACTCAAAAATTAGATGAATCAATGAAAGATCTTCTAAATGACGATTTAGAGAAAAATATCCAAGATTTTATACGCACTGCCGTCGACGAATGGCAACACCTTGCAATTGAACAAAACAATGGGAATTATAAATTGATATATTCGGGATCTGATTATATCAATAAAAAGAAAAAAAGAGGTGAATTTTCCCAAGACCTATTTACGTCATTAGATGCTTATGAAAGTGACCAAAACAATAGTCTTTGGAACGTTCCTCAATCATTGAGAACTGTTGAAGCTGAAGCTGTCATTAAAATAAAAGAGAATAACTAAATTCTTATACTATGGAAATATACAAGGATTTTCAATACAATCAAGGTGTTGGTAAATATAAAGTACTTTCATCAAATGCTGGGGTTGGTTCAATAATAACAACTAAGTTGGGTTTTTTTATTATGCCTCAATCAGTTTCACTTTGGGGGTTTATCCTGAATGTAAATAAATATATCATAGCACACCAAAACGACAACGATATGGCTTCTATTGCCAGATCAAGTGGTGTCGATATAATAGACGACCCGAGGTTTATAAACTTTCTAAAACATGAGCAATCTATTAATGATTTGAAATGTTTAGTTGAGGTTCCTCATTTGAACTTAAATGATTGGAACACCCCACAAAAAGACAATCACCCACTGTATACTAAATATCTAAAAGATGTTGGTTCTCAATTGACTGATGATCATTTTGTTATTCCGGCAGTTCATTTCCCTCGTTGGTTTTATAGTTCTAAGAACGGTTCTTTCAAAGAAATTACGGAATGGAAAAGACTTTGGAAACAAAAAAACTGTGATGAAGGTAATTTAAAATTCTTTGCCCCGCCAAGAGATCCATATTCAGAGACTTCACGTTTTTTCAAAGATAATAATAAGTCATATAAAGTATTCGCACCGCTTAACCAGATTCCCATGTTGCTAATTTGCAAGAATGGTCATATTTCTGATATTCCTTGGTATCAACTTTTTTGTGCTGGCATTGATGGCAAGAGACAAGAAATGATGCAAGATAAGGGTTTTCCTCTTTTTGAGTATGAGTGTAAAGAATGTGATTCAGGGGGTAAGCATGAGCTACAATGGATTGAGAACCGAAATCAATCTGAAAGCTGGGGTATTCTTAAATGCAGCAAATGTCTTAAGAATTATAGTTTGGAGGGTATTATGAACATTAGACCTATATGCCCTGGCGAAACACCTTGGAATGGTCTGAATACAAAGTCTGAAAACCCATGTAAGTCAACAACTGATGGAACTCGTTGCACTATGCAATTTGTTTTAGCAACGAGTAATAGTGTTTATTACGCCGATTCATTCAACAGTTTGTATATTCCTGTTTGTTATCTAGATAACAAACTTACAAATATAAACTTGCAAAAAATTCTTGAATTACTAAATTCAAAATGGTTTCCGAAAGCATTAGACAAAGACTCTACTCTATCAAAAGAAAAGTATATTGATTCATTAGATATTATAATAGATAATGCAGATATTGCCGGTTACAGTATTACCGAAGCCGATGCTGAAATGATCAAAAAACATTTTCTCCAAGTCAAGGAAGATGTTTTGGATGATAGAGAACAATATAAATTTGAAGAGTTCACAGTATTTTCAGAAAATGTGACTTCTAATAAAGATTCAAATAAGTTAGAGTTTAACGACATTAAATTACCGGAAGAATTAGATTTGTATTTCAAAAAAATTCAACAAGTTTCCACATTAGCAATAACAAGTACTCAACTTGGATTTAATCGAGTTTCAATACCTACACCAAAACGAATTAATGGAGAGGTAATAAGAGAACAAGGCCAAGCTATTTTCGATGAAACAAACGAAGTATTTACCCTGCCTGCAAATCAAGTTTTTGGAGAAGGTATTTTCTTTGAATTTAATAGACAAACTATAAATCAATGGACGAATCAATTTGAAACGATCTTTGCAAAAAGATATAATAAATCACCGGGCGAATTAGGTAAATCATTGAAAGAGGAAATGGATGAATATGGTGTACCTATGTTTTACCTGTTACACACATTCTCCCATATTATACTCAAGGAACTCGAATTTAGTTGCGGTTACCCAACAGCAAGTTTAAAGGAACGTTTATATTACTCTGATAGGATGTGTGGTGTTTTAATTTATACAGCCGATGGTTCAGAAGGTAGCATGGGAGGTTTAGTATGGCAAGGACAACCACGATTAATACAAAAGATAATATACTCTGCATTAGAAAGAGCTCAAAATTGTTCTTCTGACCCACTCTGTTGGGAGGCTGACGAACAACTCAATTTAGCAGCTTGCTTTTCATGTTGTCTTGTATCAGAAACGTCCTGCGAACAACGGAATTTAGGATTAGACCGAAGAGTCTTAGTAGATGATGAATTCGGGTTTTTCAGAGAATTAAATTTATAAATAGTCAAAACGAACTTGCATTAATGTAAAATAACTCACACATAAATTTAGCAACCTTATGGAAGAATCACTGTTTCTTAATACACTTACATTTGAGTTCCCCAAAGAACCCAAAATCTTCTATTTCTCCAAAGAGGATAGAACTGATATTTCGCTTACAAAATTAAGTCACCAATTATTTCCGGTAAATATAAAAGGTATTTTCTCCGAGTTAAAAAACACAGATACAATCTACACCTCTTTTGGCAGACCATGTGAGGGATTCACTCCACTTGAAATAAACTTTCATACTGAAAATTTTGCACTTATCAAACGCTACTATAACCGCGAGATAAAAAATTACTTCACTAAAAAGGATTTTCTTGTTGAACCTACATTTATCAAAGACAACCAAATTTGGCTTCGTAATACAGGCGACAAACCACATAATACTTGTACCCTGTACGATAAATACACCATAAAAGTCAATTTCAATCATTTTACAAATACACCGGAATTAGTTTTGTCATACGACCGCAAAGCAAATGTTTATAAAAAATCTGTTGCCGCTTTTTTATCCGATGAAGAAAATGTCACAGCCGACCTTTTGAATCGTGTAGTTCATGTTGAATACTTTCTAAAAGGAGACAAAAAAATTACAAAACGGAGAGTTACTAAATACAAACACCTTCAAGAAAAGGTAAATATTGATTACAATAAAGTTTTTCCCATTGTGGGTAAGGACTTTGCCACTTGGCTCGGAGTTGACGATGAAGAAGATGAGCCACACAACCCATTTCTGAAAAAGAATCGCTATACAAAATACCTGAATAAAATCAGTAACTTCTATAGTCAATTTCTAAACAATGAAGATTTTCGGGCTGTAATTTCTATATCGCCAAACGGATTTGATAAGGCAAAACCTCTTCAAATAGGTAAAACTACCTCTCAAAGTAAACAGCTTATATTCGGAAAAAACAACCTGAGTAGAAATGCAATTGATGTCATTCCACAGCGAGGTGTAAACAATGGACCATTCAACCAACCACGTTACAATAACATTCAAATGTTCTTTATAACTTCTGCTGACCATGTTCCTCACACAAATGTGTTATCGGGTTACATAAAAAATGGTTATAAAGTTTATAAAGGATTATTGCAATACACAAATGTGCCTGTAACTACTGCCCCAAAAGGTTATAGTATTGCTTTTACCGACTCAAACAATCCATTGGCGGAAATAGAAGAAAGACTTGAAAATACCGACTGGATTCCGGGTGTAAAATACCTTGCAATATACCTCACCCCTGTTGGAAAATATGTGCAGGATAAGGAACAACGAAAGATTTATTACAAAGTCAAAGAAAAACTTTTGAAACGGAACATATCTTCACAATGTATCGAAACGGAGAAAATGCTCAAAGTACTTGAAAACGACAGTGCTCTTGAAAAATCAGGCAAAAAAGGTCAAAACTTTGCATATACGCTACAAAATATCGCCATTGCAGTAAATGCCAAACTTGGGGGTATTCCTTGGCGTATCAACATGCCAACAGCCAAAGAACTTGTAGTAGGTGTCGGAGCTTTCAAAAACACAGATACAAATGTTCAATATATAGCTTCTGCGTTCTCATTCGATAACACAGGCGCATTTAATTCGTTCGAGTATTTCCACAAAGACGAAACTTCTGAGCTTGCAGGTTCAATTGAAGAAGCAATAATCAATTATGCCAATGTCAACGACAAACCGAATCGGCTTGTCATTCATTTCTACAAAGAAATGTCCGAAGAAGAAATAAAACCAATTGAAAATGCACTCCACAATTTAGACCTTGACATTCCAGTATTTGTAGTTACTATCAATAAGACTGAATCTGAAGACTTTGTTGTATTCGACGATAAGTTCACTGATAAAATGCCCTATAGTGGCAGATATATCAACCTTGGCAACAAAACATACTTACTTTGCAACAACACACGCTACGAAGACAATACATTTAATAGTATGGACGGTTTTCCCTTTCCTGTAAAGTTAAGAATCAGTTGCCCAACAGATAGCGAATTGCAATCCGACACAAAAATTATCAACGGACTCATTGACCATGTATATCAATTCTCCCGTATTTATTGGAAATCAGTAAAACAACAAAACCTACCGGTTACAATCAAATACCCCGAAATGGTGGCTCAAATCGCCCCTCATTTCAACGGTGGCGACATTCCTTCAAACATAGGAAATGATAACCTTTGGTTTTTATAATAAAAATTTCTATAATAGACAATAAATACATTTCTGAAATGGAAGGTATTATTCCTGCAAGTGAGTTTCAAGTATTTGACAATTTATTTTATTAATAGTATAAGTATGAGATCAAAAAGACACATAAATATCAGTTTATTGCGGATTGTTTACAATAGTTGGCATGGTTATGAGCATAAATATTCAATTGAAAAAAAAACGTTAGGCCCAGGTGGCAATGCTGATGTTTTCAAAGCAATAAAAATAGCAGACGGTCAAGAAGTGGCTATAAAAATATTAAAAAATAGTCATAGAAAAAGTAAAGAAAAGAAGGCACGCTTTGAAGACGAAATTAGAGTAATGTTTGAAAATTCTCCGATTATAGATGGCATTCTTCCAATTTTTGATTATTCTATAAAGGGGTGCTGGTATACCATGCCAATTGCAACTCCAGTAAGTGATCATACTAAAGATTATAAACAGATTAGTGATATAATTGATGGGTTTATTCAACTTTGTGAAACTTTAATTCAGCTTCATGAAAAAGGGCTATCACATAGAGATATAAAACCTGATAATATTTATTTTTTCAAGAATCGTTATTTTTTAGGTGATTTTGGTATTGTAGATATACCAAATAACCCTAAGAATTTGACAAAAAAATCTGATAGGATTGGTGCAAGGTTTACTATTGCACCGGAGATGTTGAGAGACTCAAAAAAAGCTGATGGACGAAAAGCAGATGTTTATTCCTTGGCAAAAACACTTTGGATGGTGTTAATTGATAACAAAGAAGGTTTTGATGGGCAATATAATTTCATTGATGAATCTATTAGTCTCCACAGCTCTGAAAAATTAAGAGAAATACACCTTGTCGAAATCGATGAATTACTCTTAAACTCTACCAGAAATTCTCCCGATGACAGACCTTCAATGTTGGAGTTTAGAGATATGTTAGTTGCATGGAAAGATACATATGCAAATCCTCAAAAAGTACAAAGAAGCAACTGGAACTTTATTATTAAACATTTATTTGCTGGGAATTTTCCGGCTTCCTGTTCTTGGTCTGATATTGATAGTGTTATTTATGTTTTAAATATGGTTAGTAAACTTCCGGCTTATAACTATATGATTTTTTCCGATAATGGGGGATTAGATTTTCAGAAGGCAGAAAGGGCTAATGAAGAAGGGTGTATATATGTTTATGCCACAAATATGCGTTTACTTGTTAAACCAAAATTATTAAGCGTTGAGGTTTTCAACTATTCTGAATGGAATTATTTTTTATTAGAGTTGGAAAAACAAGATGCAATATTGGACAATCCTCAATGTGAGGATGAGTTTTTAGTTGAAGATACTCCTGCTCATTATGTGTCTGCTCAATACGCTCAATATGGTGTTTATGATTACGATAGTGGCGTGAAATTTCCAAAAGGGTCTAAAACAGTATATCGTTATTTAGACGGTAAATTTTTAATTGTTCTTAAAGATGGTTTTTACAATGGGATTAGAAGTGTAACAGATGGCAGACATGGTGATTGTAATAGAGTTGAATTTAGAGAATATATGAATTCGATTAAAAGTGTTGCAGAAGGAGTTGATGTCAAGAAATACTCTTGCGAGGATGTCCTTAATCATTTTTTTAACAAGAATCCATTTAGTATTGAGCAATCCTCCAAGAACGAAGAACCTGGTCATTCAAGATGGGTGTCGACTGAATTTATAAATGAAAACTATGCTAATTTCTGCTTTATGGAAATTCTTCAAGAACTTGGATCAAAGGAACCAGACAAGATAGCTTTTTTTTATAGATTCAATAAAGATAATACCTTTACTTTTCCTTCTTTTTTAAGT
>Ga0302173_10001828_pt1 | contig 10501 bp, 7 predicted proteins | sample I_Fen_N3_1_FD_198785 | JGI IMG/M metagenome (GOLD analysis project Ga0302173, IMG submission 198785) | Peat permafrost microbial communities from Stordalen Mire near Abisko, Sweden - I_Fen_N3_1 | ecosystem: Environmental > Terrestrial > Soil > Wetlands > Permafrost | place: Sweden: Abisko... | reverse complement strand
GTTTATTTTTATACATTTGCGCTTCCAAAAAATACGGAGAGGTGCTCGAGTGGTTGAAGAGGTACGCCTGGAAAGCGTATATACCCCTAAAGGGTATCGAGAGTTCGAATCTCTTCCTCTCCGCAAAAAAAGAGAAGCTGACAGTAAATTGTCAGCTTCTCTTTTTTCTTTTACATCTGGTGAAACAACTAGTAATCCCTATTTACCATATGCATGCTGTCTATAATATGCCTTTGATTGTAAATAACGTAAAATCAATACATCTTAATTGAAAATAATCGTTTTTTCTATCCAGCAAATCAGCCGTGTATCAAAACCAGCTATCGATTTGTACGGATTATTTCAAATTCTTATTGCACCATCAGGTAAACAATCTATCACCTTAACAACGACGGGCAACCTTCCGCCTGCTACAATCCTGTTTATAGGGCATATAATAAAAACACCTGTCTGAATACCCGAATATTTCGAATCTATATTTTAGCTCCTATATTATACAATGTAAGAGTTACATTATACAATCTAGCTATTACATTATATATTGTAACTCTTACATTGTATAATATACGCTCTTCGAATAAGCTTGTAACAGATTGCATACTGATTATACAATATTGATTATCTGCGATTTTTAGTTCTACGGATATATAATTAAATTGTCAGCTTACTGTTCCGGTTCGAATATTCAACGATATACTTTCCTTCTGACAGGACTTTTGCATAAGTCTATTTTACAAATAATCCCTATTTACCATATAAAACACCTGATGCCTGAATAATAGCAGCTATCTCAATAGCATCATTCCTATTGGTGCTGTATGGAGCTCTGATTTTGAAGTAAACACCCTCCTCAACTACGGAAACAGGAACGGACAGGAGCGGTTGTATTTTATCAGCCAGATGTTGTGATCGTTCTCTGGTTCGGAATGCTCCGAATTGAACACAATAGTTTCCATTATCATTTCGGATTATCATTTCTTTCGAATCTCCTTTATAAGATTGAATAAAACTATGTAACAACAGATTATCCAGATCTACATTATTTACATGCAGTACAGCATTTCCCGAAGGAACTTCCGACTGGCTTTTCTTACTTTTGTCTATCTGACACCGACTGGCACCAACACCTTTATTGATTAAGTATTCCCGAATCATATTTGCGCGCAGATCACTCAAAATATCTGAACGGTCATTCGCATCATCCTGAGCTGTTATCTGAAGGACAATTGATGGATTTGTTGAAAGAACATGCACCAGTTCATTCAATATATAGTGATACTGAGACTCAATATTAGACCAGCCCGGGGAGAATCGTATCGGAAATTTATATTTTGAATTTAAATCAAGACTCCGGCTTTTCTTCAAAGATGAATAAGTATCTTTAGATGAATTTGATTTATCATAGTTATCAAAAAAGTCTACAGGTAGTTTGCTCTTATTAATTTGTTCACCATCGCTGAATTGATCTGGATCTATATTGTCTTTCTGATATTTCTGAATATCTGAATTGCTAATGACTTTCACCTCCGTACGACGATTAACCTGATGCTCTCTTTCGCCACAGGGTACTCCATCGGCACAGTGATTAAGTAGGAATCGTTTTCCATAACCTTTCGCTATGACTCTATTCGACTCAATGCCATGCTCTACCAAATATGCAACCACCGATTCGGCGCGTTTTTGCGACAACCAATCGTTATACTCATATGTACCGCGACTATCAGTGTGTGAACCCAGCTCAACCCGAATTGGATACACTTTGAGAAGCGTAATTAAACTATCCAAAATGGGTTTTGCATCGGCTCGAATGTCCCATTTGTCAAAATTATAATGTATATTATTCAGTCTCCAACTATCATTGATTTTTAGCAAATGTTTCTTTACTATCAGGTTTTGCATCACGCTCGAAATTGTATCGGCAGGTTGACTTTCATCACTCAATTCAACATCAATATGGCTATTTTCGGTTTGTTTTTCCAACAACAAGTCACGCATATTTTTCTTAATAGTATCTTCCTGTTGCATGTCAAAAGAGTTATCTCCCAGACAATCATTTGTCATTCCCTTTTTCACTGCTTTAAGAATAACTTTGTCTGTTGGAGCTACAATAAAATGATATTTTCCATCTCTGTCTGTCTTAGCTATGGTTACTTTATTTGTCCTCTTATTCCGCAGAAAAACGGTAGCACCGGCAATGGGTTCTTTCGTTTTCGATTTCACTATTTTACCTGATAAATAGCCTATTTTCTTCGAGTCGGTTGTTTGAAGATCGGATGTACTATCTGACACATAACGAACCTTATCTGGTTCCTGTGTTTGAATACCAACTGTACTACCTGATACAGAACTGACATTCTCATATTTATGCATTTGAATTTCAGGTGTGCTGCCTGACACATAACGAACCTTATCCGGTTCCTGTGTTTGAATACCAACTGTACTGCCTGATATATACTCTATTCTCTGACGATTTTGGCACTGAAAACTGTACAAATTATCATCGTTGTTCAGTCGGTCGGAGGAGAAAAAACCGGTCATACCGGTATTATCCTGTGTCCAGCCAAAATCATCGGCCGAACTGTTTATCGGATAACTCAGATGTTCCGGTTCTCCATCTCCCAACAGAGCATCTTTAAGTGGTATCCTATAAATATCCAACCCTCCTAATCCCGGTCTGGCATCACTACTGAAATACAGATAACCATCGGGGGTGATATTTGGAAAAACTTCGTTTCCTACCGTATTAACGTTCCAATCAAATGCTTCGGGCTCGCTCCATTTATGTGTTTTGGCATCGCGCAAAGCATAATACAAATCCATCTTTCCTCTTCCACCAGCTTTATTGCTGCAGAAAACAAGCGTATTTCCATCTCTACTTACAGCTGGTAGCATAACAGAGTATGATTCGTCACTCCCGAATGGGAGAGCATGGATATTGGTTATCTTGTTTGAAGAATAGATTCCTTCCATTAAACGAACACGATTCATATTATTTTTACTTTGAGTATAATTAGTTGAAAAGTAAACGTGCAAATTGTCATCAAAAGCAATACCGGTAATATTAAAGTCTATTTTTTCCAGCCCCTTTACCACAGAACCCAAAGTATCCTTGTTCTCATCCCACATATAGCGTTTGTCCGTCATAACGTGTAGTTCGGACTCCATATCTTTGGCATCAGCACCATCATACCGTCTGGTAACAGATTTTGAGGCAACTCCCTTTGTTTTCGTTTTCGGAAGAAACAGAGTTGGACTAAGGGTAGTGACCGGTTCTGTTTTGATTTTGCGCAATGCTACTTTGTGTAAACGGGTATAGCAGGATTCATCCCAAAGAGAAATTTGTTTTTTGACCGACAACGGTTTATTACTACTATAAAACAGCACACTATCATGTAAAACAGGACAATAATCACGGTAAGGAGTATTGACATTCAGGAAACCTATTTCCCAATTAAGTGAATCATTTTTTAATAATTCAAGCCTTTGCTTGTTATTATATACCACTCCCTTTGCTTTATATCCTTTTACATTCAGTAGCCAGTCGGCAGCCTCTTTATACATTCCGTGACGGGCATACAGTTCTCCAATGCGCACCTTTTGTATTTCGGTTGCCCCTTCTTTCCCGTTTTTAAACAATAGTTGGTACACCCTCAAGGCATTGTCATTGGCTCTTATCTGGCAGTAACAATCGGCAAGCTTGGGCAATATAGTTTCCGGATGACTCGCATCTACGTTCAGGTAGTCCTCGTAGTCCCTGGCGGCAACAGCATATCCTGCGTTTTCATATTCGGCATTTGCCCGTTGTAAAATGGCAAGTGCTTTAGAACGACTTATTTTAGCTGTAGTGCTTTGAGAATAAACAGGATTACTGACTCCCCACATCAGCAAGCCAAAAGTAAGTATACAGAGTAGCTTTTCCTTTTTAGTTTTCATTCAGGTATAAGCTTTTTTATAATTCATAGTTCATAATTCATAATTGTGAACCAATATCGTTGAGTGGGGCACACAGAATACACAGATTTTACAGAACATGTAAAGTTGATTTGATTATTGTATTTTGATAATATACATTTTAAATAGAGTTTCTATTCTGTTTTTTTCGTCTAATCCGTGTATTCTGTGTGCGAATCCTTATCTAAACGATATTGAATTGTGAACTGTGAATTATCAATAATATCTGGGTGACATGGCTGGCCTAAATTTCGGTTGGTTAAACTCGTACCTCAGTACCAGCTCATGAGATCCTCCAACATTATAGGTTTTAAGACCCGAAATAGTATAATCATAAGCGTAACCAAGCCGGGTTTTAGGTGATAGCTGGATATCAAACAACCCCACCAATGCATCACCAGGGCGATAACTAATTCCAAATCCAAAGCTATTCTGAAACCAGGCATTCACATTTAAATCGAATGCGATAGCCGATCCTTGTACTGCTTTAATTAAAAATGATGGCTTCAACTTAATGTCCCCCACAAGATCAAAAATATATCCAGCAGTAAGGAAATAGTGGTTATTGGCAGAGGTTGATTGCAGGCTATTATTTATGTTTATTTTTGTCTTTAGTAATGCAGGCATGGAAAATCCGATATACATATCTGGAGTATTAAATAGCGCTCCAAATCCTATCGTCGGTAGGATTACATTAATATCCTTATCAAACAGAGGATCATTCGGGTTGATGGTAGTGGCTTTTGAATAGGCAGCCCGATAGTTTAAAACTCCTCCACTCAATCCAAAAGTCAGAGTAGAGTAGTAGTATATTTTGACCCTATAAGAATAAAAGCCCTGAATACCGGTAGTGGATTCAATTCCAAGTCGGTCATTGTAGAGCTGGCCCCCGTAGCCAACATTACTGTCCTGCTCTCGTCTATCCCACGATAAAGTTCCGGTTTGGGGAGCACCATCAACACCTACCCACTGCATACGATATAAAAGAGTTACATTGTCGCCCCCAAAATTACCGGCATAAGCCGGATTCAGGTTTAGCATATTGAACATGTATTGCGAATACATCGGTTCCTGTTGTGCTGTAAGCGGACTACCCGCAAACAACAGACAAAAACCAAGTACCGACATAAGCTTTGAAACCTTTGGCTTAATAGGAAAGCCCAAACTATATATGTAATTCATAATTCAAAATTCATAATTCGTAATTGATAATTCGTAATTAACCATTAATCAATGATCATTGGTTACTGGTTACTGGCGACGTAAACTGATATATTTTACGTTTTTATTTACTACTTCACCGGTAGCTATTTTTATTTGCTTGTATACACAGTAATACGTCCCGGTTATCAGCTCTTTACCCAAAAAGGTTCCCATGCCTCTACCATCCCAGTCATTTTTATAATCGCTACTCTTGTACACCAGTACTCCCCAGCGGTTGTATACTTCCAGATCTATTTTGGTTGACGCAGTATGCGTAATGACAAGCTTGTCGTTTATACCATCCCCATTCGGCGAAAAGCCATCCGGAATAAACACGGTTATCCTGGGCAGAACAGTTGTAGTTGGTTCAGCTGCACCTGTAATCGCATTTCCATCGGTGCCAATGCCAGTGAAATAGACAGTCTTTCCATTAGTCCCCAAGGTTTGACCCGAGAAAAATGCCTGGTTGGATACGACCAAGGTATCCGATTGACCATACGGATTAACCCGTACTTCCATCTGTATTGAGTCACGGGCATTCACCGCAAGCGTTCCACCGGCAAGCAGGGTTTTGATAACGGTAGACCCATTGTAAGATCCATTTGCAACCAGTTGACCGGAAGCCACCAGGCTTGTGAGGGTGTAGGTACAATTTTTCGCGCTAAACACATCATCCAGATTATCTTCTACCTGAACAGAATCAATGGCCGCAGGCGTATCATTATACAGCGATATGGTATATTTCCAGGTAAAGCTTCCGTCGTTGTTGGCAACCGGTTTCGAAGCTCTTTTGGCTATTTCCGGTAAGGGTTGTATAACAATAGCCAAATTGGCACTAACAGTATTTCTATCCGCACCTATTGCCGTATAGCGAATTACAGGCACAGCTCCATCGTAATTTAAAGCCGGAGTAAACGTATAGACTCCATCGGTAGCCATGGTTATGGTGCCTACATTTGAGATAGTGAGAACTGAGCCGGGTTGACCGCTAATACTCCCCACACTAAAGCCCGTTAAGGCAAGCGTGCTGCCCTCAAAAACAGAATCATTACTCAGCACATTACCACTAACCGGATGATCTTCCAGCGTACTTACACTATCGTTCATTGCCACTGAAGTAACGAGGTATGTGGCCAATGAAAATACTCCATAACCGCTTGCATTAGCTGTAACGGTTCCCGATGTAAAATTACCTGTAGTAGATACATTGCCTTCGGTTATCCACATGCTACCATTCCAGCGTACAATTCTGATTTTACGAAGATCGGACGGCATACTTACACTTGTTTTGGTTGCATCCCAACTCAGCGTAAGTTGTACATCAGAATTTCCGGCCCTACGATTCAACACCCAATACTCCTTATTACTCACATGCAGAGCCAGATTATCACGCTGCGTACGTGTAAAACCAGCACTATTGGGATCGCCATAAACATAACGTGCGGCAAAACAATCGGTAGTAGCGGTTGGGGCCGAAATGGACACCGGTCGGTAATAGCCTCCACCACCAATAGGAAAAGTGAATGCGCTGTTCCCTGTTTTACTCACAAAACCATCCACGTAGCTCAAATCGGAAGTATTGGTCCAGTCGGCTCCGTTTTCCATCAACACCATATTGGTCATCGTCTGAGGTGTGGCTTGACTGGCCACCACGATACCTTTAATAAAATCAATCCGATGAGCCACGGTGATATTCTGTTCCAGGCTGAATGCGTTATCTACCAAATCACTGCCCAAAAACAGACTATAGAAACGGGTGGTACCGGTACCTGAGAGATGCTGCGTGGCAGTGCCCGAAAACTTACTCACGGCCGGATCGATAGCCTGTGCAGTTGCAAAATCAACTTTTCCATTGTTGGTGAAATTATGAGTGTACCACACAGCACCATTATTGATCAGCGTGCCGGTAGGCTCGTTGATAAAATCCATACCCACATACTTTTGAGCACTGGGATATATCCAGTTACTTACCTTGTTCAGCTCAGCTGTCTGTCCCTGTCCTCCCACCGGAATGAGAATCAGGAGTAGGAATATGCTTCCAACTATTTTTTTGTAATTCATAATTCGTAATTGTTTTTGAGGTCAAAAATCTCTAAATATATTGTCTATCGTTCTTTTTCCAAATCTGCTATTTGCAAGAGCCTGTTTATCGTCATAACTAACTAATTTTCAATATTTATACAATCTAATTTCATCATGTATCTAACTTTTTTGTTCATTAGTGAGAGCACGACTTAAAGTCGCACCCTCACTAAATTGTAAACAAAACAAAAATTCTTAATTAAGAATCTTATCCCCACACAATGCTTTTGATATTCATAATTTATAATTATCATCATCACCACATCACCATATCATCACATCACCACATCATTTTCTCTACTGTTTGCCGGGATAAAAAGCTATTTTCATACTAAATAATTCTCCATTTGTATAGGAGCAGCCTATTCCAATTCCTGATTTCAGTATCGTGAAACCACAGCCCAGATTTACAGTTTTGATATTTATTGTATCAAAATAATCATTCGTATGCAACCCGATAATTCCAGTTACTATGAATTTGGAATTGAATAAAAAGCTGTTGCCATATCCAAAAACACAATTCATATAAAATTCGCTATTCATACAGTCATACGGAATTGTTCCTTGAATACCTGTATAAATGTTATTTGGCTTTAATGTACCAACATCCATCCCTATATGCCCACGCATGTCATATTTTAATCCATAAATATTATAGTTATGCTCTTCTTGTGCTGATACAATCATCAAAGACAGAAGAAAAGTAAATAAAAAAAATAATCGTAAACCTTTCATAGAAGTAGTTACAAGTAAATAGTTACAAGTTACAAGACTGATTATCTGAATATAGCCTACAAGAAACATATCGTTAATTCATAATTTATAATTCATAGTTCATAATTCAGTTACGCTTACCGGGGGCTATTGGCTACGTTCTTACCCCTTACTACTTACCCCTTACTACTTACTACCTACTACCTACTACTTACTACCTACTACTTACTCCTAAAAGTTCATCATTTCTGCTTCAGTTTCCGCACAATCACCCCGGTGATATTTTGTTTGGGATCAATATAGATCACCAAATTACGGAGCTGCTCGAAACTATAAACCGCCGATAAACCGTTTGCGCGTGCATAATCGGTTATCACTCCGTTCACTTTATTGAGCAAGGGTTGGATTTCCTGATTGTACTGAGTCTCTATCAATTTATCGTAAGTTGTCCGCTTTTCCTGCCATTGAACGGCTTCTTTCTCCAGCAAGCCGATACGAAGCGTATCCGACGCGCTCATTCGCTTCTTCAGTTCCTGAATCGTCTCGTTTTTCTTGGGTGTATAGGTAGCAGTCAGAGTCTCATACCGACTCTGTATACCGGCTATACCCGCATTGATTTCTTTGGTATAATTCTGACGCACACTGTCGAGTTTGACCATCTTCACCTTATAGTCCGGTAACGACATCAGTACGCTATCGGTATAGAGATAAGCTGTTTTTTGACTGAAAACATGTGCTGAGAACAGCACCAATACAAGTAATACACACTTCTTCATCTGATTATTTTTTTGTTTATTGATAATTTTTGTTTCATTTTTTGTCTGTTGTCTAGAGTCTTTGTTCTTTACTCTTTGATCTTTGTTACTTATCTTATTCTCTATTGATATATAATCACCACATCATAATGATTATCAATTCAGGACTCATAATTCATGGTTATCATCGTCATACTTCTCTTCCTTGTTCAACCCACTTCGGGGTTGTGGTTCTGAGGGCATCTTCAGCCCCCGGTTACGCTTCGCTTACCGAGGGCTATGCACATTAAACTCCTTCGAAGTAACAGTCTGCATAATTTTGTTCTTTTGTCTTTGTTCTTTGCTCTTTGCTCTTTTGTCTTTGCTCTTTTGTCTTTGCCCTTTGCTACTTATCCAATGCATTCACAACCACCGCTGTATTTGAATTGCCCAAATCAATACCAACATAAACAACCTGTTCGTCTTTCTCGATATTCTTGCCGGCCTTTTCCATGGAGTTCAGACAATAACCTTTCGATGCGCACATATAGGGTTCAGGAAATACGATGACTTCAAGAATATCCTGAAACTCTCTTTTAAAGAGTTCAACCAATTCGCCATACATGGCACCACCACCGGCCAGGTATATTTTCTTCGTATTGATATAATCTTCATCGTTGAATTTTTTGCGAATAGAAGGAGAAATAACCTCCGAATAATAGCTTTGCAAAGCCCGGCTTCTGATACCTGTAATATCAATTCGTTTACGGTTAGCCACTATCGTACCACGCTGAAAAGCACGCTCAATCTGCTGTTCGGTGAGCAAATTCAGATAATATTCTTTATTCAGTTCATTCTCAAGCAAGTTTACAGCATACGAAATACCTTTGGAACTATAAGCCGTACGATTAACTATACCACTGGCTGTATTAAGTCCTAATTCGAACGTACCAAAGCCTAAACTGGCAATAAAGAAATCTTCCGTCTCATTAAATGTGCTTTTTACGGATTTACAACAACCTTCTATTTCGGTCAGCACATCCACGCTTTCGACATTAATTTCGATTCGTTCTGTCTCATTTTTACCGTATGTTCTGCCATCAAAAGAGATTAAGTGACTACCCTGAAAAAAAACTCCGGCATCTTTTTTATAAAGAGGATAGGTAGTATTCGGAAAACCGATTGTAACCACCAGCTTAGAGTAACTGCCCAGAGAGGCAATAAGCATAGCTGTCAGCCCAAGCAATTGATAATCGATATCGTCCGGGGAGCTATTAATTAGTTTATGCGGGGCATTGCCTTCTTTTAAAGCCAGGTTACCTATAATATAGTCCTTGCCCTTAAAGTTGACTAATCGAATACCATCAATAAAGGTATCTGCCACTTTGGAGAACACCATGGAGTTCTCTTCAAAAACACTGGGAATCATAAAACATCTTTCCATATTAATTTATTTTATTTATAAGTAGTTACAAGTAAATAGTTACGAGTTACAAGACCGTTGATCTGTCTTTGCTCTTTATTCTTTATTCTTTATTCTTTGTTCTTTATTCTTTATTCTTTGTTCTTTGTTCTTTGTTCTTTGTTCTTTGTTCTTTATTCTTTGTTCTTTGTTCTTTGTTCTTTGTTCTTTGTTCTTTGTTCTTTGTTCTTTGTTCTTTGTTCTTTGTTCTTTGTTCTTTGTTCTTTGTTCTTTGTTCTTTGTTCTTTGTTCTTTGTTCTTTGTTCTTTATTCTTTGTTCTTTGTTCTTTGTTCTTTGTTCTTTGTTCTTTGTTCTTTGTTCTTTGTTCTTTGTTCTTTGTTCTTTGTTCTTTGT
>Ga0302173_10001826_pt1 | contig 10505 bp, 9 predicted proteins | sample I_Fen_N3_1_FD_198785 | JGI IMG/M metagenome (GOLD analysis project Ga0302173, IMG submission 198785) | Peat permafrost microbial communities from Stordalen Mire near Abisko, Sweden - I_Fen_N3_1 | ecosystem: Environmental > Terrestrial > Soil > Wetlands > Permafrost | place: Sweden: Abisko... | reverse complement strand
TTCATTAATTCCTCAACCAGTCCAGGAGTTCGAATATATCGTTCACCCTCCATTTTATTTTCGATTCCACATGAAAGGAAATACTCAAAATTTGGACGCATTTTATCTGTAAATCCAAGGTAACGTCTTGCGCCACCGCACTTAAGTGACTCTGAGCTAAAAGCGAGAGATTGACCCGATCTTACTCTTTGGAGTTCACATATAAGACAATTCCATCTACCTGAGGAAGGCATCAGTGTTGCATTTCCCGGATCGTTGGTATAATAGAAGGTTATTGGCAGATCCGCATTGTTAAAATACTTTTTCCATTGGTGAATAAAATGATCTCTGACTTCGATATTCATAATTTGTTTCTAATTAATGGTTTACTTATACTGATCTTTTTAACCGCAAAGGAAGCTAAGAATAGCAAATTATGCAAAGTTAAGTTCTATTTGATCCTACTTTGTGATCTTTGCGCAAAATCTTTGTGAGCTTTGCGGTTAATGGATTTAGTTTTTTAATTTTACCGGCCTTTAAAGATAATTACTACTATCATATATTAAAATGAATTTTTTTAATCATCATCTGGGAGAATTTGCCGCCCTTCTTACTGCGTTTTTCTGGACCGTCACATCACTTTCATTTGAATCAGCTAGTCACAAAATAGGATCAGTGGCTGTCAATATTCTCAGGCTATTAATTGGATTTGCATTTCTCAGCGTATTTACTCTTATTAGAAGAGGATTGGTATTACCATTTGATGCCAGTGCTGAAAACTGGATCTGGTTATCATTGTCTGGTCTGGTTGGATTTGTCTTTGGAGATCTGTTTCTCTTCAAATCTTATACAATGATCGGTTCCAGATTCTCCATGCTTATAATGACACTGGTCCCTCCCATCACCGCCTTTTTTAGCTTTGTAATTCTTGGTGAAAGGCTCACCTTGTTCCATTATCTTGGTATGACACTAACGTTTTCCGGTATTGCTATGGCAATTTTCAGCAGGTCGGGGAAAGGGGAAAAATTATCATTAAAACTTGCACCAAAAGGAATCTTGTTTGCAATCGGAGGAGCTGTTGGTCAGGCATTGGGTCTTGTGTTGAGTAAATTCGGGATGAAGAATTATGATCCTTTTGCAGCGACACAAATCAGAATCATCGCCGGGATTTTTGGATATGTAGTACTGGTAACTGTTCTGGGAAGGTGGACAAGTGTCCAGCATGCAATACATAATAAATCTGGTATGATATTAACCAGCGTGGGTGCCTTTTTTGGACCATTTCTGGGGGTATCATTTTCATTAATAGCCATAAAATACACCGAAGCGGGAATAGCTTCAACCATTATGGCACTGGTACCGGTATTCATTATCATGCCTGCAGTTGTATTGTTTAAGCAGAAAGTCACAATTCCTGAAATACTTGGAGCTATTGTAAGTGTTGCAGGTGTTGCCCTGTTTTTTCTTTAATTTTAATTAGTATAACATGACCCCTGAAGAATTAAAAAACCGGAGTCTTGAAAGCGAATTTATATTTTCGACATCACGAAGCAGCGGACCTGGTGGTCAGAATGTAAATAAAGTCAGCACCAAAGTCGAATTACGATTTAACCTGAATCTGAGCACAAACCTCTTTGAAGAAGAAAAGGAATTAATCTTTAATAAATTAAGAAACAAAATCAATAAAGAAGGCGAAATAATACTGGTTTCCCAATCTGAAAGGACCCAGTTAATGAACAAGAATGCTGTAATAGAAAAATTCTATGATTTTGTTTCGAAAGCACTTACAAAGCCTTCGCAACGGTATTCTACAAGGCCAACCTTAACATCAAAGATCAAGAGACTCGAAAGAAAAAGAAGCCGGGGGAACATTAAGAGATTGAGAAATGACTTAAGAGAACCAGAATGAGGTACCTAATGATAAGTGCAAGACAAATCCAGATTAAATATGGCACCTAAAACATAGAACGCATAACAACTAGACCTCTTTTAATTTCCACTTTCCTCTCCGGAACACTATCCATGCAATAATAGTCATTAACGATTCAGCAACTACAATCGAAATAAATACACCTTCTTCATTAAAACCTTCTTTTATGGCGAGCAGCCATGCAAGAGGGATTTCAATAAACCAGAATGCTAAAATATTTATTTTCAAGGGAGTCGAAGTATCTCCAGCCCCATTAAATGAATTAACAAGCACCATTCCAAGTCCATATGCAATAAATCCGATACTTATGATACGAAGGCCAAGGACACCTGATTTTATAACATTTTCATTATTAATAAAAAGACGGATAAAGGTTTCAGGAAAAAGAACAAGAATTAATCCTATTATGCCAAGTAATATCATGTTCATCCACCCTGTAACCCATACCGCTTTCTCAGCTCTGTCAGGTTTTTTTGCCCCAAGGTTTTGTCCGACAAGAGTGGAAGCTGCATTACTTATTCCCCATGATGGCAATAATGTAAAACCAATAATTCTAATTGCTATTGTATAACCGGCAACAACTTCACTTCCGAAAACAGATAAAATCCTTACTAGCGCGATCCAGCTGCTGGTACTAATCAGGTTTTGCCCAATACTTCCAAATGACAATTTAAGTAGTTTTACCATTATCCTGAAGTTAATTGCAAGGTGATTTATTGAAAGTCTGATTCGTTTTTTTCCATAGAAGAGCAGATAGAACTGGACAAGAACAGCTGTCCCTCTTCCAATATTTGTTGCAATTGCCGCTCCTGTAACGCCCAAACGAGGAAATGGTCCAAGGCCAAATATCAAACAAGGGTCAAGAACTATATTAATAATATTTCCTATCCAGAGCACTTTCATTGCAACTGCTGCATCACCTGCACTTCGAAATATGGCATTAATAATAAAAAGCATCATAATAACTATATTGCCACCAAGCATTATCCTTGTATAACCCGACATATTGTCAATAATTGGTTTTGATGCACCCATTAAACCGAGGAATTTTTTGGCAAAAAGTGCTCCTGGTAACCCAATTATTATTGAAACAATTATACCCGTAAGAATTGCCTGAAATGCCACAAGAGAAGCTGCATCAGGATTTTTCGCACCAATCCTTCGTGAAACCATTGATGTTGTAGCTGTTCCAAGTCCAATTGCAATTGCATAGATTATTGTTATCATAGATTCAGTTATCCCGACAGTGGCAACCGCATTAGCTCCGAGTTTAGAAACGAAGTATATATCTGCAATAACAAAGATTGATTCCATTACCATTTCAAGTACAGCAGGAATGGAAAGCAACAAGATTGCACGGCTTAGCTTTCCTTGGGTGAAGTCCTGCTCTGATCCTGATATTGACTCAGCAACATTTTTGAAAAATGACCTTAATATTTTTCTTTTGCTAAAGCCTATTTTTTCTGTATCCATTTCAATTATTCAGATGTTACTGAATTTGATATAAATTAGGGGCAAACGTAACATTTATTCGCAATCCACGTTATATGGATATTTTATTAATAAAATCGTTCGCTAAAGTATCTCAAATATATAATAATGTCTATGTGAATATTTTGGATTATGACGATTTAATTATGTAATTGTTCATTCTGCTGGAAAATGAACAATGAAGTAAAATGAATGTTTGGCTATTATTAATGAAGGTCATCGGAATTCAAAATTTTAATAGAAATAATTGTGGCACGATTATTGAAAATCAAGGTCACTGGATTTTTAATGAAAAAAATTGGATTCTTAAATTTAAATTATCAGATAATTAAATGAATGATTCGAAATATTATCATCAAAAAAGTACCAAAAACCTATTTGAAATATTCTGAATGCAAAAATGGATTAAAACACTATTAATCAATCTTATATGAAAGATGACATATCTGCAAAAAAAATCTATTGTTAATAAAATGCTAATAGTGTTAATATTTATGGTGGTCGAATGATACAATGTATTTATAGAATACATATTTTCGTGACTAAATATTTTGGATAAACAGTATTAATTTAAAACAAACAATCAAACTAAAAAGAAAAAGGTGAAAATTTTCATCATCTGTTATGAACGCTAACAATAATGAGGCTACGACGCTCCACGGAGAGAGTCGCCTCGTGGGTTGCTCTTCTGATGAAGAGCCTGGCGCGAAGACCACGATTTTTTCGCAAAACGAAATCCCAATTCCGTTAGTTAGCAACCGAAGTTCGGAGTTCATGCACCGCTACTTCCCCCTAACGACTATCGACTCCTGGAATGATTGGAAATGGCAGCTTCGGAATGCTATCACCAGCATCGAAGATCTAAAGAAAATCATGAAATTATCTGAAAAGGAGATTTTGGCCATTAATAACCTTAAAGGCCGTCTTCCGCTGCGGATTACACCCTATTTTGCTTCATTGATTTACAACAGCAAGCCGTCGAATCCACTTCGTCGTAATGTAATTCCTGTCCTTGAAGAACTTCTTGAAACAAGTAGTGAACAGTCTGATCCTTTGCACGAGAAATCATTCTCTCCGGTTAAAGGAATTGTTCACAGATATCCCGACAGGGTTTTATTTACAGTTACCCAGGTCTGTTCAAATTATTGCAGATATTGCACACGTTCACATTCTGTCGGACGTCTTGATAAACTTGGAAGACAGGATTTCGAAAAGGCATTTAATTATATTGCAACTCATAAGGAAGTACGCGATGTTCTCATTAGTGGCGGTGATCCCCTTACATTGAATGATGAAACCCTCGATTACATTCTATCGAATATACGAAGTATTGAGCATGTTGAGATAATACGAATCGGTTCCAGAGTTCCTGTTGTGCTCCCTCAGAGAATTACTGATAATCTGATAAATATCCTGAAGAAATATCACCCGCTTTTCATCAGCCTTCATTTTTCCCATCCCGATGAGATAACTGATGAGTGTGCGAAAGCCTGTAACAAGCTGGCTGATGGCGGATTTCCTCTGGGAAGTCAGACTGTTCTTCTGAAAGGCATAAATGATAATGTTCCTGTTATGAAGGAACTTATGCACAAGTTGCTTAAGATCAGGGTGAGACCATATTATCTATATCAATGTGATTTAATACCCGGATCAGGGCATTTCAGAACCACTGTCAAAAAAGGTCTGGAAATAATAAAAGGACTACGAGGATTTACCAGTGGATATGCAGTGCCTACTTTTGTAGTTGACGCTCCCGGAGGCGGGGGAAAAATTCCATTGCTTCCAAATTATGTTGTTGAACATAATGCGGACCGGATTGTATTGCGTAACTACAAAGGTATATTATGCGAATATCCTGAAAAATAGGGCTTATAAATGAAAGTTGGTTTAACGTATGATCTGCGGTCATGGTATATTGACCGTGGATATTCCATGGATGAAACTGCCGAATTTGACAAGCAGGAAACAGTTGATGCGCTTGAGAATTCATTGAAACTGATGGGCTATGAAACGGAGTCTGTGGGAAATGCTTTTCAGTTAATTGACGCTCTCTCATCAGGAAGAAGATGGGATATCGTCTTTAATATTGCTGAAGGATTGTATGGAGATGGAAGAGAGTCTGTTGTTCCTGCAATACTCGACCAGTACAAAATTCCGTATGTCTTCAGTGGCCCTGTGATAATGGGAATATCACTTAATAAACATCTGGCCAAACTTGTCGTTGCTGCTGCAGGTGTTCCTGTTAGTCCAGGTTGCCTTATAACGGAACTGAACGATATTGAACGATGCAATCTCATTTACCCTCTGTTTGTTAAACCTGTATCGGAAGGAACAGGAAAAGGAATTACTGAGAAAAGTCTTGTAAACACACCTGCCGAACTTACGGATATGGTCAAATGGATTCTTACGGAATTCGGGCAACCTGCACTTGTTGAAGAATATTTGCCCGGCAGGGAATTTACAGTAGGATTAGTAGGTTATGGTGAGGATGCTATGGCAATTGGCGGTATGGAGGTTATGACAATAAATAATCTTCCGTATTCAGTTGAAGTGAAAGAGAATTATCAAAATTATTGTACTTACAAGCCTCTTGATAATGATATAATTGACGAATGTAAATCCGTAGCACTCCGGGCCTGGAAAGCGCTGGATGCAGTGGATGCCGGAAGAGTCGATCTTAAAGCCGACCGAAACGGGAATATTTGTTTCATTGAAGCGAATCCACTTGCCGGATTAAATCCCATTCATTCCGACCTGCCGATCTTATCACGGATGTATGGTATTGAATACCAGACGTTGCTTGAGATGATAATGAAAGCAGCTATCAAGAGGATCAGGGTGTAATAAACTTAAAATTTATGTTAATGTAGAGAGTGGAGGAATTATGAGGAGATGCTGTATTATATATAATGAACCACAGGAGGGTGCTTTAGCTGATGAACTTGATGTTCTTGACCAGGTGGCTCATATCGAAAAACACCTGGAAGATCTTGGAATAGTTGTCTATAGAAAAGGTATTACTGAACAATTCATGTCTGAGATTGCAGAATTGGTAAAAGAAAAACCTGATTTTGTATTTAACCTGGTTGAGTCTATCACTAATAAAGGGGAACTGATATACTTTGTTCCCGCACTTCTGAATATGCATTCCATACCCTACTCCGGCAATTCACTTGAATCAATATTCCTGACGACAAATAAGACCATTTGCAGTAAATCTATGAGGACCGCCGGGATTAATAACCCTAAATCGTACCTCCCCTCACAAATTGATCAACTTATACCCGGAAGAAAATATATTGTCAAACCAATATGGGAAGATGGTTCTCTTGGAATAACAGATAAATCAGTATTCGAATGCAAACCAGGTTTTGAGCAAATGTTGCAAGGTTACGATGATTCTCACTGGTTTATTGAAGATTTTATTGACGGAAGGGAATTTAATATAAGCGTATTAGCAGGCAATGATGGCCCTGAAGTATTACCACCAGCAGAGATAGTCTTCGTGAATTATGATGAAAACAAACCAAGGATCATTGGTTTTAATGCGAAATGGGAAATGGATAGTTTTGAATATATTAATACTGTAAGAGAGTTTCCCGGAAACAAACTTAACGATAATTTGCGGTCAAATCTGAGAGAAGCTGCCCTCTCGTGCTGGAATCTATTTGATTTAAAAGGCTATGCGAGAGTTGATGTCAGAACTGATGGTAATGATAATGTATTTGTTATTGAGATAAACGGCAATCCATGTATATCTCCTGATGGTGGCTTTGTTGCTGCAACCAGAGAAGCGGGATATCCTTTTACTGAAGTTTTACAACGGATCATAAATGATTTAAACTAGTGTTAACCGACTTGAGTTTGTGATATTTCAATCTATTTTATCAGGTTAGCATTATAGTACTGTGGCATGCCTGTTACTTCCTCTCCTAACCAGTCTGGTTTGTAGAAATGCTCTTCATCAGAATTAAGTTCAATTTCAGCAACAATAAGCCCTTCATTCTTTTCGTGAAAAACATCAACTTCAAAAGTATGTTTACCTGATGGTACAAGGTATCTTGTTTTAACTATTCTTCCGGGCAGACAAATGGACATCATCTCTTCAGCATCCTTAACATTAATTTCTATTTCCCACTCGTTCCTGGTAATAGAATTTTTTTTGGGTCTCGATTTGACTGTTAGAAACGCTTTATCATCAGCTATCCTGATTCTGATTGTTTTGTCAGCATCAATTGAGAGATACGCCTGGATTATTTTTATCTCGTTGATCACCAGATTTCTGAAATCGCTTTTAACAAGAAATTTACGTTCTGTTTCTGTTGCCATTTTTATTGTAAAATTAGAATTAAAATAATAATGTGACATAAAAATCAAAAAAGGGTTTTCTTATTTTTGGTTTCTATTATTCCTGTTTAAAATACCCTTCTCTCCAAACTGCACCATTGAGTAGCCAAAAATTCATAAAATTGAGTTTTTGATTGTTAATCAATTTGCCTTAAATATTTGAAAACATTAGGAATGTAACACATTATTTTATATATTTGATATAATAATTTGTTTGAGACTTTAGGAATTCAACAAATTAGTGCTTCTATTTTAAGGATTAACAGAAGTAGTTTTAGTTTAGGTTGTGAGGGTGACAGGTAGTCATGGGCTGAAGGTTTAACCTCCAGCCCATCGCTTTTTAAAATATAGATTATTTAGCTACTTTAGTTGTCGCTAATCTAATTTTACATAACAAAAGCACTTAATTATGGATGTCAGGATTGAAACGACATGGAAGTCCAGACTCGTAGAAGAGTTTAGTAAAGAGTATTTTATAAGACTGGCTGAATTTGTAAAAGAAGAATATAGGACTAAGACTATCTATCCACCTGGGAGTCTTATTTTTAATTCATTAAATCTTTGTCCATTTCAGAATGTAAAAGCTGTAATAATTGGCCAGGACCCATATCATGGCGAAGGACAGGCTCATGGATTATGTTTCTCAGTAAGAGATGGTATTGATTTTCCACCAAGTCTTATCAATATCTTTAAGGAAATTGAATCAGATCTTGGTATTCAGAGACCAACCAGTGGGAATCTTGAAAGATGGGCTGCACAGGGAGTTTTGTTGCTGAATGCAACACTTACTGTACGGGCACACCAGGCTGGGTCGCATCAGAAAAAAGGATGGGAACAATTTACAGATAGTGTAATAAGCACTCTGAATAATGAAAAACAGAATATTGTTTTTTTCCTTTGGGGTGCATATGCCCAGAAGAAGGGTGAATCCATCGACAGATCTAAACACCTTGTTTTAGAATCTGTTCATCCCTCTCCTCTTTCTGCATCTCGCGGTTTCTTTGGAAACAAACACTTCAGCAGATGCAATGAATATCTGACAGCACATGGAGTCAAACCAATTAACTGGCAATAAGTTAAGGTTGAGGCCGAGGTTGATCCGACTTAACCTCAACCTCAGCCTTAACCTTAACCTTAACCTTAACCTTAGCCTTGAATTTTCTTCAGTGCATTCGAAACTGTATCTTCAAGTCCCGGGTACTCTTCAAATCCGACAGATAGTCTGATCATTCCTGGTTCAGGGTATTTTGTGCCCCATACTGCTTCAACGGGCATAAGTATGGTATGCGGGTCTCCAAGAGTTGGAATAAGCTTTATTTTTTCTGAAACCAGTTCAATGAATTTATCTCTTCTTATTTTCTTTTCGGCTAGATCTCTTCCATCAAAATCAAAGGTTATCATTGCACCATATCCCTTTTTTTTAAATAATTTTTGAGCTATAAGGTGCGTCGGGTGACTTTCCAACCCGGGAAACCAAACCTTATTAATGATGGCACTGTTATTAAGAAATCCTGCAAGCTTAATTGCATTGCTGCATTGCCGTGAGAATCGCAGTTCAAATGACTGTATCTGTGTTTGCAACCTGTAAGCATCATCAGGAGAGAGCGAGTGACCGACAAATTTTCTGTATTCAATTGCAGCCTGCATTACCTTATTGTCATTTCCACATAATACGCCAGCTGTTATATTTCCATGTCCTGAAAAATATTTCGTTGCGCTGTGTATAACAATGTCAGCTCCTTCATTCAATGGTCTGCAAAGCCACGGTGTTGCGAAGGTGTTGTCAATAATAACCTTTGCTCCATGCTTCTTTGCGATACTTGTAATGTGCTTAACATCAGCAACTATCAGCATCGGGTTTGAGATAGATTCAATATAAACTAATTCAGGTTTCAACGCTGAAATAGCTTTCTCAAATCTATCAAGATCATAATTTCCATTATCAGGAGTGAAATATTGAATATTCAGACCTCTTCTGGATTTCAATACAGACTCAATAAAAGAGATAGTCCCCCCATAGATCTCAGCAAAGAATAACCACGGTTTGGTCTCTTTTCCATACTGAAAGATAGAAAGTGCAGTATCTATCGCTGACATACCCGATTGTGTAAGCAGAGACCACTCACATCCTTCAAGTTTCATAATTTCCTCTTCTGCTGATACTACTGTCGGGTTTCTGTAACGTGAATAAATGTATTTATCCGGCACTCTTGAATGTTCCGTCTCTTTTCTGAACGCATCTGCAGTAGTTTGAGCATCAAATAGTTCAAACCCGGCATCCCTGTAAACAGGTATTCTGCTACTGTTAACATCTTTTCTTTTCATCTCTCTCAGTTTTAAGTCGGTCTTCTAACAATGTTTTTATATTAAGCGGATTAAAATCAATATAAAATAGTATCCTATCTAATAATTCCCCGGTTAAAAATATAAAATAAACAGAATGTTCATTATATGAGATTTTGGAAATCAGGCTTAATCCGGATATAATCAGAAAAGCTATCCTCAGAAATCTGATTCCAAAATATGTAATTAAAATCTTACTGGATTTAAGGCTGTTAATAGATAGAGTTAACTTAATCAAAGCTATGAAAGCAAATGGAAGGATTATGCCTGAAAAAAATGAACCAATCAGAAGTGCACTTAGAAAAGTCTGACCGCTATGAAGAATAACTGATTTACTTTTATCTGAATAAACATATACACCATCAATAAGCGCAAGTAAAAAAAGACCGATTACTAAAGAAGCAATAAGTAAAGA